>OQVQ01001111.1_pt1 | contig 11337 bp, 9 predicted proteins | sample 1691491 | NCBI WGS metagenome assembly OQVQ01 (sample SAMN03418252, study PRJEB22391) | human gut metagenome | biome: human-gut; feature: organic feature; material: feces | host: Homo sapiens | place: Tanzania | collected 2013-01
GGGTAGTAGCCCTTAAGCGGTTTGTCGAGAACAAGCATAGCGAATATCGAGGTGCCTGCCGATACGTTTCCGGTTCGGGGAAGCACGCTGTCGGTCGCTGTCATTCCCGTACCTGCGTCACCTTCGGGAGGGCATAAGGGAACTCCGGGACGGAGTGTACCTGTCGGGTCGAGCAGCTTAGCGCCGTCAGCGGTCAGGAACGCCTCCTTTGCACCTGCGTTAAGCACTGAAGGGAGAACTTCTGTCAGCTTTACTGAGAAGCCTTTTGCCGAAAGCAACTCATCAACCTTTTTTATGTAGTCAGCGTTGTAACCGGTGTTGTCAACAGGGAAGATGCCGGACGCTTCTCCGATGCCGACCTGTCGCTTTCCGGTAAGAAGGTAGTGGATATAGCCTGCAAGCGTATTGATATGAGCAATATGCTTGACGTGTTCCTCGCCGTTCAGTATCGCCTGATAGAGATGCGCTATGCTCCAACGCTGTGGAATGTTGAAGCTAAGCAGTTCTGACAGTTCGGATGCCGCCTGCTCTGTGATAGTATTACGCCATGTGCGGAACGGAACGAGCAAGTTATCGTCCTTGTCAAATGCCATATAACCGTGCATCATTCCGGAAATACCCATTGCACCGTAGGTAGTCGGAGTTACTCCGAACTTCTGCCTTATATCCTCTGTAAGTGCCGCATAACAATGCTGTAATCCTGTTGTGATGTCATCAAGGGAATAAGTCCACACGCCGTTTTCGTAGCGGTTCTGCCATTCGTGACTGCCCGAAGCAATCGGGGCGAATGTGTCGTCTATAAGCACTGCCTTTATTCTGGTGGAACCGAATTCGATTCCGAGATATGTCTTTGCGTTTTGTATCTTTTCTTTTATTGTCATATTATCACCTCTTGAGAGCCGCAGTAGCGTCAAGCAATTCAAGCTGCTGCTCAAAACTGTTTATGTCGGTCTTGCCATCAATCACAACAAGTTCCGTGTTCGTCATCTTTGCAAACAGACGTATATCTTCTGCTGTAAGTGCCGTTGAAACTACTGCATGATGTGCGCCGCCGGCATATATCCACGCAGCCGCACCGGTAGCAAAATCCGGTTTCAGCTTCCACATAAGCCTTGCGACAGGGAGGTTGGGCATAGGAGCAGGCTGTTTTATAAGCGTGATCTCGGCGCATACCAAACGGAATCTGTCGCCAAGGTCTATCATAGACACTGCAATGCCATCACCGTCAATTCCGTCAAATACAAGTCGAGCAGGGTCGGATTTTCCGCCGATGCCGAGCGGATGCACCTGTATCTCCGGTTTGTTCGCCGCAAACACAGGCGATACCTCCAGCATATGTGCTGCAAGCTCAAGCTCCTCGCCTGAGGTGAGATCATAGGTGTAGTCCTCCATAAATCCGGTAGAACCCTTTCTTCCTTCGGATATTTTGAATAAAACCGCACCGAGAGCGGCGGTCTTGTAATCGCCCTCAGGACCAAAGCCGATGCCCTTCGCCATAAGATTCTGTGCCGCAATTCCGGGAAGCTGATTAAATCCGTGGAGATCCTGGAACGTATCGGTGAAGGCGTTTATCTTTTCTTGTGCGATGAACTTATCCAGAGCTGCTTCGTATTTAGCTTGCTCACGGACAGCGGCAAGGTTGTCGGTTGCCATTGTGTACTTTTCGGCATATTCGGACATTTTCGCTTCTATTTCGGAATCGGTGACACTGTCGGCAATATCTGCTACATCGCCTATTCCGTAGTAGTTTACATTCCAGCCGAAACGAATCTCGCTTTCGACACGGTCGCCGTCTGTTACTGCAACATCACGCATATTGTTGCCGAGCATCGCTACCCTGAGAGTTCTGCTGAACGCAACTGCGGAAGCGGCATAAGCGAATCTGCGTATCTTTTCTGTAACATCCTCGTGACGATAGTAGCCTACGACTACCTCACGTTTAATACCGAGCCTCGTACAGATGAATCCGAATTCACGGTCGCCGTGTGCGGATTGGTTGAGATTCATAAAGTCCATATCAATACTGTCGTATGGCAGCTTTTCATTGAACTGCGTGTGCAGGTGGAGCATAGGCTTTTTCAACGCTTTCAGCGCTCTTATCCACATTTTAGCGGGAGAGAACGTGTGCATCCACATAATAACACCTATACATTCCTTGTCTGAAGACGCTTGTACGCAGATGTCTTCAGCTTCACAGGCGGTCTTTACGACCGGCATAAATACGACTTCTGCGATGTCCGAGAGTTTTTCGTTCAGAAAACCGGATATTACGGCACTGTCCTTTGCCGCTTGCCTGAGCGTTTCCTCTCCGTAGAGATCCTGGCTTCCGGTAACAAAGTATATCTTGTTCATAATAATTCTCCTTCACAGAAAAGCCGCACCGAACAAATACTCAGTGCGGCTTGTGTTTATGCCTTTTTCTTGTTCTTTCTGGAAAGAACAACGCTCTGGATAACAAGGAACAGGCAGATCATTGCCGCAACGGTAATGTTCGTCCACCATGCGTCGTCAAGTCCGAGGGAGGAAACGATGTTCTTTATCGTACTCAGCGAGATGACTCCGAACAGCGTTCCTATGATGTTGCCCGAACCGCCTGAAAGCATCGTGCCGCCGATGATGGAGGAAGCGATCGCGTTCATCTCGGCTCCGCTTGCATGGGAGGGTGAACCGGAGCCTACATGAAGGAAGTAAACAAAGCCGCCTATACCTGCGAGCACTCCGCACATCAGGTAAGCGAAGAACTTTGTGCGCTTGACGTTGATACCGAGCATATTTGCGCTCTGGCTGTTGCCGCCGATCGCATAGAAACCGCGTCCGAGCCTGCCCCATTTGAGGAACACGAACAGTATCGCCACAATCAGCAGCGCGACTACCACGCCTATTTCTATGTACGCCGGAACAAATACACCATGCTTGTTGGTGGAGCCTATTCCGGGAAGTGAAATTCTTGTTTCCTTGAGTGCGCGGAATTCTTCGTTCTCAACGTTGAACTGCGTTGCGTTGACGATGGTGGTCATGCCCTTTGCGAAGAACATTCCCGCCAGCGTTACAATGAACGGCTGTATCTCCAGATACGCTATCAGATAACCCTGAACAAGTCCGAAAGCGGTGCCTATTCCGAGGGCTATGAGGACAGAGGTCACTACATTGCCGCCGCCGTAGTCGAGGTTCATTGCACAGCACATACATACAAGCGCCGTAACTGCGCCGACCGAGATGTCGATACCGCCGGTTATCATTACAAGGCTCATTCCGCAGGAGAGGATTATCAGAGCCGCATTTTCGTTAAGTATGTTGAAGAAGGTCTGCACCTTCGTGAAGCCGGAGCCGATGAACGCTACCGCGCAGATATACATTACAACGAATATCGCAATGGTGATGACCAGGAGCAGATTAGAATCAGATAATCTCCGTGAACTGCCATTGGCGTTTTTCAGAAATTTCATACTAATTCGCCTCCTTGACGGGATTCCTGCGAGAAGCTATCTTCTTGCGGAGCGCTGCAAGCTTGCTGCGTACAGTAGGAGCGCTGAGAACTACCAGGATAATTACTACGACCGCCTTGTATGCAGGGAGCGCGGTAGGAGCTACCTGGAACTTATAAAGAGTTGTCGTCAGGAACTGGATAACATAAGCGCCGAGTATCGAGGACGCCATGTTGAATTTACCGCCGCTGAGGGCGTTTCCGCCGAGTGCTACCGCAAGGATAGCGTCCATCTCGATGTCCTTTGCAACTACCGAGTAGTTGATGGAGGAGATACGGCTGACCTTGATGAATCCAGCGACTGCAACGCACAGACCAAGTATGACGTAGGCCATGAACTTGATACGCGCGGGATTCAGACCGTTAAGTCTGGAGGATTCGGAGTTTATGCCGACCGCCTGGGTGAACAGTCCCAGCTTTGTGAACCGGAGCACCAGCGCGATGATTATAATGCATATTGCCGCAATGAATATCGGTGTCGGAAGCGGGAGTCCGGGAATGAAGTTGCCGAACCAGCCGAAGCTCTCATCATTGATGACGGGGAGCTGGTTGTTGTTTATCCATGCCGCTATGGAACGTCCTGCGGTGAAGAGGATAAGCGTTGCGACCATCGGCTGTATCTTGAAGTAAGCCACCAGAGCGCCGTTGAACGCACCCAGGAGCATTGATGCGACAACACAGGCAAGGAATGCAACGATTATCGGCGCATGGAGCTCAGCCGGGCTGACCTCACCGCCGCAGAGTACTCTCAGGACAACGCTGCCTGCGACTGCGATAGTCGCGCCGACGCTGATATCCTGTCCGCCGGAGGCTGACGTTACCAGCGTCATGCCGATGGCAAGTATCGCAAGCTCCGAAGCGTTGTCGAGGATCGTGATGATGTTGCCTGAAACTACCATATCGCCGACGCTGTTCGGAGCATATTTGATCGCGAAGAACGAAGGATCAGCGATCAGGTTGAACAGCACCAGTATCAGCAGCGCTGCCAGCGGGATAAAGATCTGATTCCTGACCGCTCTTTTCAGAAAAGCAAGGAACTTGTTCCCGCCTGTTTTTTCAAGCATTTTCATGAACCTTTTCACCTCCTGCGATCGTTTCCATTATCTTGGACTGGTTCAGGTCGGAGCCGGTAAGCTCGCCTGCGGTCTTTCTGTCGCGCATTACTATAAGTCTTGAACATACGTTCAGCATTTCGTCTATCTCAGAGGAGATGAACGTTACGCTCTTTCCCTCGGCGGCGAGTTTTAGCACCAGCTTCTGTATTTCAAGCTTGGTGCCGACGTCGATACCTCTTGTGGGTTCGTCGAGGATAAGGTATACGGGGTTCGCAAGAAGCCATCTTGCGAGGATAACTTTCTGCTGATTACCGCCGGAAAGCGATTTTATCGGCGTATCCGGGGAAGCCGTCTTTATTTCCAACAGCTTTATGTACTCGTCGGCATATTTCGCGGCGTCCGCTTTTGATATCGGCCGGAACATTCCGCGCATTACCTGGAGCGCAAGGATTATGTTATCCTTGACGGACAGGTCGCCGATTATACCATCGTGCTTTCTGTCCTCGGGGAGGTAGCTTATGCCTTGCTTCATTGCATCAAGCGGTTTTCTTATCTTTACGGTCTTGCCGTTCATCCTGACTGTGCCGCCGGTTATGCTGTCCGCACCGAATATCGCACGGACGGATTCGCTTCGGCCTGAGCCGAGAAGTCCGGTGAAGCCGTTTACCTCGCCCTTTCTTATTGAGAAGTTGAAAGGCGCTATGCCGGCGCTGCTGACAAGTCCCTCCGCCTCGAATACCGGAGCCTCGCCGTTGGTCTCCTGCTCGACTTCGTGGGGTTTGTCCATGTCGGACAGCTTGTTGAGATCCTTACCGAGCATTTTTGAAACCAGCTCGACTTTCGGAAGATCCGCCGCATTGTACTCGCCCTCAAATTTACCGTCGCGCAGTACCGTTATCTTGTCACAGACTGCGTAAACCTGGTCGAGGAAGTGCGTTACGAATATTATTCCAACGCCGCGGCTCTTGAGGTCGAGCATAAGCCTGAACAGCTTTTCAACTTCCTGCTCGTCCAGGGAGGAAGTCGGCTCGTCCAGGATAAGCACCTTGCAGTCCATATCGACCGCGCGGGCTATCGCTACCATCTGCTGGACCGCGAGGGAGCAGCTTCCAAGCTGCTGATTCGGCCTTGCCGGGATATCAAGCGATTCCAGAAGCTTTCCGGCGTCCGAATACATCTTCTTCCATTTAGTGAAAGCGCCCTTTGATCTGCCGATGTACATGTTTTCGGCGACCGTCAGGTTCGGGCAGAGTGTGATCTCCTGATAAACCGTGCTTATTCCGGCTTTCTGGGCGTCCTGGGTCGATCTGATAACGACAGGCTCAGGATTGCCGGACATATAGATGCTGCCGCCGTCCTTTTCGTATACACCGGTGAGTACTTTTATAAGTGTGGATTTACCAGCGCCGTTCTCACCCATCAGCGCGTGTATTTCGCCCTTGCGCAGTGTGAATTCAACATTCTGGAGCGCTTTCACACCGGGGAATTCCTTACATATGCCCTCTAGCCTGAGAACAACATTTTCATCACGCATTGTCTTTGCCTCCGGTTTGTTAGTTAACGGAACGGTCCGATACAAGGGATATGTTATCCATCATATCGGACCGTTTTCGTTATGGCTGATCAGCTGATTCAGCTAGGCTGTTCAGAACGATCAGATACCGTACTTGTCAACGTCCTCCTGAGTGATAGTGGAGGCGTCGAAGCCCTTCTCGTCCATAATGATGACCTTGTTTGCGGGAGATGTGCCGTTCTCAAGATCCTTGATGATGGAGTCGATGTAGGAAGCCTGGAAAGGATTGCACTGGCCGTCGTAGTTCCAGCTGCCGGAAAGGAGGTTCTCAAGAGCCCACTTGTTGCAGTCGAAGCCCATTACGATAACGTCCTTGCCAACGCCGTGGGAGATGTTAGCCTTGTCGAGGGCTGCAACTGCGCCCTTTGCCATATCGTCGTTCTCGGCGTAGATAACGTTGAAGGAAGTGCCGCTGTCTATGACGGACTGAACGATCTGCTGTGCTGTTTCAGCATTCCAGTCGGCTGTCTGCTGTGTAACGAGTTTCCAGTTTTCATCAGCGGCAACCTTGGTGTCAAGAGCACCCGTTCTGCCGACCTGTGCGGCTGAACCCATTGTGCCTTGAATATGTACTATGTTGTACTTATCGAGTTTCTGGGAAGCCAGCCAGTCAACTGCGGTCTGACCTTCCTTTGCCATATCGGATACGATTGAGGCTTCGTACAGGCTTTCATCGGCATCAATAGTTCTGTCGAACAGGATTACCTTGATTCCCTGAGTCTTAGCATCCTTGAGTACCGAATCCCATCCTGAAGTGCCTGCTGCGGATATAAGCAGGTAGTCAACTTCGGACTGAATGAATGTCTGTGCATAGGCAATCTGCTCGTCATTCTTAAGGCTGTATGCAAAGGAAGCGTCGTAGCCGTTCTCCTTTGTGAATGTAGCCTTCATGTCCTTATCGTTCGCTGTACGATAGCCGGACTCGTTGGGGTCGTTGTTGATTATTCCTACTTTAATGAGGTCTCCGCTTGCAGAACCAGAGCCAGATCCGCTGCTGCCGGAAGTGCTGCTGCCAGAAGTGCCGCTGCCTGAGTTGCAGCCTGCAAATACGCTTGCAGTGAGTGCCAGACTGAGTACCGATGCGAGTATCTTCTTGATTTTCATAGCTTTTTTCCTCCGATAAAAAATGATCGTTGTGGTTTTGTTTTGGAATGTTCAGAACAAATTCCCAGCATATTTGCTACAAATTTTATTTTTGTCTGCATTCCTGTTTGCTGTTCTTATTTTAGCACAAAGGCTCAATAAATGCAATATATAAAATATACATTCTTTTGGGAAAGCTTTTGTGCATATATGACAAATTGTACGTTTCCTGACAAACAAATATGCCGCCGTACAAAAACACCTTGACAAATCAAGCACAAAGTTGTATCATATACGCAGGTGGATTTGTATTCTGCCAGAGTTTGAATTTGTACTTTTTTATAGGAGCGATAATATATGACTAAATATGAAACTGTCGCGCAGGCAATAAAAACTGATATTGAAAACGGCGTATATACCGAGGGTCAGGCGATACCTACCGAGGAGCTGCTCACAGCTCAGTACGACGTCAGCCGCCAGACGATACGAAAGGCGCTGGCGCTCCTGGTAGAAGACGATCTTATAATAAAGCGGCAGGGCAGCGGTTCGGTGGTGCGCCCGAAGCGGCTGAACCCGAGGACCGGAAAGATAGCGGTAGTTGCAACGTACATCAGCGACTACATTTTTCCGAGCCAGCTGCGGGCTGTGGACGAAGTGCTGTCCGAGAACAAGTACACCGCGGTTCTTTCCGCGACCCGCAACCGCGTCTGCAACGAGCGCGCTATTCTCGAAGAAATACTGAAAAATCCCGTTGACGGCATACTGATAGAGGGTACAAAATCCGCAATGCCGAACCCGAATTTCGATTTGTACGAGAAGCTTATAGGCATGGGTATTCCGGTAGTCTTTTTCAACGGATATTACCCGACCCTCAGCGGCACCTATTCCGTCTGCGCGGACAATCAGGCGGGTGGCGCCGAGCTTGTGCGTCACCTCATCGACCGCGGTCACACGAAAATCGCAGGGTATTTCAAGAGCGATGATATCCAGGGTCATCAGCGGTATTCGGGCTTTATTTCGGAGCTGTTCCGCAGCGGTCTGATAATCCCTGACGAGAACGTGTTCTGGTACACCACTGAGACAAAGGAAAAACTCTTCGATGATCCGGAGGAGGTACTAAAGCGCCTCGGTGATAACACGGCAGTCGTATGCTATAACGACGAGGTAGCGTTCGGGCTTGTGAAATGCATACTTTCCAGTGGCAGACGCGTTCCGGAGGACATTGCGGTAGTCAGCTTCGACAACAGCAATCTCAGCCGGATATCCCAGGTGCCGATAACCTCGCTTTCCTATGAGGACAGGAACATCGGAAGGATAGCCGCACAAAAGCTTGTCGATATCCTGAACGGCAGGGAGGTTTCTTCTGAAGTGCTGCCGTGGACTTTTATCCAGAAAGAAAGCTCATAAATATTAAAACAGCGCCGGAATTTCCAGTGCTGTTTTTTATAAATTGATGCAGTTTGTGAAACTGTATCTGACATTAATTTAAGGAAGCATTGATTAAATCGGGTATGCAGATTGCGCAGACAGATTTTTCGTCAGGCGGATGCCGCCCCCAGGATTGTATGAAAATGACGCAGGAATACTTGATGTATTTCAAGAAGTTTTCGTGCAATATAGCGGAAAATATGCAAGCAAGATGCGTACCACCGATTTATTCAGTGCTTCCTTATGTTTTGTTCATGCGACCGCTTACGGTCTGCGTGCAATTACATTATAGCAGATTTTTATTTTTTGTAAAGCATTTTCATGAAATAGTCAGCATTGCTGCGCTTTGTAACTCAAATGTAACCGGAATGTCGGGGACAGTGTAAAAAAATACGAAAAAAGCCCGTTTTTCAATAAAAAAAGCTAAAGTTTTTCAGCAAAAGAGCGATATAACTATTGTAGCGTAATATCATTGTTGCATTTTTTCCGAAGAAAGGGTGATAAAGAATATGGAGATAACCAATTTAACCGCGGGAAGAATAAACGCGTATAAGAAAACCGCCGAAACAGCTCCTCGCAAAAAGGCTCAGGCTCCCGAAAAAACAGTAAACTCCGACAGAATCGAATTCGATTTCGGACGTTATCTCGAGGCGGCAAAGACGGAGGCAGCAGCTTCTGTAACCGCAGACGCCGATAAGGCAAGACTTGCGCAGCTCGCCGAAAAATACAGCGGGGAAAATTGTCCCGCAGACGCGGAGAATATCGCAGACGCGATTTTTGCCTGAATTTTTTAAGGAGGTTCGGAAATGACGGTTCAGACAGTTAAGGCAGTAATTGCCAATATGGAAAAATTAAATCAGCATCTCGAAACGCTCGAAGCCTTCATTTCCGCAAAGAAGGCAAAGGTAATCGCAGACGACCTTGTATGGCTTCTCGATTCCCTGACGGAGGAGCAGTGGCTCGTCGCCGAGGGAAACGATATTGAAGCTAAGCGGCTCCAGATTTTTGAAGAACTGGGGCTGAGCGGAAAAAAGGCAAAGCAGCTTATCGAGGAAAGTCCCGAAGAATTTCGGGCAAAACTCACGCTCGAATGTACAAACGCAGAAAAACATATCGACAGGATAAAGCAGCTCAATATTGATATTACGGAAATTATCGAACGTAAGCTTTCTATTCAGGAGAAAGCGGTAAAAGCTCCCCCGTCGTCTATGGAAACATACACGGGAAAGGGCGTAAAGGTAAGAACACACAACACCTCGGGAGGATTTTTCGGCGAGGTCTGAAATTGGAAAGGATTGATTGAAAATGCGTTCTTCGTTTCTGGGACTTGAAGTGTCCAAGCGCACCATACAGCTTGCACAGAAAACGCTTGATATAACTGGCGGAAACCTCTCGAACGTACATACCGAGGGATATACAAGACAGCGTATCGACGTCGGCTCAATGTACCTTAATAAATATTCAAACTGGCAGTCGAGAACTTCGCGTATGTACCTCGCGGGACAGGGCGCAACGGCTTTCGGCGTAAATCAAGTGCGCGATTCATATATCGATAAGCGCTACCGCGAATCGACCTGCTTCGTTGCCGAACACAGCACGGCGGCGGACATCATGAAAGAAGTCGAAACCGTACTCGATAATATCGACAACACGGGTCTTACAGCGAGAATAGACACCTTAAAGGACGCACTTTCAAAGTACGCGGAACAGCCCGACAGCGACGAGCTTGCAAGTATCGTCCGCAACGAAGCGTATAACATCACAAACCTGCTCCATTCCTATCAGGTCGAACTTCAGAACCTCAAGGAATCGAACATCGAATCTCTCCAGACCACTATGGAAAGCACAAACACCACGATAAAGAGTATCGTGGACATGAATAAAAAGATCGTCAAGGAATACGCCGTTATGGCGACAGGTAAGCTCAGCGAGGGCGAATCGGTAACAGGCTCTTACGGACCGAACGAAATGCTCGACACGAGAAATATGCTACTTGACGAGCTTTCCTACATGGGAAATATAACAGTTTACGACAATCCCGACGGCTCCGTTCGCGTACTTATGAACGGCGTTGAAATAATAAACGGCGAAAAGTATGAACAGCTTTATATGAAAGGCAGCACAAAGAACATTGACAGTGAGGATTACACTTCCGAACTGCTGCGCGACTACGCAGCCTATGACGCAGCCGTTCTGCGCTGGACTTCGGGCGACGACGCAACGTTTAAATCCGGCGAAATAAAGGCGTATGTTGACGCGCTAAACGGAAACGGCGTGTACAAATCGGGCTATCAGAACGACTCCTACGGTATTCCTTATTATGAATCGACGATCGACGCGTTCGCGAACGATTTCGCCAACATGATGAACTACATCAACGGCGCGGTAGATGAAAACGGAAAAATAATCGACCCGAACCGCCTTATGTTCTGCACAAAGTCCTGCAACGAGGGGCTTCTCGAATACGAGGACGAGAACATGACCGCCAGCAACATCAGAATCGCTAATTCGTGGATGGACGACGCGACCATGATAGGTCAGGTTCAGGACAAAACGACGGGCGAATGGCTCAGCGTTTGGTACGCAACTTATGCCCCCATTGTAAGCAACCTTGCGATCCCGATCCTAACGATTTATATCGTTTGGGCATTCAGAAAGTACCTGCCGGATCGCAATTTTATAAGCCAGTAGGTTGTCCTCAATGCCACGGTTCC
>OQVQ01001112.1_pt1 | contig 11335 bp, 12 predicted proteins | sample 1691491 | NCBI WGS metagenome assembly OQVQ01 (sample SAMN03418252, study PRJEB22391) | human gut metagenome | biome: human-gut; feature: organic feature; material: feces | host: Homo sapiens | place: Tanzania | collected 2013-01
CACATAAAAATCCAGTTCCGATTCCATAATGATGTTATGATACTGTATGCATTTTTGCTGTGCGACATCAAGATCCGACTGCATTTGTCTGCCTCTTTTAGCGATTCGCTCGGAAGCAATATCTGCATCACACACAAGATAAAATCTCAGATTGCATCTATCCATTGAATCCAGCAGCTCTTTTGCACGCTCGGATTTATATTTATTGACCACATAATTATCAATATATCTGTCATAAATCAGGACCTGACAATCATCCATGAGCGGAACAGCATTCGTCTCATATGTAAGCAGAAAACCCATTGCCTCCATAACTTTTTTATTCTTCTTTGCTGCAATCAAGAATACCTTTTTGCTTCAAAACTTTGAGGTTTTCAATAATAGTTTATTTTGCGGAACAGCGCGATGCAGGAAATCAACACTCTTAGCTGAGATGCCCTTATTCTCAAGATAAGCTTCCAGCATTTCAATCATTGTTGATTTTCCGGCACCGCAAACTCCGGAAAATGAAATAAGCAGAGTATTTTTTTGTTTTCAGTCATATGCACGTAAATCCATGTACTGTGTATCATTGGACGTTCTGATTTTCGCCATCTGCTCATAGACCATCTGAAGGAAGCTGATATTTTTCAGATGATGCTTGAATTCGCATATACTGTCAGAACGGTTGAGCCAGTCTTCAATCTCTGCTCTTTTTCCATGATACTCTCTGTCAAGTTTATTTTTTTGTTCTTCAAAAACGATCTTTTCATACGGTTTTCCGCCGATCACATCTGTATTTCTGAAAATCTCAATGATACAGTCACCGTTTTCATAGCTGCCGCCGTTTTCAACTTCAACAGGGAATATTCTCTGAGTACTGTTTATGCTGCAAACCGTGCCAAACTGCAAATTGAAATCGTGGTGATGTATTCTGCCGTTACAGGTATATGTATCATCGGGCAGATTTGTCCATGCTCTTGAAGAAAAGCTTGTATGCAATACCGAGAGATTCGCATTTGTGATACAAGCGTTGTTGTTATAGCCCTGCAAATGAAGGAACGTATCCAGTTCTCCCATTTTATTGTAGACTGCATAATTGCTGTCATTAATATATTGCGAATAATCTTTTCCAAACTTCTCTTTGTAAAATTCATTCGGAATCCGATGCACAAAATCATTTGGGGTTGTGAATTCGATACTCATTCGCAGCTTATCAATTTTATAATGATCGAAAGCGCTGTTACTTTCCATGAGCCAGAGAATAAAATCTGTATAATGATAGCCCGAGTGAAGCAATCCGCCGTAACCGTATTTATACGGATGATTTTCTCTTGTGAAAAACTCATCCGGCATATTCCACATACCCTCATTCACATTCATTCCGATATATGTAAGCGGTATTTTATGCTCTCTGATGATTTCATCTGCATATTCCTTGATTATGCTATAGCTTGGGCGCTTTCGCTTCGGTATCATTACATATAATCTGCTGGATGATTTTTTTACAGCCTCATGTATTTCATCAAAGTCCTTGATAAGAAGCTTTGAGCTTTCTGCATCCTCAGAATCCACCTTATTAGCTGTCAAAGGCTTGTCCACAATCACATCAATATTATGCTGCAAGCCCCAAAGCACATATATTTTGTGGCACTTTGGCTCAGTGGATACCATGAGCTTATTCAGATTTCCGCTGTTCAAAAGTTCAGTCAGTGCTTTATCCGCCTCACCATCCAGTGAAGTTCCAAGTATGTTATCTTGTGTATCATCAAGGAACAAACATCTTTTCGGCTTGAGCGAAGTTTCAGTAAGCCATTTTTCGATTATGGACTGTCTTGACTTGAGATCAATCAGCAATTCCACGCTGAGATTGTAAATACCGGATAACTCTTCGAGTATTGCATAGTGACATTTTTTAGTGTGCGGGCCCATTCCGCACACTGCAATTTTATATTCCATATCCTAATTCCTTTTACCTTAAAGCTTGATTTCACCCGCCATGATTTTATAAGTTGTGCACTCATGCTCTCCGATTGTTCTGTATTCCACAAACGAATTTTTCGAGTTCCAATACTGATTGAAATCAAAATCAGGATCCTTAATATTGCCGACCTTAAGCTTATCAAAATATACCGATCCGATCAGATACGGGCAGGGAAGAATATCTCCGTTATATGACATATAGATGCCAATCCGTCCGCACAGGCATTCCGTAATCTTGAAATTTGCGCCTTCCGGAATATCATCAGTTGCACAGAAAACAGGGCTAGGCAACAGAAGCTCTGTCTTATTGTTCATGCTCAGCTCAATCAGTCTTCTCTGAACCTGTCCTACAAGGGTCTTGCTCAGATTGAGATACTCGTGATCGTAAACACCGCCCGTGGGGAATAAAACCTTAGCGATAAATCTGCTGATACCGAGTTCGGATGCAAATTTATAACACTCATTGGTAATCAGGAAGTTTTCATTGGTTATTGTATATCTGATCTCAGAGAATCCGCCGAATTTGATAACGTCCTTCAAAAACGCAACAGCTCTGTCAAAGGCGTTATCCTTTCCTCGGAATGTATTTACCCAGTTCGCATCAACATGATCAAGGCTGACATGGAAGAGAATGTTTCCGAATTTGTCACCAGCAACCTCATATATATCCTTTACCTTGATGATGTCAGAGCCACTTGTTTCAAGCTGAACTCTGAGATTATGATCCAGTGCATATTTCAAAAGCACCTTTGTTCTCGGCCATGCTTTTGCAGTAAGACATTCTCCGCCGGATATTGCAATCTGGTTAAGATTCTGGTTCTTCATCATATCATCAAGAAAGCTTGTGATCTGTTCAAGGGTAAGCTGCTCCTGTTCCATCTCCGCACACTGATGATGCGTAATATTTGAAACATAGCAATGATCGCAATGAAGGTCACAAAACGGGGTGATTGCTACTCGTACCATTTCAAGAGGTTTTACTTCGATATTCATAATCATTATTTCCGTTTCTTTTTTATAGTTTTATAAAACAGCGACACAAATATGTGAGCGCCATTCCAGGTGATAACAACATCGTTCGTGTGATATCATCCGAATTTTTACGCAGTATCGTTCTCAGACAATTCGTGAATCCACATGAATGACCTGTCCGGTAACGCCTTCAAATCGGTCAGATGACATAAAGAGCATTGTATTTACCAAGGTGCTCATGTTGTTGTTAATCGGCATCAGACTCTGTTGCTTTGCCTTCGCAATCTTCATAGGAGTTTTCTTATTCAGCATCGTCAATATGAAACCGGGGCAGACCGCATTCACTGAAATATTGAATGCCGAAAGCTCCCGTGCCAGCGTCTTCGTAAGCCCGATCACACCAGCTTTTGAAGCACTGTAATTCGCCTGACCGTCACATCCTACAACGCCTTTATATGAGGCAACATTGATTATTTTGCCATAATTATGCCTTATCATATATTTAGAGAAGTATTTACAGCAATAAAAGACGGAGTAAAGGTTCGTTTCAACGACTGTTTTCCATGTGTTTGCTGACATGATCGAACAAAGCGCATCTTTGCACATTCCCGCATTATTGATGAGAACATCTACCCTTCCGTAGTGGCGGATCACTTCTTCATATAATGACTTCACCTGTGCCTCAACCGCTAGGTTTGCTTTGATCAATATACAGTCGGTTCCATACCGGAGTGCCTTTTCATATACCTTTTCAGCTTGCTCGGCTCTGGTATTATAATGCACAACAACATTTGCGCCGTTTCGTGCGAATGCTACAGCTAACTCTGCTCCTATCCCGGAGGAAGAGCCGGTAACTACAACTACTTTATTTTCCAGTGATACATTCATTATTGCTTATTTTCTATCCTCGAAAGCAGTGTAGAAAAAACTGAGATATCATCCACATCTTCATCGTCAAGCTCTACGTTGAATTCATCATCAATCGCGATCAGCGTTTTCAGATACATGACCGAATCAAAGCCCAGGTCATCAATGATATTTGTATTATCATCAATATCGCTTTTGCTAATTGTGTTTCCGCTTGCTTCTACCAATAATTCTTTAAGTTTTTCTGAATTCATAATACTCTCCTTATTTTTCCGGTGTATGTTCTTGCAAATTCTTTTACCTGATGTATTTCCCTTGGAATCTTATAGTCCGATAGTTTCAATGCAGAGATCTCAATGATCCGCTTTTTCACCTGCTCGAAATTCGAGCCCTCTGTTATTGAAACATCGGCAATCGGCACCTCCCCCCAGATATCATCCGGTTTTCCATAGATCCTTGCGGATTCTACACCCTTGATGGCTTGGAATATTTCCTCGATCTCCTCCGGATACACATTCAAGCCGCCGCAGATTATCATATTTTTCTTGCGTCCATTCAGATACAGAAAACCATTATCAAAATAACCCATATCACCTGTATACAGCCAACCGTTTTTAAGGACTTTATCTGTTTCCGCTTTGTTTTTGTAATAACCCTTCATTACCGCAGGTGATTGAACAATAATGTTTCCGGTCACACCGTCTGCACATTCAACATCATTGTCATCTACAACCTTGACCGTAACATCCGGTATCGGTTTGCCGACAGAGCGATGTCTTAATGCATAATCCTCAAGTAAAAGCGCTGTCACTCTCGGACCGGCTTCAGTCTGTCCATAAGTCTGAACAACGCCCACAGTATTCAGCTTCGCTGAGATCGACTCGATCAATTCAACAGAGATATTCCCCCCGCCAAAGCACAAATATCTGAGTGAAGAAAAATCATACTCTGCAATCTTGCTGTAACTGTCTATCACCTTGAGCATTGTCGGCACAGCAGTAAAATTCGTAATTCGATACTGCTGGATCAAGCTGAAAAATGATTTCGCATTAAAGATCGTGTTCAGAATCACAATTGACCCGCCAAGATATAGATGTGTCAGAAACTGTGATGTGTTGCAGTATCCAAAACACATCGGCAGAGCAATCAGTGTCACATCATTTTCATCAAGCTTAAGCGATCTGATGTTTGAACTGATATTTCGCAGCAAGCCCTTATGCGTGAGCATAACGCGCTTCGGATTAGATGTTGTTCCCGATGTATGAAGCATCACTGCAACATCAGCGTTTTCATCGGAAATACGATTGCACAACAATTCACAGTCAGCATTCACAACTTCCGCAGTGTCATCTGTGATAATATACACAATCAGCTTTGACTTGAAATCTTCATGAATTGCGGCTTTAAGCTTTTTATAGCCCTCTTGATCCGTAATAATCAGATTCAATTCGCAATAATTTATGCTGCTGATGATTTCATCACTTTTGGAATAGTATGGTATCGGAATTACTGTTTTCTTTCTGAAAAGGATAGAAAAATATGCCACAGCATAGTCTATCGAGTTCGGAAGGAAGATTCCCACATGATTGCCGAGCTGCTCATCGCTGAACTGATCAAGCAGTTTTGTACTCATCAAATACAGTTCTTTATAATTGATCGTCTGATTTCCGTATCTGATGCATACTTTATCGTTGCTTTTTTGCCGCTCGATTAGATCAGTGAGCTTTTCCGTATTGCCTTTTTCTAACATGATACTTCTCCTTTTATTAGTATGGTGTGGTAAAGCTGAATGCTCAGAGGGGGCTGATTGATGTTGTACTTTTCGTGTGATTGTAATAACAACGGAATTTACCTGTCTGTTGCACCGGCAATTTGCAGGCACAAAAGCATCAGACGTTCAATTACGGGCTATGGCAATGCCGTGCGAGAAATTTTGCAAAATTGAAAAAGGAAAAGCTGTATCAACTCCCGACCTGCAAAGCGCGAAGAAGACAAAACGATATCTTAGGTTTCTGCAATGCCAAGAGAATCAACAGCTTCAATAAAAGCGATCTGCCGCTATAGCAGTAAGCACTTCAATCAGACGACTCGTCACGCCGCCTGATATTCGTCTTTTCCAGATTTTAAGTATTTTCTGTCTGCACTTTTCTCGAAAACCCATACTTTTTGTTTCATTTTTCGCGTAATGTTTTATATTATACTACAAGTTTCCCAGTCCGTCAGACTATATATATGGGTGCAATAACACACATTTTTGCTCATCCTTGTAGGGTGAGCTTCGGACCGTTTCTGCCACCATCTTCGACAACAGTATTTTTAGGTCTCGGAACCGCTCTGATTTCAGCTGGAACTGCCATTGAAAATCACTCCTTTTCCATATCATATTTGGACTATACTTTCAGGAGGTTTTCGAGGAAATTTACAATCTTTTACCAGAGTTTCCTTTGTAAATATTTTGCAGGCGCATCCATTTCCAAAAATTCGTTAGGAAAGTTGTTTGAAAGAATCGGAATGGACAGTGCCAAACGTGAGGCTTTCTTTCAGCGCAGAATGCAAGCAACAATAGAAACACACCACATTGCAATTGATGGTACTTTGAAGCAAGACACGAGCAGAGTAAATGATCTTTCTGCATACCCTCACAAATCTCGTGTTGAGAGGGTGTATTAATATTTCTATCCTCTACGCTTATGATATTGAGAGGATGGAACCTATCTGTGCAGAAGTGTTCCCAGGCAATTGCATTAATGCAAGTTCATACCCTGCATCCATCAGAGATAATGATATCCAAAAAGGTCTTATTATCGCAGATAAAGAGTTTCCACCAAGCAAGATTGAGGGAGAACTTTTACAGAGACCTGATCTGCATTTCCTGACTCCAATCAAGAGAAATGATGTCCGTATCGCTAACAATAATATGCTGTCATATGAAGGCACACTGAAGGGTGTTGCCGCACACATTCTGTACAAGAAGGCGAAGATTCAAGGTGGTCGTTATCTCTATACATTTAAAGATGCAAGAAAAGCTGCTTTAGAGGAAACTGCCTTCATTGAATCCTCGAAGAAAAGTGGAGAATTTTCAAATGAAAAATACGCAAAAAAGAAAGAACTGTTCGGCTTAATCGTTTTTGAATCCGACGTTGATTTAGAACCTAAGACCGCTTACATGTGTTACGAGGAGCGTTGGAATCTTGAACTCGTTTTCAGAGCTTACAAGAGTAATGAACAGCTTAATCAAACCCGTCAACAGAATGATTTTACAGTTATTGGCAACAGGTTTGTGAACACAATTGCAACGATTGCTACTTGCCGTATTATTATTAAGAAAGCAGAACAGACAGGGCTGTTAGATCACATGACTTATGCAGAGCTTATGGACGATTTATCCTCTGCTTGGAGAAAGTCCGATGCCCCTGAAAAAGCTGTCACCAATGATGAGTATTGGGTACATACTCTCAAATCTGTCCATGAAGAATTAGAAACTCTTGGGCTGTCAGAGCCTGTACCTAAGTAACATAAAAAACGTGGGAGAAAGCCTAAGAAAAGCACCTCCGAGTAAAAGCAGTTTTTAATGTCAGGGTCGCTCTATAGTCCTAAGATTTGAGATACTTGTATTTGAATGTCCTGAACATTTCAAATCACCTTTTTCAATGACACGTTTCCGCACTTCGATAACGTAATTATATTATATCAGTCTGTTGAAAAAGTCCATTTTGCTTGCGTAGCGGGCTTTTGAAATCCGTTTTTTACCTCGGGTTTCGCGAGGTAAAAAACACTTCTATCCGCACAACTGTGAGAACAGACGGCTCTGCCGTCTGTGAGTGCGGGCAGTGCGGATGTTTCGGCGGAAAACCCCGCAAGGTTTTTTCCAACGGTCTGATTATATTATATATCCTTTTCGTAGATATGTCAAGTGATTTTGGCAGATTTTATATTTTTTCACCATCTTCAACAAAAAAACAAATTATATCTGAACAAATTGGACACAATGTTATTGACAATTTCAGCCTTATTCAGTTCGATTTTTTTCTATCATAATAGGAAATGCACAGGCGGAGGATTGATGTGCTATAATAAAGTTGTAACACCTCCCCCAAAAGTGATATAATAGACACAGGAGGGAAAAGCAATGGCAAGTTACGACGAAGAATTCAAGAAAAGGCTGGTGCGGATGCACCTGGAAGAGGGACGGACGATAAAAAGTCTGTCGGAAGAGTACCATGTATCGGAAAACGGAATCGGGTACTGGCTGAAGAAATACCGCGAAGAATGCTCAAAAAATCCGGCTGCGCAGGAAGAATATGATCTTATGAAGGAAAATCTCAGGCTGCGAAAGGAGCTTGAAGAAGCCAAAAAGGAGAACGAATTCTTAAAAAAAGCGGCAGCATTCTTCGCACGGGAAATCGATTAGCAGCATATCGGTTTATAAGGGAAAACAAGGACACGACGGGGTTAAGATGGCTTCTGAAGCAATTTGGAGTATTTCCTAACGACTACTACAACTATCTTAAAGATAGAAAAGCGGCTTACCGTAAGCGTAAGGAAAGGCTGCTGAACTGCATAACCGAAACCTATCATGAACGAAAAGGTGTCCCTGGATACAGGTTAATGTCAGCTCTGCTGAAAAATAAAGGAATCAGAATCAGCTCGACGACGTGTCATAAATACATGAATTGCGAGCTGAAATTATTCTCTGTTACTCGCAGACACAGACCTGGTTATCGCAAGGGGTCGGCTCACAAAGTGTTTGAAAATATTCTCAAACGGCAGTTTACCGTCTCTTTGCCTGACAAATTCTGGTGTACTGATTTTACTTACATACCTTTGTCAGACGGCAGTATGCGCTATAACTGCACGATCATAGATCTGTATGACAGAAGCGTTATTGCAAGCGTCAGTAGCAGGAATATTACAGCAGAACTTGCGATAAAAACGCTTTCTAAAGCAATACTTCAGCACCCATGGGTGCTGAAAAACGGCATAATCCTGCACAGCGACCAGGGTTCTCAGTATACTTCAAAAGAGTTCACGGACTTCTGCACGACTCATAATATCACTCAAAGCATGAGTCGTGCCGGTTATCAGTCTGTAGAAAAACCCCGATTTGCAAGCAAGTCGGGGTTGAATTTATGCCAAATTATGCCTGGACGCAAAAATCACGCTCAATAACAGCAAAAAATGAGAAAAATATGCGCTTTCTCCAGCTATGGATTGCATATTTTTTGAGGTTCATTGCAGCAAATTTAAGCCTGACCCAATTTGTAACCTGAGCCAAGCCTCTGAAAAGAGTATATCTCATCGAGTGCTTTTCCTTTGCGTCTGCAAACGCCCTCTCAATTGTCTCTTTTCTCAGTGGATATATTGCTTTGTATTTCGGAGTATACCGAATATCCTCTGCCATAAACGTGCTTCGTTACTGTTTTTTCACTCTTTGCGTTTTTGGTACACTTGTCCTTTGTCGGACACTTCTCGCATTTGTAACCTTTGCTTTTGAATTCCTTGTAGCCGTCACGGTTTGTTGTTGAATAGTTCAGCACCTGATTTTCGGGGCAAATTACACAATCATAGTAAATATCATATACATACTCGTAAGGTCTGTAACAATCTTTTGCGCCGGCCGGTCTTTTGTATGGTAATATCGGTATTCTTCCGTCATCAATTACTTTTTTGCATATCCAAGGGGTTTTGTAGCCTGCGTCGGCTACGACATTCTGCATTTCAGGATAATGTTCTGCAAGCCTGTCATACAAATCATCAAAAGCAACGCTGTCATGTACATTTCCGGGATTGACAGTCACATCAAGAATATACCCTTTCTTGTCGCAAGCTGTCTATGCTGTATACGCAAAACACTTTTTGTGTTCACCCTTGTGGAATACTCCACATTCAGGGTCGGTTGTTGATTCATTAACAGTACTTTCTTTAGGCGGTTTGGTGTCATCAAACGGTTTCTTGCCGTGTTCTTCACGGTCTTCATTGATTTCTTCCATCAGCTTTTCTTCGTATATTTTAGCCGCCTTTGGAACAGCTTTCTTAACCGCTTTTTTCATATTGGCGTTTGCTTTGATGTGTGTTCCGTCAACGAATACTGTTTCAGGTGTCAGATAGCCTGCCTGCTCGATTTCATTCAATATCCAATAGAACACTTTTTCTATTGTTTCAGCAGTAAATCTGTTTTTGAAATTGTAGCTGATTGTTGAGAAGTGGGGTGTCTGCTCATTCAGCAGATAGCCCAAAAACCAACGGTATGCCACGTTTACTTTTACCTCATCAGCCGTTTTACGCAGAGATGGTATCCCATAGATATGCTGTATCAATACCATTTTGAACAACACTATGGGGTCTATACTCGGTCTTCCGTTGTTTTCGCAGTATAAATCCGAAACTATTTCATAGATTTTTGTGAAGTCTATCACGCTATCTATTTTTCTGAGCAGATGGTCTTCCGATATCAGCTCGTCCATACATACAAATTCTATCTGATGTCTTTCTTGTTTTCCTGTTTTCAGCACCTTTCATCACCATATTTATTATACCACATATCAATGAAAAAGCCAAGTATTTCTGCTTGGCTTTTTCGACAGACTGATAACGCTCCGACGGAGCGTTATTTCAATACTTTAAAGAGCGAACTCATTTATCAGCACACATATGCTTCAGAAAGCAAATTGTTTTCTGATATTGATGATTATGTTCTGCTTTGGTATAATTCCGTCAGACCTCATTCGTTCAATAACGGTCTTACTCCTTGGCAGAAACGCTCGGCTTGATTTTTGGGGGAAACTGTTACAATTTTGCTTGACAAGAACATAGCCGCCCTGAAAACCAAAAACGTCTTTGCCGACCATATCGAGATAAAAGAGGCACTTGTCCCCGACAAAAACAACAAGCCCACACTTAAGGACCCGAAGAGCCTGAGCGGGTATCGTTCCGTGCCTATCTCCCCCGAAATGTCGTCATATCTACTTTCACATGTCAACGGAGAGCGGGTTTGCCCTCTCAGCGGCGGAAATATATCAACAGATTGGACGCGTTTCAAGAAGAAACACAACCTGGACGAGGACCCTGTTTTCCACGCCCTGAGACATCATTTCGCAAGCCGCTGCCTCCTGCTCGGAATGCCGCTCAACTCATGGGACACGCCGACACAACGATGATTGAGAAAGTATATCAGCACGTCTTCCCGTCGGCTATGGAAATGTATGCTCAGAAACTGCGCAAGGAAAATCGTAACTTTTTTGGAAAAACTCATCATACAACACAAAATGCAACACAAAAAGAAAACAATGACGAATTTAAGCCGAATTTAGCGATTATTTAAAGGGTTCAAATCCCGTCTACATCTTTTTGGTAACAACCCTGCGTAACAAAAAAGCCCTGTGAATGATTCCTCGTAATTGAGAAATCATTCACAGGACTTTTCGTCATAATATCCAATTTCAACCAAGAAAATTTTATATGGGAGGGTTCAAGTCCACTTTTGTGTCGAAAATATCTACGGACGGTGTTTTCTGTTTTTCACAAGATTTATGCC
>OQVQ01001113.1_pt1 | contig 11333 bp, 10 predicted proteins | sample 1691491 | NCBI WGS metagenome assembly OQVQ01 (sample SAMN03418252, study PRJEB22391) | human gut metagenome | biome: human-gut; feature: organic feature; material: feces | host: Homo sapiens | place: Tanzania | collected 2013-01
CAGGCCGCGCAGCGAATCCTCCTGCAGCGCTCCGCCTTTATCGCAAAATTGACCGAAAAAGATAAGAAAACAACCGAAAAAGGCCGAAAGGAAGCCCCTTTCGGCCCTTTTTGAGAGGATATTAAGTAAGAATTAAGAAACAATCGCTGTTTTTGTTTGAAAATGGCTGATACAATGACCAACATGAGGTGAGAAAATGTACAACATTCTGATTTGTGACGACGAACAGGACATTGTCAACGCGCTGAAGATCTATCTCTCCGGCGGGGACTACTGCCTGTTTGAGGCGAGCAACGGGCGCGAGGCGCTGGAGGTCGTGGAGAAGAACGACATCCATCTGATCCTGATGGACATCATGATGCCCCAGCTCGACGGCATCGCCGCGACGGCGAAGCTGCGCGAAAAGAGCAACGTGCCCATCATCCTGCTCACGGCCAAGAGCGAGAGCAGCGACAAGGTGCTGGGGCTGAACATCGGCGCGGACGATTACATCACCAAGCCCTTTGACCCCGTGGAGGTGCTGGCGCGCGTCAGGTCTCAGCTTCGCCGCTATACGCAGCTGGGCGCGAAGAAGGAAGAGGAGAAGCCGAACGTCTACACCGTCGGCCCCATCGTGCTCGACGAGGAGAAAAAAAGCGTGACGGTCGACGGCGACGAGGTCGCGCTCACGCCCATCGAGTTCAACATCCTGCGGCTGCTGATGAAGAACCCGGGACGCATCTATTCCTCCGCCCAGATCTACGAGCTGGTGTGGAAGGAGGATTCGCTGGGCGCGGAAACGTCTGTGAGCGTCCACATCCGCCACCTGCGCCAAAAACTGGAGATCAACCCCTCCGAGCCGCGCTACCTGAAGGGCGTGTGGGGGCTGGGGTATAAAATGGAGGACAAGAAATGAAGGCTGCGTGGATACGCAATTTCTGGATCAAGGCGGTCGCCTTTCTGCTGGCGGCGGCGCTCGTGCCGATGATCCTCACCTATGTTGTGGGACTTGTCTACTCCTACGGCGGTATGGGCAAGGACTTTTACACGAGCGACCTCTGCCTGACTGCGGTCGGCAAAAAGACGTGGGAGATCTGCGACGACTATATCGCCATGGAAGGCGGAAACTATGAGCTCGACAAGATCTACTCCAAGGGCGACAGCTACAGCAACATTCGCTTCCGTGTGACGGACGAGCAGGACAAGGTGGAGTTCAGCAACGTCAGCGACGGTGATACCTTCTGCTACAGCACCGTTTACGTTGACAAGACCTTTGATGTCTACCTTGTGAAGGGCCTTCCCGCGCAGGACGATATTTACTGGGCGAAGGTCTTTTACGCCAAGGCGGAGAGCTGGGGGCAGAACGCCCTGGAGATGCTCATCCTCTTTGGCGCGATGGAGCTGTCCCTAGTACGAGAGGACCAGGATGGACGCACCAAGGGTGAATCAGTTGTTCTGCCAAGAGCATAGCTGGGTAGCCAAGTGCGGATCGGATAAACGCTGAAGGCATCTAAGCGTGAAGCCGACTTCAAGATAAGATCTCCCATCCGCAAGGAGTAAGGCCCCATGTAGACCACATGGTTGATAGGTCGCAGGTGGAAGTGCAGTAATGTACGCAGCTGAGCGATACTAATAGGCCGAGGGCTTGATCAAAGTGAATTTACCGAACTTATGCAGTTATCAAGGTTTTATGAAAACCAATCACCTTTCCGGTGGTTAAGCTGAGGGGTTCCACCTGTTCTCATTCCGAACACAGAAGTTAAGCCCTCATACACCGACAGTACTGTGCTGGCGACGGCATGGGAGGATAGGCAGCTGCCGGATTCCAAAGAAACAGTTGAAAGACTGTTTCTTTTTTTGTTCCTGTTTTTATTTGCATTCCGACTATCATTTAAAAGGCACTATGCAAAAAATATACACGCATTTTGGCTTGACTTCAGAACGTTCGAATGCTATTATGTGTATACCGAAAATCGAAGAGGGGGCATGTATTTAATGGAGAAAAGAAAATATGCAGAGAGAACTGTTCTTTGGAAAGTAATTCCCGGTTTTGTTATCGTTTTGCTCATCGGTTGCATTGTTTACCTTTGCGCTGTCGTGAAATCAAACACTGCCGCACGCATGGATTCAATGCGGTACAGGATTTTGTTTGATCGAGAGTGCACGGGCAGCGAAATTGTTAAGGCTGCGGAAGAGCGCGATTATGATATCATTGTGCTGACAGGCGAACAGGCGGAAGAAGCAGGCGAGGCTATTGCGCCGTTTGTTACCGAGAACTGCCTTGTTGTGTTTGAAAACATGACGCTTGAACAGGTCCAAAAGGCAACCGGGCTTGCCGAAGGGTTTTCGGATGAGAAAAGCAGCAGTAACGCAAGCATCGGCCTGATGATGATGAAGGGCGGCGCGCTCCGGTTGTGCGGCTTTGAATCCAAAAACGGAATTATTGACAGGCTGACAAACGAAAACGTTGCGGATGCGGCGGCTGATATGCTCAGCAATAATAATTAAGAACTCGATTATGACTTGAAGCTTATGCTTCCAAACTGAAAGTGAAACGCAGCACGGCGGGGTTTTCCCTGCCGTGCTTTTTGCTGCAAAGTTTTCCGCAAGTTATATTTATTTGAGGAAATTATGAACCGTACCGAAAAATGTTAATTTGCCGCCTTTTTTCAGAAAAAGAAACAATCGGATACTTTTCGAATGTTGTTGACAGCCTCTGAATACTGTGTTAAAATATAGATAATTGGAGCGCAATTTAAATTATTATTTAAATCATACTCCGAGGAATAGTTTTTGCAAACAGACGATTCGGACTCGACTGCGGTCGCGGTATGAACGACGGAAACGGTGCAGCGCGTTCTCCGAAATCCGATGCTTGAGCTTGTGAACGATATCAGCGCTGTTCACTCGAATTGCGTGATATAAAAAAATCATTCAGGAGGCGTTATGAAAGGAACGAATTTCAGAAGAATACTCTGTATTCTCATTGCGGCGATGCTTTGCATCGGGCTTTTGCCCATCGGTGCTGCGGCGGACAGTTATGCGGCAGCAGCTGAACTTCGCAGTATGCAGAAGGTTCGTCGTGAAATTGACGGCGAGCTCTTTGAACTCGAAAGCGAACTTGACTCCGACCTGTCCGCTGTTGAAACGGTTGACAGCCTGTTCGAATATCTTGACGGAGATTCACGAATCAAGAGTATCAACCGGCAGAACGGAACAACTTTCGGCTACACTCTGAAATCCGGAATGACCGTTGTGTATGATTACAATATCGTTCACGGCATCAGAGAAGGTTCCGAACCTGTTAAAATCGAGCTTTCCCCTGCGGAAGAGGTTCGCGGTATTTTGGATGACGGTGCGGTCACGGCCTCAAACAGGAATGTTGCCGTTTATGCGCCCTATTTGGGAATTGATGAGGGTGTCGGCACTTACTATTCGGAAACCTTCGCTCCCGTGATCAGCAGCTACACGGGCGGAACTTTGACCGTGTACGGAGGCAATGAATGTGATGTTACCGATTTGACAGAGATGTATAAATACGGTGTGATCATGTTTGACTCGCACGGTTTGGAATATGACGGGCTGAGCTATATTGCGATTCACAATGAAAACGGTGTCACGGCAAGCGATTACAGCAACGGCTGGGTTGTGGAACTTGCCGGCGGCGGCATTGCCGTGAATTATCTCTATCTGAATCACTATGCAACCGCAACCATGCCGGGCAGCTATGTTCACCTTGCAACATGCAGCGGCGGCAAGGACGGCAATCTGCTGAACTATTTCACTTCACACGGTGCTTCCGTCGCTTTGGGTTATGATGAAACCGTGACCGTTGCATATGATGTTTACATCTTCCAAGATATTTTGAACTCCATGCGCGGATTGGGCGTGTCCGAATGCTACAATATCGGGCAGGCACTTGACTATGCGAAGAGCCGCCGCGGTGAATACGATCCTTATTATTATGAGGATGAGGGTATATACACCCATCCCGTACTTGCGGGCAACAGGAACTGGTACTTCCCTCCGCTTTACACGGTGAACTTCATTGTTGAGGGACAGACTGCGGCGTTTGAATCCTTTACTGTAACAAAGAACACGGTGCTGAACCTCAGCGACTTCCCGACGCCGCCGACGATTCCGGGGAAAAACTTTTCTCATTGGAGGGGCCCGAACGGAGAGACCGTTGCCGGAAGCCTGACAATAACAGCCAACACAAATATAATTGCTTCGTACACCGTTCCGACCTGCACCGTGCAATGGGTGGACGGCGCGACGGAACAGGTGCTGAAAACTCTGAATATGCCCATCGGAGATACCGTTATGGCAGAGGCTTTTCCCGAGCCGCCGGAGCATGAGGGCAAAACGTTTGAATATTGGTCGGTTAACGGTTCCGAATTTTTCGGCAGCAGTTACTATCTTATGGGTGATACGACTTTCCGCGCAGAATACAGCAACGAAGTCTGCACGGTAAGCTTTTATTCGGGACTCACCGGCGAACTCATCGGAACACGCACCGCAGAATACGGCACGGAAATTCCCTTGTCCGAATTTCCGAAAGCTCCCGATGCAGTCGGATACAATTTTGCCGAATGGCAGTATGCGGACGGAAGCGCCGTTTCGGGAAGCATCAATGTTACGGAAAATACAAGCTGCTATGCGGCTTATGAAGCGAAAATGTACACGGTCAAGTTCTGGGATAATCACACCGACGTCATTCTTCGTACCGATACTGTGCCTTACGGAACAGTGATCAAGGCGGAAGATTTCCCCGAACACATTGAACATGAAGGCTATGATTTTAAGGGATGGTACGGCTACGGCGAGTTCCTTGACGAAGTTACGGTCGTGTCAAACGTTATAATCTACGCTACCTATGAGCAGCACCCTTATACGGTCACGTTTGTTGACGGTTACACCGGTGAAACGCTGCAATCCGTAACCGTGCTCTATGACAACGGTCTTTACAGTGACGAATTCCCCGTTCCGCCCGTTCATGAGAATGCGGACTTTGTCGGCTGGTATGTTGAAGGGACCCTGTTTGAAGGCTCCTATCTCAGAGTGTTGGGGGACATGACGGTTACAGCGGTTTACAGCGGGTTCGAAACGCATACGATCACGCTTGTTGACAGCGATACCGGCGAAACATATGAGACTTACGAAGTTCGAGCCGGAACGGAAGTTGACCTTGCGGATCTGCCCATGCCGCCCTATCGTGAGGGAATGGTGTTTGTGGGCTGGCTTGTAAACGGCGAACTGATGGAGTCGGGGACCGTTATCGTAAACGAGGATATGGTCATTACGGCGGTATTGAGGAAAGAGACTTTTACCGTGAGATTCTATGATACCATGGCTGACAGCTTTTTTGTGACCATGGAGGAGGTTGAGTACGGCACGGTGCTGAGAGTCAGCGATTTTCCCGCGCCGCCCGTTCACGAGGGAATGGCGTTCGCAGGCTGGGATTACAACGGACGCATAATAACCGAAGAAACCGTAACGATTACCCGGCCCATGGTTTTTGCGGCGGTTTACGCTCCGCGCACGTGCAATTTGACGGTGATTGACGATTACACGGGAGAAACGCTGCTTGATACCCCTGTCAGTGTCGGCTTCAGCTTGGAAGTCAGCGAAATACCCGTTCCGACCCATGAGGGCATGGTATTTGTGGGTTGGTTCATCAACGGAGAGCTTGTCACGGATGAGATAATCACCGTTGAGGAGGACACGGTTATTCACGCGGTTTTCGAACCCGAAGCCCCCGTTATCGGCGATATTAACGGCGACGGCACGATTGGAATTGACGACGCGCTTATGCTTATGCGCTATGCAATAGGAACGGAGGGCCTCACCGATGAACAGGCTGCACGTGCGGATCTTAACGGCGACGGAGCGGTTGACGTTTTCGATGCTCTGCTGGCTCTGAGAGCGGCACTTAACGGTGAACAGCCGCCGTGCATAAAACCGCAGAACACGGCGGACAAGGCGGAGGCATAATAAATCCTAAGAAGAATAACGTTTTGCACTAAAGCGAACGGCGCGGCAGGAATAAAATTTCCCGCCGCGCTTTATGTTAACTCGTCCGTTGAGTCGTTTTATTAATGTTAAATCAAATATATTGGGGTTTGCAGTGCATATGCACTTGACTATTTGCGCTTAAAAATGTATTATACAGCTGTAAAATGCGGCACACAATGTTTCTTTGTGTGCTTGGGTTATGTAAGGACACTTTATCATAATAATGAGAGGTCACAGTGATGGATAAAAAGACTCTTGTTATCGGCGTTATCGGCGCCGATGTTCACGCGGTCGGCAACAAGATCCTGTATCATGCATTCACCGATGCGGGTTTCAATGTTGTCAATCTCGGCGTTATGGTTTCTCAGGAAGAATTCATCAACGCCGCAATTGAAACGAACGCCGATGCAATCGTCATCTCCTCACTCTATGGTCAGGGTGAGCTGGATTGCCGCGGTATGCGTGAAAAATGCGATGAGGCAGGTTTGGAAAACATCCTGCTCTATGTGGGCGGCAATATCGTTATCGGCAAACAGCCGTTTGACGAGGTTGAAAAGCGTTTTAAAGAGATGGGCTTCGATCGCTCCTTCCCGCCGGGAACCCCGCCGGAAGTTGATATCGAGGCATTGAAACAGGACCTGCACGTTGAGGAATAACCTGCGGCTCTGATTGTTTACTGATTACGATTGCAAAGCGGGGAAAAAACATGAAACCTGTTCTTTTGATCGATTTCGGGAGCACATACACAAAGGTCACAGCGGCGGATGTTGACGAAGGCAGGCTGCTGGGCACGGCAAATGCCTACACGACCGTTCAGTCGGACATTAACAACGGACTTTCCGACGCGCTTTCAAAGCTTGAAAAAGTGACCGGAAAACTTGATTTTTGCGAACGCTACGCCGCCAGCAGCGCGGCGTTCATTGCCGCCATGACTGCGGAAGGCGTCGGCATCATAATGCCGGAAATAAGTTCGCTCGCCTTGGTAAGTCCCTTTGCCTGCACGATTCTTTTAAGGAAAACTTCGCGAATCTCTTTCTGCGAATGTTTATTCCGTTGCAAACGGAATGCCGACCGATCCGCGAACCATGCTCAAGGGCTTGCCCGAGCCGTATATCAAGCGCACGGTTGAGGGTGATATCGGCATGAGATACAGCATTCGCGGAATTGTGGATGCGGCGGGAATAAAAACGATTGCAGAGCTTGCAGGCATGAGCGAGGCGCGTGCGGAGGAAATCATCAGTATGTTTGCCGCAAACACAGATCTTTTGCCGACGGACGATGAAACCGAACGGTTGGACGAAGCTCTTGCATGCATGGCGGTGCGCACGGCGGTGACAAGACATGCGGGCCGCATCGAAGAAGCGTATTCAATGATGGGCACGACCTATGTTCAAACCGGCAAGGATCTGCGTAAAGTGCAGAAGCTCGTTGTCACGGGCGGTTCACTGATTCACACAACAAACACGGCAAAGATCGCGTCATTTGCGCTCTATGACCAAAAGGATCCGACATCGCTGAGGCCGCTCAGGGCGGATGTGCTTGTCGACAGAAAATACATTATAGCCGCAATGGGTCTGCTTTCCGAAAAATATCCGGAACAGGCGTTGAGCATAATGAAACAAGAACTATGCAGAGCCTGACGAAAACAGGTTCGGTGCCGAACCTGCCTTCAGGCGATTTCCCAATAAAAGAGGAGCATTTAAACAATGAACAACCCCAATATCAAAAACAAGCGCATTCCCGATGACGAATTCAACGCGATCCGTGCCGACGTGCTCAAGCAGTGGCCGACCGGCAGGGAAGTTGATCTTAAAGAAGCCATCGAATACCACAAGGCCATGCCCGCTCACAAAGTTTTTTCAAAAAAACTTGTTGAAGCAAAGGAAAAGGGTATCACTTTGATTCAGCCGCGTGCGGGCGTTGCGCTGATTCCCGAACATATCAAGCTGTTGACTTATCTTCAGGATAACGGCGAAGCCGATCTGCTTCCGACAACCATTGACAGCTACACCCGTCAGAACCGCTATGAAGAAGCCGAAAACGGCATAAAGGAGTCCCAGCGGCTCGGCCGTTCCCTGCTTAACGGCTTTCCCGCCGTCAATCACGGCGTCGCGGGCTGCCGTATGCTCATTGAAGCATTGAACACTCCCATTCAGGTGCGCCACGGCACACCCGATGCGCGCCTTTTGACCGAAATTGCCTATGCGGGCGGTTTCACAAGCTATGAAGGCGGCGGCATTTCCTATAACCTGCCCTATGCAAAGAGCGTCCCGATGGAGGAGACGATCCGCGATTGGCAGTATGTTGACAGGCTTACTGGCATCTACGAAGAAGCGGGTGTTTCCATCAACCGTGAACCCTACGGTCCGCTTACGGGAACTCTTGTTCCGCCCTGCGTATCCCATGCGGTTGCGATTATTGAAGCTTTGCTTGCAGCAGAGCAGGGAGTTCGCAATATCACCGTCGGCTACGGCCAATGCGGCAACCTTGTTCAGGATGTTGCGGCGATCCGCACCCTTGAAGATCTGACAAACGAATACATGCATAAATACGGCTATGATGATGTTATCATAACCACGGTTTTCCATCAGTGGATGGGCGGTTTCCCGCAGGACGAAGCGAAGGCATTCGGCGTTATTTCCTGGGGCAGTGCAACCGCTGCACTCTCAAAGGCAACAAAGGTCATCGTCAAAACTCCGCATGAAGCGGCGGGTGTTCCCACAATGGAAGCAAACGCACAGGGTCTGCGCTGCACAAAGCAGGTCATCAGCATGCTTTCCGACCAGGTTTGCACCGCAGCCAACCTTGAGGAAGAAAAAGATATTATCCGCAGAGAGACGCGCTGCATTGTCGATAAGTGCTTCGAACTGGGCGAAGGCGACATCGCGATAGGTTCCGTTCGCGCTGTGCTTGCGGGCGTTCTTGATATTCCGTTTGCGCCTTCCCGCTACAATGCGGGCAAAATGCTTCCCGCACGCGATAACGACGGCGCAATCCGCATTCTCGACATGGGTGCGCTGCCCTTCACCGATGATATCAAGGCGTTCCACCGCGCAAAGATCGAAGAGCGCGCAAAGGCCGAAAAGCGCAATGCAACCTTCCAAATGGTCATTGACGATGTTTACGCGATCAGCAAGGGTCGTCTTGTCGGAAGGCCGCAGGCTCTCCGCAGATAAACGGACGCAAATCGGCTTCGGCTGAAAATGCACGGCGGTGCGGAATGTTTTCGTGCCGCCCGAATACTTAAATTTCATTTTTGAAATAAAATTTTGAAGAACTGAAAGGATACTTTTATGAAAATTATCGATGTTATCTGCTCCGCAGGCAGAACAGGCTTCTATTTTGACGATCAGCGCGCCATTAAAGCGGGCGCAAAAAGCGACGGCGCCGCATACGTCGGCGAACCCAAAACCCCCGGCTTTACCTCCGTTCGTCAGCCCGGTGAGTCCATCTCCGTGATGCTCGTTCTTGAGGACGGCCAGGTTGCATACGGCGACTGTGCTGCCGTTCAGTACAGCGGCTGCGGCGGACGCGATCCCCTCTTCCTTGCAAAGGACTTCATTCCCGTTATCGAAAACTATATCAAGCCCGAACTCGTCGGCAAAGAGGCGGACAATTTCCGCGCACTTTCCGAAATGGTCGAATCCATCCATGTTGACGGCAAACGTCTGCACACCGCAATTCGCTACGGCATGACTCAGGCGATTCTTGACGCTGTTGCAAGGTCCACCGGCAGAATGATGTGCGAAGTTGTTGCAGACGAATACGGCTGCACCATTTCCGACAAGCCCATTGATATTTTCACCCAGTCCGGCGACGATCGCTACACCAATGCGGACAAAATGATTATCAAGGGCGCACAGATTCTGCCCCATGCGCTTATCAACAACGTTAAGACCAAGCTCGGTGAACACGGCGAACTGCTCGAACAGTATGTTGCATGGCTGCGTGACCGCGTGCTTCAGCTCCGCACGGATGAAAATTACAACCCGATTTTCCACATTGACGTATACGGCACAATCGGTGCTGCATTCGGCAACGATAACTACAAGGCAATGGCCGATTACATGGCGCGCCTTGAAGAAGCCGCAAAGCCCTTCCACCTCCGCATTGAAGGCCCCATGGATGTTGAAGACCGCGAAAAGCAGATGCGCGCGCTTGCAGCAATCACCAAAGAACTTGACGACCGCGGAATCAACGTTGAGATCGTTGCGGACGAATGGTGCAACACTCTTGAGGACATCAAGTACTTTGCCGACAACAAAGCGGGTCACATGGTTCAGATAAAAACTCCCGATCTCGGCGGCATCAACAACACGATCGAGGCTGTTCTTTACTGCAAAGAAAAGGGCATCGGCGCATACCAGGGCGGCACCTGCAACGAAACCGACCGTTCCGCACAGGTTTGCACCCAGTGCGCAATGGCAACCCAGCCCGTTCAGATCCTTGCAAAACCCGGCATGGGCGTTGACGAGGGCTATATGATCGTTTATAACGAAATGCAGAGAATTCTTGCGGTTCGCAGGGCAAAACAGGCAAAATAAGCCTTAGCTGCAAAATCCGAAAAAAACCATAAAAAGCGGCTCGCCCCGACACATTGCAAAATGCAAACGGGATGAGCCGCTTTGATTATTCCGATTCTTTATGAATGCAAAGGAACCGTTGTTTTGCCGGCAAAGGCCGATTGAAGAAGTACTTCGAAAAATCGCCGCAGACATGATTTTGCCTGCGGCGATTCGGACACTTTGGTTTCACATTAGACGCAAACAGACTGCCGCACTATAGATAAAGTGCAATTGTGCGAGAACGACAATAAACAATAGATTGCCGCAAAAGTATGAAAAGTCATATTCTTAATCCCAATTCTCCTCGGAGGGATCCAACGGAGAGAGGCTGTTTTCAGGAAAAATCGTCAGCTTCTCGACCAAACGGACTTTGTTCGATTGAAGCAGTGCCTGAGCCTGCGCACCGGTCAGCGTCAGTTTAACTCCGTATATGCGATACCTGCCTTGCTCCATTGCTTGTTTCAGCATGACAAAGTTATCATGGGATTCCTGCAAGTCAGCCAAGTCTTCTGCCAGCTGGAAGTCTGTGTCATCGCTGCTGTAGGAGCTTCCGGGGACTTTAATATCGGATGTGTCTATATCCTTGCCGAATGTGTCAACAGGGGGCTGCGTAACAAAAGGCTCGACAGTCTCATCATACATATAAGACTCCCGAATTTCCGCAGCCTGTTGATCATAACTGTCCAACTCGGAACAGATGCTGTCGTAGGTGTCCGCATAACACTCGGCGGCAAGCTGCGCCGCCGTTTTGCAAGGCCTTTAAAAAGCGCATAG
>OQVQ01001114.1_pt1 | contig 11329 bp, 9 predicted proteins | sample 1691491 | NCBI WGS metagenome assembly OQVQ01 (sample SAMN03418252, study PRJEB22391) | human gut metagenome | biome: human-gut; feature: organic feature; material: feces | host: Homo sapiens | place: Tanzania | collected 2013-01
AACTGCCTGTTTTTCAGGCAGTAAATACTTGGTGCCCCAATTTTCGGACGCTTACTTATACGTGACATTTTCAGTAGAGATTAATTTTTAATAGATTTATGAGAGATAGAAACAATCAGAATGGCTCTTCTCAGACGCCATACTCTGGGATACTATATAAACTCAAAGTATCCCTCTTTGCGAATAAATTGACGAATTGGTATTTTTCAAAGGCGACCCTGCCATATTGGTGCATTCTCGCCCTCGATAGCATTGCTATCGTCATAGCGGGTATGATAGCAACCTATATCGCAGAAGGAGGCGAGGTGATAGCTTCCCATTTCTGGAACTACCTCCTCATGTTCGTCTGCTCCCTGCCACTCTTCGTGGTAGGTATGCGTATGTTCCATACCTATTCCGGTATCATGCGCTACTCGTCATTCGTTGACCTGCTTCGCATTTCCGGAGCCCTCGTTGTCGGTTTCATCTTGAATTGCGTACTTCTCCAGGTGATTCCAGAAAATATCCTTTGTGAGATTACCACAGAATCCATTGTCGTCATGCTCTTCATCTCCATGATAGAGATGTGGACCATGCGAATCCTCGTGAAGTATATGTACGACTCCAGTTTCTCTGCCGAAACCAAGACACCGGTTTTCATCCTCGGTGTACGGGAAGGCGGTATCTCCCTGGCAAAGTCCATGCGCAACGACCATCCTTCACAGTATGTCGTCAAAGGATTCACTACCGAAGAAACCGCTATGGTAGGCAGATTCCTGCTGGGCTGCGAAGTCTATTCCTATGATGAGACTTTGATAGGCGTCATGCACAAGATGAATGTCAAGACCCTCTTCGTAAGCCCTCTTGTTACAGAGAAGTTCCTGGAGAAGCAGGATATGATCGACAAGCTTACCGCAGAAGGCATCAAGATTATGATGATGCCGAAGGCACAGAGCTGGGACGGCAAGTCAAACCTCCGTCATCAGATGATGCGCGAGGTGGATATCGAAGACCTTCTTCCACGAGACAAAATCGAAGTGGATATGAATGCGATAGGAAAGCTCCTCAGCGGTCGCACCATTCTGATAACGGGAGCAGCCGGAAGTATAGGTTCCGAGATGGTGAAGCAGATTGCCATCTACAAGCCACAGCGCCTGATTCTCGTTGACGAGGCTGAGACCCCAATGCACGATGTCCGCCTCTTCATGAAAAAGAACTATGCTGATATCCCTTGCGAAACCATCGTAACCAGCATCACCAATGCCACCCGTATGGAAAGCATCTTCTCCGAGCATCATCCCGACTATGTCTTCCATGCCGCAGCCTACAAGCATGTGCCGATGATGGAGGACAACCCATCAGAGGCAGTACAGAATAATATATATGGTACTCGCGTGATAGCCGATATGGCAGTGAAGTACGGCACCAAGAAGTTTGTGATGATTTCCACCGATAAGGCTGTGAACCCAACCAACGTGATGGGCTGCAGCAAGCGAATCTGCGAGATCTATTGCCAGGCGTTGAACAAGGCGATAGTTGATGGCGAGGTAAAGGGCGTTACCCAGTTCGTTACCACAAGATTCGGTAATGTCTTGGGCAGCAACGGTTCCGTCATCCCAATCTTCAAGAAGCAGATAGCGATGGGCGGTCCTATCACCGTCACCCATCCTGACATCATCCGTTTCTTCATGCTCATTCCAGAAGCCTGCAAGTTGGTATTGGAGGCAGGAACCATGGGTAAGGGAGGCGAGATCTTCGTCTTCGATATGGGCAAGCCAGTCCGTATCGCCGACTTGGCAAAGCGCATGATAGCCCTCTCTGGAGTAGATGGCATCGACATCAAGTACGTAGGACTCCGAGATGGCGAGAAGCTTTACGAGGAAGTATTGAACGACAAGGAGGCAACCGTTCCTACCCATCATCCAAAGATTATGGTAGCCAAGGTTCGAGAGTATCCATACGAGTTGGCACGCAAGAACGAGGAAGACCTTTACCAGCTCTCCTTCACCTACGATGACATGGCAGTAGTGAAGAAGATGAAAGAGATAGTCCCAGAGTACAAGAGCCAGCACTCGAAGTACGCTGCCCTAGATAACAATTAAACATTATTAATTATACATTATACATTAAATAAGATGTTATTACTCATATTAATATTAGTAGGAGTTCTCTCCGTCATAGCCCTCCTCATCATCCTTTGGGATTTCTTCAAGCATGGAGGTGCAGCGGTATGGGACACAGAACATCCAGGTAGAATCATTACCCAGAAGGTAGCGAAGAACAGAAAGAAGAAATAATCCCACCGATACTCACCGATTATCACTGATAGGGTTATGCTCCATAAGTATGATACTTAGCCATCGTAACCATGATACTTAGCTATCGTAACTATCTTGTTTACGCCAGGGGTAACTAGGGTGAGTAGAAAATCGCTTTTTCTAGGAGTCTATATATATACTATATCTTTCCTATAGTAAACGAACCTTTACATAAGGAAAGTCTTAGAAAGTACCCTCCCCTTACTTACCCTACCCACCCCTAGAAGGGCAGATCGGGGTCGGTTTCCTGCAGGGAATAGTCGTCCTCAGCCTCCATCGCCAGGTGTACTTGCTGTGCCTTGATCATGTCGCCGTCACGCTCTATCACGAGATAGCCCCAGCAGTGGTTCACCCTCACCTTGCGGAATCCCAGCTCGCAGAAAGCCCTGCCCACATATACGGCACTGAGCTTCTGGCTGATGCCCGCTCCGATAATCTGCAGGGCACGGCTGGCGGTCATGAAAATGCCATGCTGGTCCTCGGTGGGATGGGCGAAGTAGAGCGCAACGAGTTCCCGCTCCAGACGGGGTGCCTCAAACTTGTGGTTGTGAAGGTTGAGTTCAATGATTTCTTGCTGCGTAAACCAATATCTGAAGCCTGAGCGCAGCAGATGCAACGCCTGGGCATAGATGTGGGGATAGTCGAAGGGATGCTCACGGGGCGACTGGATGCTCTCCACCTCGAAGGGCAGCCAGCGGCGATTGCCCGTAGGGTCGGAGAGAAACTGAACGTTGTTGCCTGTGGCGGCAAACGAGGCTATATGGGGCCGATGCTCTGCGAAATGGGCATAGGCAGCACGCTCGTCGATGGTGAGCATGGTGACGGCAGCCTTCAGCTGGTTCAGCTCTGAGGGCTTCATCGTGTCCAACTCCTCGCAGAGCATCAGTCCGTAGGTGGCGAGCACCAGCAGGTCATCCTTGGAGAGTCGGCTGGCGTTGGTCTTGGTGTAGAAATACTGGCGCAATTCGGGCGGCAACAACATGGCTATCCAAGTGCTCTTGCCGGAGCCCTGTGCGCCTATCAATACGATTATCACATTGTTTACCACGTCATCGAGCGTCCATCCAGCCAGCATTCCCACGAGCCATTTGCGCAGGTAGCAGGCCCATAGCTTCTGTTGTTCCTCGCCACCCTTGATGGTCACGCTGTCGGCAAGCTGCTGTATGTAGTCGGTGTCGCCCTCGTGCCATTCGGGAAGGCTATCCAGATAGTCGGTGAACGGATTGAACGGCTGCACATAGTTGCTCTCGATGACACGGAAGAAGTCTTGCACCGCGGCACGGTTTGTCTTCGACATCTCGCTCCATAGGGTGTTGACCGCACGGTCGTTGATGATCTGCCAAAGTCCTGGGGTAGAAGAATCCTCTCCGTCGCTTTCTTCCTTCATGTGATACTCCACCCTCATGGTAATCTGGTTGTACCTCAGATCCACGTGTTCGCCCAGAAACTGGATGATGTCGTTCACGGAAGCCGACTTGCCCGCCTCATGGCGACGGTCTTGCAGCTCGTACTTGCGCTTGCCGTGCTCCTCAGTCTGACGGTAACAACTGTCCACGACAGCCTTCGGACGCTCGTAGTCGGGAAACTCCTGGCAGATGAACTCCAGGGCGGCATCGGCAGAGAAACCGAAGGCATTGAGCTTGTAGGTGAGGCATGATACATACTCGTTCTTGCTGCCTGCCACATAAGTCTTCATCTCATGTTCCAGTTCCTTGGCAAGCTTGTCTTCGTAGAGGCGGTCAATCTTCTTCACCTCCCGTCGCAATCGAGCCGTGGCATTGTCCAGCGAGGTCTTCTCCTGCAGTCGTGCCACCAGCCAGTCGTAGCTGAAAGGTTCGGCATCGGGACGGAAGAATGCTTCAGGGTCGTAGGCGGCACCCATCAGTCTGCCCAGGTTGCAGCAATGCTCGTCGTACTCCACGCCCAGCAGGTCGGAGAAATACTGGTTGCCATGGAGGAAGGCAGTGGGATAGAACTTCATCTGTTCCTCCAGCGTCATGCCCGGTTTCATCTCGTAGCGATAGAGCACGCGCAGTCCCTCACCCGAAGCGGTGATGTGGAAGAACAAAGTGTGTCTGTCCTCTCTCAGCTTGGAGCAGAGTTCGGCTAGCTTCTCTTTCGGCACGTGGTCGAAGTCAGAAAATCCGATGCCCGTCACCTCGATGATGTCCTTCTTCGCCTTGCCACCCTGGAAGACGCAGGTCACGGAGAAGCAGTAGCACTGGCTCTTGTACTCCCTCTGGTGCGTGATGCGGTAACGCTTCGTCAGTTCGGCGAGCTGCTTGTCGCCCCTGATGATGTCTACCATTTGCTGGAACTTGATAATAGCAGGCTCGGTAGACTGATAGCCATTGAAAATGTTAATATTCATAATTGCATTTCCTATGTTTTGTTAATAAAAAAAATTGTTAGTTGTTCAACGAATTCATCGTTGTTTTTGTCTAACGCTGGCAAAATTATAAAAAGTCGGTGACATATCATCGCATTTGTTTCCTAGCTAGGGAACGAGTTTTTAACATAAATAACGTTTGAATTCATGAGCAACCAGAAAGATTATGTTCCAGACCAGCTCATCATCAAGATTGGTGATTGCCTGTTGGCAGTGGATGGCTTAGGTCATCAAGTGTATAGTGCAAGATATTTAGAGAAGAATCATCTCAGCGGCAGGGCGCAGGATCATTTCCGTCACCACGAGTCGGTTTCAGTGATGCAGCTGTACGCCGCCATCCGCATCCTTCTCATCAACACCTCTTCAGTCTGGGACCGCATACTTCTGATGTGTCGCATACTGGATATCTTGGAGCAATGCTTCTGCGACTGTTATTCCGGTGTTACCCTCCATCCCTTTGAGGGAGGCATGGAGAAGAGCGTCCGCGAAAAGATGCTCTCCGTGGCCGGCTACGACTTCGGGGCGGTGATAAGCGATGTGGGGAAGTGGAAAAGGAGGGAATGAGAAATGGATAGGCTATAATGCCGTTAACGCTTTTATAATATTAAATCTAAATAAACTAATATGAGAAAATAATTATGTAATTATGCAAAAAATAGATTTATTTGTTCCTGGTCGCTTGTGCCTTTTTGGTGAACATAGCGACTGGGCAGGAAAGTATCGCTCGATGAATAGCGCCTTGGTGGCTGGTGAGGCCATCGTCACGGGAACTGAACAAGGTATATTCGCAACAGTAGAGAAATCGGAGAACTTTGAGATGACATCATCGGCATCTTCCTTGCAAGAGGTATGGCATGATTTTGAGTGCCCAATGAATGCCGAGGCATTAAAAGATGTCGCTCATTCAGGCTCTTTCTTTTCTTATTGTGCTGGTGTAGCTAGCTATATGCTCGAATGGTACAAAATTGGGGGAGCAAAAATACATATCACTGACATGACACTTCCTCTGAAGAGTGGTCTTTCCTCCAGTGCTGCCATTTGTGTGCTCGTTTGTAGGGCATTCAATGAGCTGTATGATTTGAATCTTTCTACTATGGGAGAGATGAATATTGCCTATGTGGGTGAGTTGAGAACGGCTTCTCGTTGTGGGCGCTTGGATCAAGCTTGTGCTTTTGGCGTGCGTCCTGTATTGATGAAGTTTGATGGTGAGGAGATAGATGTCAATCGACTCAATGTAAAGAAAAACCTTTATTGGGTATTTGCAGACTTGAATGCTTCCAAGGACACGGTCAAGATTCTGAAAGACTTGAACAAGGCTTTCCCTTTTGCTGACAATGAGAAGGAGCAAGCTATACAGGATGCATTAGGTCCGATAAATCATAAGATAGTATCGAAGGCTGTCGATTTTATGAAAGAAGGTGATGCAGAAGCTTTGGGTAAGTTGATGACGGAGGCGCAGGCCATCTTTGACGAGAAAGTAGCACCGATGTGCCCTTCTCAGTTACAATCTCCAATTTTGCATAAAACCCTCAATGATTCCTATCTCAAAGATTTGTCTTATGGAGGAAAAGGCGTAGGCTCTCAGGGAGATGGCTCCATCCAATTTCTGGCTAAGGACGAGAAATGCCAGCAGCAAATTATCGCCTATCTCAATGGACTCGGTATGTCAGCTTATGCTTTGACATTGAAGGCTCGCCATACCATACGAAAAGCGATTATCCCTGTTGCGGGCTTCGGTACTCGACTTTATCCAGCCACTCGTACAATGAAGAAAGATTTCTTCCCGATAGTGGACAAGGATGGCAAGGTGAAGCCTGTCATCTTGATACTCCTGGAAGAGCTGGTGAATAGCGGAATAGAAGAAATCTGCCTGATATTGGGTAGCGAGCAGGAACGTGAGGAATACCGACGTTATTTTGAAACACGCTTGGCTGATGAGCACTTCAACAAATTGAAAGTTGAAGACCAAAATTTCGAACGCCATATTCTGGAGATTGGAAAGCGACTGAGATATGTTTATCAGACCGAGAAACGAGGATTCGGACATGCGGTATCCCTAGCAGCCAATTTCGCTGCCAACGAACCAGTTCTTTTGTTATTGGGTGATACCATCTATCGCTCCAGCAAGAGCAAACCATGTGCCTTGCAACTGATGGAGGCTTATGAGAAGTATTCCAAGCCGATGATTGCCATACATTCCATACCTCTGAAGGACGTAAGTTATTATGGTATCATGTCGGGTTGCTGGGAAAATCGTGATGAGACAGTGATGAATATATCACGGTTCTGTGAGAAACCAAAAGTCTCTTATGCGGAAGACCAACTTGCCGTCAAAATGCATAACGGAGAACAGAGATACTATTCGGTCTTCGGACAGTATGTGTTGACTCCAGAGGTCTTTGAACAGTTGAAAAAGAACATCAGCGATGGCGTGGTAAGCGAACGAGGCGAGGTGGAATTGACTACAGCCCTGGAACAAGTGAGAAGTAAATATGGATTGATGGGAGTACAGTTGGACGGAGAAATGTTCGACATGGGAATTCCTCAAGCCTATAGAAATTGTATAACAAAATTTTAAATTAAATTATGAATATATTAATATTGTATGCTGAGGTTATGCCTTATAATATTCCAGTATTTAAGGAAATAACAAAGATGGGGTATCGACTTAATGTTGTGCAAATTGATAAGAAAAAATTAACTCCTTATAAGCCGGAGATTGATGGTATGGAATTAAAAAATTTATCTTCATTCTCTAGTTATGGAAGCTTCAAATCTTATTGTGATTCAGTAAATCCTGTACTCATTATGGTTTCGGAGGTTATGGAAAAATGGTATTGGAAATATATTTGGCGATATTCTGTAAAGCACAATGATATTCCAGTAGTATGTGGAAGTGATGCTCAATGGACAGGAAACTTGCATAACTGGATGAAAAAGCTTGCATTCCGATTCACCTATGGTCAATCTTTTACGCATATACTTTCTGCCGGTTTATGGCAAGTGGATTATGCTACAAGAATCGGTTTTAAAAGAGACCAAATACTGACACCTCTTTATTGTGCAAACAATGGACTTTACCAACAGGTTGATCTTGAAAACAAAAAGATGTCTTTCCCTAAGCGATTTATCTTTGTTGGAAGATTGAACCCTGTAAAGGGAATTGGTAATATTATAGATGCATGGGATGGTATAGTGGATAAACAAGGCTGGAAACTAACAATGATTGGCAATGGAGATATGGCAGATGAAATACAGAAACATGCAGATATAGAACTGCGCCCATTTATGTCTCAAGCTGAGATATGTAAGTTGATGAATGAATCTGGTTGTGCTTTGATCCCGTCTTTGTATGAACCATGGGGATTGGTTATTCATGAGGCAGCTGCAGCTGCAATGCCTATCATTGTGTCAAAACATTGTGGTGCAACATACAAGTTTGTTGTAAATGGTTTGAATGGATATACAATAAATGAAAATAATACAGAGGAACTAAAACTGGCAATGCTTAAAATAATGAATAGTTCTTCGTCAGAGCTTTATGAGATGGGTAAGCATAGCAGAAGACTTTCATATAACATTCAGCCTATTGATGTAGCATCTGCATTGGTGAGTTTGATAAAATAAAAATTTTTGTTATGGCTAATTGGACAATTGAAGAAAGAAGACAGGTTTGGAACAAGGGACAGGTCGTTCCTGGTTCTGATCCTGCCATTTGGCGAAAAGACCAATGTGGGGCGTTTATCAAGTGGGACAAGTATGGGGATAGATCTGACCGTTATAATAATGGATGGGAGATAGACCATATTAAGCCAGATTCATTGGGTGGAGCTGATGTAATAAGCAATGCTCGACCATTGCAGTGGTATAATAATGCTAGTAGACAGAATGGTAAATTGACTTGCCCTATTACGGCTGAGGAGGAATAGATTATGTTGAATTTCTATGCAAAGATAATAATAAAAATTGATATACAATAGATTATGCAACGATTAATTTCTTTTGATATAGCTAAGGCTATATGTATTATATTAGTAGTAATAGGGCATTATGTGCCGGATTACTCCCCCCAGTGGTATGTTGGAGTACATGATGTTATCTATACTTTTCACATGCCTTTGTTTATGTTTGCTAGTGGATTTATTTATATGGCAACAAAGAAGGATATACCGTATAGGGATTTCCTTTTGAAAAAAGTGAAAAGGCTGATGGTACCATATTTATCGGTATCGGCTATTGTCATTACTATAAAACTGCTTACTGAAGGACTTGCCTATGTGGAGAATCCTGTGACGTGGATGTCTTATGTGAAAATGTTATATCTACCAGAAGCGGGATATTTCCTTTGGTTCATTTGGGCATTGTGGTGGATGTTTGTGATATCCCCTTTGTTTAAGACCAAACAAATGAGATTGGGATTGTTTGTCTTGGCTATAGTATTGCATTATGTGCCAAGTTTCTTACCTGAGGTATTCTGTCTAAGACAGTTTCAAGGTATGTTGGTGTATTTTATGCTTGGTGTTATCTGTTGTGACTGGAAGCAACAAATTTCCTTTATCTGCAAGGTTCCTGCGTGGTGTATTTTGGGAATTTTCGCTATTGCTGAGGGTATGAATTTGATGGATACGGGGGGGCATATCTCAATGTTACTGCCTTATCTTGGAATCGCTGCTGTAATGGCTCTTTCTTCTCTCATGGAAAAATGGAATCATAAAAGTAACGGATGGTTGATGGTTGTATCCTCTTCGAGCTATATCATCTACCTTTTCCATACTACTTTTGAAGGTTTTGCCAAGGCTGTAGTACATAAAATCCCATTCTTTACGGATGGAAATGATGTACTGTTTATCATCAATGCTTCTGTTGTTGTTGGTTGTGGTGTTGTTTGCCCAATAATCTTGTATCGGTATGTATTAAACAAAACTCACTTTACTAAAGTATTGTTTGGATTGAAATAAAACAAAAATGAATAAGACTCAACTTACCCCCCCATACCAGCAAAAGTAAGAGAAAATTACTCTTCGCTAGATGGTTTGCGTGCTTACGCAGCAGTAGGTATTGTTCTGATGCACGTTCAGGCTAATCTTGTGATTAAGCCAAGTGATAACTTCCTGACTGGTGATATAATTCCGTGGTTCACGAATTTCACATTGCTGTTCATGATTATTAGTGCATTCAGTATGTGCTGTGGATATTATGAACGTGTAAAGTCGGGAGCAATAACTCCTGAGAAGTTCTATGCTAAGCGCTATCATCGTACCTGGCCATTCTTTGCCATGATGGTGGTGATTAGCTTTGTGATGGAACCATCCTGGAGTACGTTCTGCCAAAGTTTCGCAGATTTGACAATGTGCTTCAATCTCTTGCCTAATCCAAATATTGAAGTGATAGGTGTAGGATGGTTTCTGGGTACGGTATTTACGTTCTATATGCTTTTCCCTTTCTTTACCTTCCTGCTTGATAATAAGAAGAGAGGATGGATGGTACTGCTACTGTCGTTGGTGTTTTGCTATATTGCGATTGTGTATTTTGGTACTCCAGACTTTGTGGTGAAACCAATAGATAAGGTGAATATTATTAATAGTGCTCCTTTCTTTATCTCTGGTGGTATGATTTATCTTTATCGTCAGGGTATCAAGAGTTGGGTGGAGAAACATTGGATAATAGCATTGGCATCATGTCTTGTACTTACCATATTAAGATTTGTTGTTGATATCAAAGGTTTGTTTATCTTGCCAGACCTTATAGTATTTTCTGCTTGGCTGATTTACGCCATAGGTTCAAAGGATATAGTGTTGAACAATAGGGTGGCTAAGTATCTGAGTGGTATTAGTATGGAGATTTATCTCTGTCACATGATGTTTTTTAGGGTGGCAAGTATGTTACATCTGGATATGTCTATGAAAGAACTAACTTTAGATTTAGTAAAATATAAAGAAGGCGATAATATTTTATATAATAAAAAAACTGAAAAAAAATCCGTTTCTTTATTTGTATTAAATAATAATTTTGAAGAAGAAGATAAAAAATTAGATATAGATTCAAAAACTAAATTAGAAGCCTATTCTATTGCAAATTATATAAATAAAAATTAATTAACGATTTATTCAATCCTAACTCTATGCAAACCTCTTAAATAATAAGTTATATCTTGAATATTTTTATCTATCATTTGCTTATATTCTTCGGGAATTTTCTGCTCTCTTATAAGTTTAAACATTTCTAATCCTTCTTGCAAATTTCCAAGCAAACTTATTCTCGCCGCATTTCTCAATATTTTTTTATATTTTGAATAATAAGTATTTTCAGGCATATTGTCGAATCCGTAAGTTATAACAAGTTTTTTTTCATAATCGTCCGTATCGTCCAAAAGCTTCATTCTCATTGTTGGAGTTTCGCTTGCAGGTTTTAATTGAGTTTCGGGTTTTGCTAATTTTGAAGATTCTTTAGGTGCTTCGACTTTTACCGTTATATTCGGAACGGGCATTTGATTTTGAGGAGAGTTTTCATCTTGAGGTTTTGCAACTATATTTTGTCCGCCAGCCGTTGTGGAATATCCTTCGTTAATTTCTACTCTGCTATTTTCTATTTTATCAATTATAGTAAATTTTCTTTTTAAATTGTCTTCATTTTCCGCCATAGC
>OQVQ01001116.1_pt1 | contig 11321 bp, 9 predicted proteins | sample 1691491 | NCBI WGS metagenome assembly OQVQ01 (sample SAMN03418252, study PRJEB22391) | human gut metagenome | biome: human-gut; feature: organic feature; material: feces | host: Homo sapiens | place: Tanzania | collected 2013-01
GTCTTTCCGCTTATATGTTCGGTTTTGCCAAGCCTGCGCCAGACCTTTCCGTCAAGATATTCGATATGCATATCGCAGGATATTTCGGACGGACTGCCATCGGTTTTTACAGCACCCGCCGAAAGTCTGCCGTCATAATATCCTGCGAAAAAAATGAAGCCGTTTCTTTCAAAATGCCCCGAGGGGCAGGAAAATCCGCCTTCCGCAGCTCTGTATACCATGGGATACACATCGCCATAGCTTTCGGTCAGGAAGAAAAAAGTGTTATCGTCTATACGGTAAGGACGGAATGAGCTGTCAAACTCGCCGTAAACATAGAAATCGTCGGAGCGCCAGTTTTTTGCCGTGCTTATCTTAGCATTTTCAAGTCCTCTCGATGAACACATCTTCATTATATAATAAGTCCCAAGGTCATCGCTGTCGCCCGCTTTTACGCAGAAATCGGGATTTTTGTCGCAATTGTAGTCGTCAAGGAGGAGGGCGAAATGTTCTTTGTATGTCCATTCGCCCGAGAACTTTTCGTGTATGCCGTAAAATGCGGTATCGCCGCCGCTTTCCGTGCTTGCTTTGCGGTACATTGTGCCTGTCCAGCCGTCTGCGGCAAGCGGCGTATCGCACTTGATATCGACCGTCATAAGCTGACCGTCAGCGAGATAAAACTCATTGTGGGAGACAAGCTCCGTGTCCTCGGTTCCCGCAAAATATTCATCGGGATCGACAAGATTTCTGAGATCGCAGACATTTTCACCCGCCGCCTTTCCGTCACTGACGACCGCTTCGGCAACAGCCATTCCGCTGCCGTAATGCTCTGCGTTCTTTATCCTGATTATGCAGCCTTCTGGAATATCGCCGCTGAATTCGTGGGACGTTACCCGAAGCACGTATTTCCTGCTGTATTTGATTTTGAACTCGTCTGTTGACATGCCTACACCGAAGCTCGGATCATCAAATTCGGGAAAATCATGACTTTTATCCGGAACATAATTCTGCGAATAGGAATGGTATGGATAGGTCTGCGGGGTATTCACGAAAATTGCAGCCGCAGCGGCGATAACAGCAGCTGCTGCCGATGCGATGAGCCAGCCTCGGCAGCGCACACGGTTATATTCCTCAATGCCCATTTCGGACTTTGCGGCATTTTCCTCATCAAAAAGCTTCTCGGAATTCTGTATCGGATTCATATTTTCCATTGTCAGATCTCCTTATATGACGTAATATTCGTTATCGTCTTCGTAATCATTATGATAAGTATGTCCGAAGCTGACTGTACCGGATCTTTGGTCATAGACCAGCGGATCATCGGTAAAATAGAACTCAGCCCCGCCGTTATTTATTACGATATCGGGGCGGCAGTTTCCCTCTTCAAACACTCTGCGCCAGCTGCCCTCGAGAGCTTCCGACTGACAGTATTCCCAGTCGGAAACACCGTATCTGCACGCAAATTCGCCTATTTTTGCGATATCTCTTCCGTATTTCTCCGATATGCTTCCGAGAAGCTCAATTTCCGCATCATACAGGCGTTCCTGCGCTTCACTGACTGCGGAATCGGCGTGTTTTGTGTCTGCCATGATGCTGTATTTCACTGTCGGGACGGCGATAACAACGGCTATTGCCGCAAGAACGGATATTACCCAGCCTATCGCACATTTACCGAAGGATATGCGCTCTGTTTCCATGCTTTCCGAGCGGACGTAGGAGGTTATTTCATCAAGGATCATTGCGTAAAAGAAAAAAACATATGCCGCAGCCAGAAGAAGCAAAACAGCAGTGAGAGCAAATGCTATTGATGACCCGAACATCGAGATCATTATTTTTATGTCATATGTAAACTCTGCAATGTCATCTTCAAAATTCGCCATATCATAAAGGTTTATCAAATATGCCGCAGAAAGCGCCGGTATCGAAAGCGGCACGAATTTATACAGCCATCTGCTTTTGGAATGTGCGGCGGCTATCGACAGCGGCGCAAGCGGCAGAAGCCAGAGCCACCCCAGAAACACCGCCGCATAAAACGCAATGAGCAAAACACCTAAGCACGCCTGAAGTATGTTCACTCCGGCGGACAATGCCTCCACAAAATAAACGATCAGAAGCAGTGCGGGAACTATCCCCCATTTGATAAGCACACGCTTTGACATAAAACCCCTCCTTATGTCTGAACAGCTGTTTATGTTCATATTATATCATAGACATATTAATATAGCAAGCTAATTTTTAACAATTGATACACAATATGCCCTGATGCCATTATATTTGTAAGATATGCACAATTTGTGAAAAATAAAGCAGTGTAAATCGTAAAAAATGCTTGAATTCTATTGCAACACAGGCGATAATATGGTAAAATATTATTCAGTGATTTCTCGGGACAGCCCGATGATGGAAAGAAAGGAAAAAATTATTATGAACAAGGAACAGTTTCTCTCTGCTGTGACCGCCAACCTTATGACGGATTACAGAACAACTTTAAAAGAAGCAGCACCCTATCAGCTCCACAACGCAGTCGCAAGGGCTGTTATGGCTGACATCATGCCCAAGTGGGCCGAAACAGAGGCAAGACAGGCAAGCGGCAGACGTGCTTACTATCTCTCCGCTGAATTCCTGATGGGACGTGCTGTATTCAATAACCTTTACTGCGCAAACCTGCTCGACACCGCTAAGGAAGTATTCGCCGAAAACGGCATCGACCTGAACGTTCTCGAGGACATTGAGGACGCAGCTCTCGGAAACGGCGGTCTCGGCAGACTTGCTGCCTGCTTCCTCGACTCCGCCGCTGCTTGCTCTATCCCCCTTGACGGCTACGGAATACGCTACCGCTACGGACTCTTCAAGCAGGGAATCTGGAACGGCTTCCAGACCGAAACTGCCGATGTATGGCTCTCTCACGGAGATGCATGGAGCGTGCGTGCCGAAAATGACGCTGTTCTCGTTGAATTTGCGGATCAGGCTGTTATGGCTGTTCCTTACGACACGCCTATCATCGGCTACGGAATGAGCGCTGTAAACACACTCAGACTGTGGCAGGCTGAGGCTCTCGACAAGTTCAAGTTCGGCGAATTCGACAATCAGAACTATGTTGCCGCTTCCGAGGACGAGATCATGGCTGAGGCTATCACCGATGTTCTCTATCCCAACGACAACACCGACAAGGGCCGCAGACTTAGACTGAAGCAGCAGTATTTCTTCGTTTCCGCATCTATCCAGGATATAGTAAGAAAGTACAAGAAAACTCACGGCAGCGATTTCTCGGAATTTGCAAAGTGCTATGCTGTCCAGCTGAACGATACTCACCCGACTGTCGCTATCCCCGAGCTTATAAGAATATTCATGTTCAAGGAGGGAATGTCCTTCAAGGAGGCATTCGACATCGTTTCCAAGACATGCAGCTACACAAATCACACTGTTATGGCTGAGGCTCTCGAAAAGTGGTCTATCCCCCTGTTCAAGAGCGTTATCCCGACAGTTTACGAGATAATCCTGATGATAAACGAGCATCTCAAAAAGGAGCTTGCAGCAAAGGGCATTGACAAGGCAGGCATTGACCGCCGCCTTATCGTTGACGGAAATGTTATCCACATGGCGAGAATGGCTATCTTCGCAGGCACTTATGTAAACGGTGTTGCCGAGCTTCACACGGAGATACTCAAGACCGATGCTCTGAAGGAATGGTACGAGATCTATCCCGAAAAGTTCCAGAACAAGACAAACGGCATCACTCCGAGAAGATGGCTGGGTCTGTGCGATCCCGAGCTTTCCTCCCTTATCACCGAGAAGATCGGAAACGGCTGGATCACCGACCTTTCACAGCTCAAAAACCTTGAAAAATATGTTGATGACGGCGAAGTTATCAGACGTTTCACAGACATCAAGCATGAAAAGAAAAGACAGCTCTGCGAATATATCAAGGAGCATGAAAATTTCGAAATTTCACCCGACTGGGCATTCGATATCCAGGTAAAGCGTCTGCATGAATATAAGAGACAGCTTCTGAATGCGTTCTCGATCATGGATCTTTACTTCCAGATCAAGGAGCATAAGCTGCCCGATCTCCAGCCGACAGTGTTCATCTTCGGTGCAAAGGCTGCTCCCGCTTACCGCAGAGCAAAGGGCATCATCAAGTACATAAACGAGGTCGCAAATCTCGTAAACAACGATCCCGAAACAAACGGAAAGCTGAGAGTTATCTTCGTTTCCAACTACAATGTTTCCTATGCAGAGAAGCTTATCCCCGCTGCTGACATCTCCGAGCAGATCTCAACGGCAGGTCTTGAAGCATCGGGCACAGGCAACATGAAGTTCATGCTGAACGGTGCCGTTACTCTCGGAACATATGACGGCGCAAACGTTGAGATCGTCCGTGAGGCAGGCTGGCAGAATGAATACATCTTCGGTGCAAGAGTTGAAGAGCTTGAAAAGATCCGTCCCACATACCGTCCCAAGGAGAAGATCTACTACACGAACGAACGTGTAAAGAGAATAGTAAACACTCTCGTTGACGGCACATTCAACGACGGCGACACAGGTATGTTCGGTGAGCTTTACAATTCTCTCATCAACGGCACAAGCTGGCACAAGCCCGACAACTACTTCCTCCTGACCGATCTCGAGGGATATGTTGACACCAAGCTGCGTGCGCTCTACGATTACAAGCAGAGAGAGAATTTCTCCAAGAAGTGCTGGATGAACATTGCAAACGCAGGCAAATTCTCCTCCGACAGAACCGTAAGACAGTATGCTGAGGAGCTTTGGAAGCTCTGATATCCCGTCTTTCGGAAATATGAAAATTTTGCCTCGGGCAGTTTGGCTGTCCGGGGCTTTTTTTGCTTGCATACAGGCGGAAAATGTGTTATAATATAGGCGGGAATATGTTTATAAGGAGCTGTGCGGCATATGGGCAGAAATATTGTAAAAGCTAAGCTTGACGTTATTTTCAAAAGGCTGTTCGCAGATGAGGATAATCTTGATCTGCTGCATGATTTTCTTTCGAGTCTGCTGGAGATTCCGCATGATTCCATCACGAATATCGTAGTGCAGAATCCTGAGATAATGCCCGAAAGCGTATCGGGAAAATTCAGCAGAATGGATCTGAAGCTGACCGTCAACGACAGCCTTGTGAATGTCGAGATGCAGATAAAGGACGAACCCGATTTCCGTGACAGGGTGCTGTTTTACTGGGCTAAGCTGTACAGCGGAGATCTGAAAAGCGGCGATGAATACGGCGATCTGCGTCAGAGCATTTCAATAAATATCATGAATTTCAATATGTTTGACTGTCCGGAATATCACTCGGTATTCAAGATAGAGGAAACAACGAGGCATGAGATACTTTCGGATAAATGCGCAATACATTTCTTTGAGCTTAAAAAGATAAACCGCAAAAAGGCGGATAAAAACAACCGCATGGAGCTGTGGCTGCAGCTTGTGAATGCTGAAAGTGAGGAGGAGCTTGATATGTTACAGAACACAAATGTCCCCGAGATAAAGAAAGCTGTAAGAGTGATACACAGAATGAGTGACGACGAAAAGCTCCGTGAGCTTGCGGAGATGCGTGAAAAGGCTCTCCATGTCGAAGCGACTGCCCTCGGTCATGCTAAGCGTGAGGGTATTGATATCGGTATTGACATCGGTATAAATTCTGTTATAGAGCAGATGAAGCTCAGCGGTATTCCTCAGGAAACTATTGACGCAATAGTCGGAAGACTGAAATAAAATTACAGGCGGCAGATATTATGAACACTGAACTTACGGGCGAAAACATCAATTTTGAAGAAACTGAATATGAGTTCCAGCAGAACGGCAGGGTGCTGAAGCCTCAGTATGCCGCTGCGCTCCAGTCGGGCGATGCTGCGAATATCGAGGACTGGCAGGAAAAATTCATCATCTCAAAGATAATCCCCGAGGAAAAGAATGCGGACAGCATCATTCCAAAGCTGAAGCTTGCGGGCATTGCGCTGGCGGCTGTTCTCCTCGGACTTTCATCGCTTTGGGGCGGATTCAACATCTACGGAATGATCCGCCTTGCTATGGCTGCCGTTGTTGCGGTGTCATTCTTCATCGTGCTGAGGGACGAAAAGCGTGGCAGTGAAGACGGCATCGGAAAGCTTACGGGCAGGCTGCGTCCATGCAGGCTGAAGGCAGACAAAAAATTCTGCGGCTACAAGATGGACGGCGCTATCCGCAAGGATCTCTACTACATAACCGTCAGCGGTGTGAATGTCGAGGTCGATAAGCAGATCTATGACGACACCGAGGAAAACGGCGATATCATAAGCACGGTCATTCCCTCGGAAAACGGATTTTACTATGTTCTGATGAACTTCGGAAAATAACGGAGGTACTTTTGAAGTTAAAATTTATCCCCATTATCTTATCGGCGGCGATGCTGTCGGCATGCGCTTCGGATATTGAAAATATCCCCGAAACCGAAACATCTGCGGTCACGGAGGAAAGCAAAATGACTGAAACTTCCACGGAAAAGCCCTCGGAATGCACGGAATTCACCGTCCCCGCCGAGGATAAATATGTGCGCATACTCGGCAGGACGACCTATGACGGAGATGTCCTCTACACCGATTACAGCCTTTCGGGGATAGAATTTGAGTTTGAAGGCACATCATGCAGCATCGACATAACATCGGACGGCGAACGCTTCGGCGATGAACGGAAAGCATATGCCGCTGTCTATTACGATGACAGCGACTTGCCCGCATACCGCTTCAGGCTTGCGGACGGGACATATTCCTACAAGGTATTCGAGAGCGATATCCCCAAAAATGTGAAGATACGCATTGAAAAGCTGTCGGAAGCGCCGTTTGCGGACATGGGCATCAAAAGCATACATACGGTTTCCTATTTTGCGCCGTCGCCGACCGAGGAAAAGCCGTACAAGATACAGTTTGTCGGGGATTCGATAACCTGCGCTTACGGCATTGAGGGCGAGGACGAGAATTCGCCGTTCATGACCGCTGAGGAAAATCCGCACATCGGCTATGCATATCTCACGGCAAAGCATTTCGGGGCGGATTATGAGCTTATTTCGCAGAGCGGTATAGGCGTTGTTTCCTGCTACACGGATATCCCCGGCGTTAAAGAGGATTATGTGCTGATGCCCGATTTATATCCGTATGAGGACCGCAATTTTGACAATGCGCATAACCGTGAGCCTGTGAAATATGTCCGCAAAAACAAATATCCCGACATTGTTGTGATAAATCTCGGGACGAATGATTATTCATATACGGCGGATATCGGCAAATATACCGATGAATTCGGCGAGGGATATTATAGGCTGCTTGAAGCTGTGCATGAACAAAATCCCGATGCTGCCGTTATCTGCACGCTCGGGACGCTCGGAAACGGGCTTATGCCTGAGATAGAAAAGCAGGCGGAAAGATACCGCAGAAACATCAGCGAAAATATATACACGCTCGAATTCCCGCTGCACGACACCGAAACGGACGGCTCGGGCGCACGCTTCCATCCGTCCGCAGAAACGCAGAAAAAGGACGCTGAGCTGCTTATTGCATTCATCGAAAAGGAGGGCATTCTCGATGCCGAAGATATCACTTAAAGCGGGAACTCTGCTTGCTCCCCTGCCTGCCGTGCTTGTGACGTGCGGGACAAAGGAAAAGGCTAACGTCCTGACGATAGCGTGGACGGGGATAATCAACACTATCCCGCCGATGACGTACATTTCCGTGCGCCCCGAAAGACATTCATACAGCATCATAAAGGAAACGGGCGAGTTCGTTATCAATCTGACGACATCGGCAATGGCTAAGGAAACCGACTTCTGCGGCGTAAGGAGCGGACGTGACATTGACAAGATAAGCAGATGCAGGCTGCATCTCACGGCGGGCGAAACTGTCAGTGCGCCTGTTATCGAGGAATCTCCGCTGTCGCTCGAATGCAGGGTCACGGAGATAAGGGAGCTTGGTTCGCATCATATGTTCATCGCCGAGATAACAAAGGTGCGTCTTGAAGAGCGTTTCATGGACAGCAAGGGAAAGATAAATCTCCAGCAGGCGGGGCTGATGGCATATTCACACGGCGAGTATTTTTCGCTCGGCAGAAAGCTCGGGGATTTCGGATTTTCCGTAAGAAAAAAGCCTAAGACGGGAAAGGACGGCAGGAAATGAGCAGGATACTAATTGTTGAGGACGACACGGATATCAGCGGAATGCTTAAAGAGCTGCTTTCTCCGCATTATGAGACTGTGCAGGCATTTTCGGGAACTGAGGCGGTCATGTGCGCAGAGCGTGAGGATTTCGACCTTATCCTTCTTGACCTTATGCTTCCGGGAATGACGGGCGAGGAGGTCCTCGGACATCTGCGGCGCAAGGGCAGCGTCCCCGTTATCGCAGTATCCGCAAAGGACGACAAGCAGACAAAAGTCACGCTGCTGAAAACGGGCGTTGACGATTTCATAAGCAAGCCCTTTGACAACGATGAGCTGCTTGCGAGGATAGAGGCACTTCTCCGCAGAAGCAGCGGCGGCATATCATCGGACGTGCTGACATTCAAGAACATCAAGATAAACCGCTCGACCATGGAAGTCAGCGTCAGCGGAAAGCCGCTTTCCCTCACGAAGCGCGAATATCTGATACTTGAGCTTCTGATGAGCAATCCCAAGAAGATATTCACGAAAAACAACATCTTTGAGAGCGTGTGGAATGAGCAGTTTCTCGGCGAGGACAATGCCGTGAACGTCCACATCTCGAATATACGTCAGAAGCTTTCAAAGCTCGATCCCGATGAAACTTACATTCAGACTGTCTGGGGACTTGGTTTCAAGATGTCGGCAGACTGATATATACATACGAAAAAGCTCCTGCGGATAGATAAATATCCGCAGGAGCTTTTTGTATTATATGCAAAATCAGAATAAAAATCCCGAATCGTCAAGGAGATACCACTTGCCGTTTATCTTATAGACATTGACGCTCGTTTCGGTCTTATCTGCGCCGTCCCTGCCCTTGATCTTCAACTTGATCTTAAGTGTGTAGCCCTCAGACACCTTGACCTTCTTGTCAAACTCGTCCTCGATATCTTCCCTGATATCTCTGAGCTTTGCCTTTTTGATCTTTGTCTTATCCTTTATCGTGTAGGTGATGTCAAAATTCTTGCCGTACTCGTCCGCCAGCTCGTCCTTGATGTCAGAAAAATAATCCTTGAAATATCCGTCATCATCATATTCAAGCAGCTCCGAGGACATGAACTTCGGCATACACTTTAAATATTCCTTGTAGTTTCCGTTCTCGATGCCCTTCACAGCATGGTCGATGGGAGCCTTATAGTTGTTTCCGCCTGCCACGCCGATAACGATCAGAAGGATTATAACAACAGCCGCAACTGCTGCGATCCCTATCGTCTTATGGCTGAGCTTGCCCGATTTTACTTCCTTTACAGCCTCGCTGTTCATAACATCGGACGCTGCCGCAGATGCCTTGTCGGCAACGGAGCTTGCAGCCGCCTTTACAGCCTTCTTTATAGACTCCGCAGCCTCAGCCGCAGCTTCCTTTACATCGTTCTGCGCAGGCTTAGCCGCATCGGGTGTGATCTTTGTCACATTATCGGCAGCAGCCTGAGCAGCTGAACCGGCTTCCTCAGCCGCCTTGCTGCACGCAGGGCATTTATCGAGAGAATCGTCATATTCCATGCCGCAGGTATTGCACTTCTTGCTCATGTTATCCTACCCCCTGAATTATTCTTCGCCGTCAGATACAGTCACATTATAGTCAGCGACGTTGTTTGAACGCCATCTCTCGGCAATAGTATCCGCATTTGTTGTAAGCAGATTATCGTCCCAGAAATAGTCAGCACCCCAGCAGTTTGTGTAATAAACCTTGCACTGCTTATCTCTTGCGCCGTCATAGTTCAGCGAACCGTCGCCGTTTACAGCGATGTTCTGGATATAAGTTTCAGCGTAGATATCGCCCGAAACTGTCTTGCCGACCTCAACCGTATCATGTACCTTTCCGTCGCTTCTGTCGGTCTTTTCGGCAGTCAGTGTGATCTTCCAGATAACGAGGTGGTTGTTTTTGATGCTGTTTGAAGAATTCTTTGCGTTGAAGAACATTACCTTGACAGGAGTGTATGTGATCTTCTTCATTGTATATTCATCGTTGGATTTAACAGTCGTGAAGAGCGATCTGCCGTGAACGGGTCCGCCGACATAGTATTCTGCGGGACTTTTTGAGATCTGGCTCTCGATCATATCCTTCAAATCGCTGTCAAGTGACGAGAAGTCGATGCCCTCGGGATCGGTTATGTAATAAGGCGCACCCTCAACAGTATATGTCTTTTCATCGGCTGTCATGACAATGCCGTTATCCTCAGCCTTTGACTCGCTGTAAGATGCGGTAACAGTCACCTTTTCGCCGTTTGAGAGATTGCGCTCGCTTGCATAGAAATCGACATTGTTGCGGACATACTCATCGCAGCCTGTCATATCGAAGGATACGGAAACGTTCGGAGCGATGCCGTTGTATTCAAGAACAAGTCCCTCGAACGGGTCGATGATCTTTGCTTCCTCAAGGCCCTCAACGGTGAAATCCTTTGTATCGGAAGTGAGAACGTAGCCGTCATTAAGGAGGCTGTCAGCGTCGCAGTCTGCTTTTACTGTGAGAACATCGCCGTTTTTCAGTCCCTCGGGTGCATCCTCAACATAGAAGTACACCTGGTTTCTTATATAGCTGTCAACATCGGAATTGTCGATATTGTATCTTCCCTTGGAAGAAAATCCGCTGAATTCGACCTTAAGATCCTCAAACGGATCGAGCGGCTCAGCATCTTCAAGATCCTCGATCTTATACTTGAATGAATCGGACTTGAATGACACCTTGTATTCCTTTGCATCTGCCTTGTCATAAACAACGCTGATCTCGACAACATCGCCGTTTTTCAGGTTCTCATTGTCCGAAGTGATCTCAAACTCGATAGAATCTGCGAATTCCTCAGCTCTTGCACGTTTCTTCTTTGAGCTGTCATCGCCCTGAGCATCGGAGATATCATCTCTCAGGTCGGAATAATTCTTGCTGATCTCAACCCTGCCGTAGCCGTTTGCCCCCTTGACATCTATATCAACGTAATCGGACGGGTCAAGCTTTGCCGCACCGCAGGCAGAAAGCATTGCAGCTGTAAAGAGCATGGCTGCTGATACTGCTATCTTTTTCTTCATATTCAATTCCCCCAAATTCTGAGATAAGAGCCTGTATTATTACATCGGCCGCCCTTTTCCCTCATATTCCACATTGAACAGTTTAATACTAAAAACTCATTGAATTATGGGGATCTCTCGCCGCAAAACCGCATATATCAAA
>OQVQ01001124.1_pt1 | contig 11248 bp, 17 predicted proteins | sample 1691491 | NCBI WGS metagenome assembly OQVQ01 (sample SAMN03418252, study PRJEB22391) | human gut metagenome | biome: human-gut; feature: organic feature; material: feces | host: Homo sapiens | place: Tanzania | collected 2013-01
GTCTTATTATTACATCGGCAGCCTGCCGAAAGCGCGCGAGGCCGCCGAACAGGCTCTTGAGCTGGCACCGGATAACGAGCGCATACGCAACAATCTTCGCTGTTTCGGTTGACAACAGGCACCTCCTTCTGTTACAATTGAATTCGGAAAAAGGAGGCTGTTAAAATGGCTGCCGCAATCAATGTTTTTAATAAGCTTTTCGCGTCGTTACTCGGTCTGATACTCGCGTTTACCGGCGGACTGAACACCGTTTTCAACGGCAATGTCGCCGAATTTAAGGATCTCGGCGGCGTCGCGGGATTTGAAACTCTTGTCCGCTCACAGGGTGTAACAACCGACGGCGAGAGCATAATTTACAGCGGGAAATCGGCGCTTGAAAGAGTGTCTGCCGACAATTCGGAGGTGCTCGCGATAAACACAAAGGCGATCCCGGCGAAGCTTGAAGCGATGGGAATAAAGCACATAGGCGGAATAAGCGTCTGTAACGGTGTTATTTACGCCGCTCTTGAGGATTCAAAGGTGTGGCGGCATCCCGTTATCGCGCTTTACGACGCAAAAACGCTTGAATTTACCGGCTCTTATTATGAGCTTTCGCCAGAGCTTCATACGCACGGCGTTCCGTGGGTCACGGTTGACGGCGAAAACGGCGTTGTGTACGCAGGCGACGGAAGAAAAAGCGACGGAGCTTTTATCTACGATCTCAAAACAATGGAATATCTCGGCGAGATGAGATATTCCTCCGAAATAGCAAAGGTTCAGGGCGGCGAAGTGTATAACGGCAAGCTGTACCTCGGAACAAACGACATAACACGCGCGGTATATTCCGTCGACATCGCAACGGGCGAAGTGCAAAAGCTCTTTGACCGCATAGGCTTCAAATACAAATACATCGAAAATTTCGGCGGTGAGGGTGAAGACGTTACCGTTATGACGGTCGAAGGCGAGCCTATGATCTGCACCCTTCAAATAGGCGTTACCTTCACCGATGCAACTCTGCGCGGCTACAAGCTTGCTGAATTTGAGAAATAAACCATCGGGACTGCACGTTCGGCAAAAACAAAAATGACAAAGCAAAAAAAACAATCAGAACCGTATTTTGAATGCTGCATTAAAAATGCTCCGCAAAATACGGTTTTTTTGTCCGTTTAAGAATATTTCATACTCGTTTCACCGGTCGGATTGATCAGCCTTAAACGGCAGCAGACGGATATGTGCAGATGTTTTTATCCGCCGCCGGGAAAAATTTATAATATATATATTATATATAATATTTATATTATTTATATATATCTATTATAATAGTATCAATAGTATGTCCTTTAGTTCTTGGGTCAAGAACATTAGAAATATGAATTGTATCTTTATTAGTATAAACAACGTTCTTTTCACAAAGAACTTTTATTGCTCTATTTATTGTAATAGCACTACATTTGACTTCATCAGCTATCGCTGCTTTTAGTTCGGCGAGCCGAACATTTGCTCCAGCAAGTACTCCAGCAACAACTCTTCGTTCAATAGCACTAAGATTATATTTACCTCCAATTATAAGAACATACACATCAATCCAATTAGTATCATAACAATTCAAATGTAATATATTGTCATTAGCAACAGTTCTATAATTAACTTTATTTGCATAAACAATATCTTTATTAATTGTATCAGTTTCAAGTTTCATATTATCATAATTTGTTCACTAATATAACATTTTTTGTTCATATAGCCAAAATATTCAATAATTATTTTTATATTTAGACTCTAAAATATGTTGTTAATAAAGTTATTATTAATGTTAAAACAATTAAAGTTATGAGTAAAAATAATCTTAAAGAAGATATTATTAAAAAGTCTTCTAATAAATGTAATGAAAGTGTTAGACCTTATTATTTTAATAATGGTTATAGTATGGTACTTCCTAAAGATTTTAAAACTCCCATAATTATAAATAATACTCCTTTTTATAAAAAGGTTTTGAAATGAATTATAGATAAAGATATAATATATTATATTTATATTAGAATAAAAGAAGATATTATTAAAGCTTTTATTAAAGTTATGAAACGTAATATTTATATAAATGAATAAAGAGGAATATTAAGAAAGATAAAGATAATAAAGTTGATAATTATAAAATGAGTATTAATAAGAGTGAATAAAAGGGGTTTATGGGTTATGTATATGAGAATAAAGAAAGAAGTTAATAATGTGATTTTATTGGAATGAATTAAAATGGTTTTATTGGGAATAAAGAATAAGATTGTATTGAATATGAAAAAGGGGTATAGAATATTATATATGTGAGAATAAAGGTGAGGGTAGGAATGCAAGTCCCCCCGGTGCTGAAGTAAGACTTGAATACCCCCGTCAGCATCTTGAAGTTGCTCTAAGAAATGCTGATAGAATTTTGCTAATTCAAAAAGTATGTATTATGAATATTATCAAATGTATTATCAAATTTATAGTTTGGGAGATTGTTGTTATTACTTTAATCTGTACTTATTTCTATAATGTAGGATTAGGGTTTGTTTATTCCATTATCATTGGTATATACTTGCTTAGTACTATTGATGATGAAGAAGATAGATAGACTATTGGTAGTGTTAGCAATGTTATTGTTGTTAATACTACTAATAGTCTTTTTTTGTCTCGAAGAAATGCTGATAGAATTTTGCGTTGCGTCAGTGCTAACTAAGGTGCTGACTCTCGTATTACTTTTAAAACATGTACAACTATGGGAAATTTCTTTGCAGATTTTCGTGCTGCTAACGCAGCTAACGCTACTAAGTCGTTTGACGACGTTGTTTCTGAACTTTCAGTTAAGGACACTTGCGAACCTGTTGCTAATCTTCATGTTCTAAACATCGTCACAGACGGTTGTTTTGAGCAAAAGATTGATGAGGTTACTCGCATTCCTGTTACTGTCTTCAAGCCAGAAGAAAAGCGTTATGTTACATTCATACTTGACACTAATGTTGTTGGTATGGATTACAACGGAGAAAAGGATGAGACTGGTAAGCTTGTTCGTTCTATTGGTTTGACCAATAAGATTTCGATTTCTTACTTTGCTCTTCTTGGTGCTTTGAAACGTACTCCTGAGACATTGGTTGCTCTGCCTGAAATTATAGCTGATATTAATAAGCTTAATTTCTATTTTGCAGGTGGTTCTATCGATGTTCTTTGCGAATACGTCAAAGCCAACACTCCTTGGCATAATCCGTTTGCTTCTGAGCAGACTGATAAAGCCGTTGCTGAAGACCGTGTGTATCATCATCTTACACGCATTTCTCTTGGCTCGCTCGGCAACGCTAAGCTTAGTGCTATGCTTGCTGCTCGCTAATGTTGCTTGTCCAGCTACTATTATGGTAGCTGGACTTGCTTCTTAAGCTGTTGTTGTATATGATTACCATTACTTGCTTACAACTATTGCTGTTGTTTGCTTGCGTTTGGTTGGCTGCCCTTCTCATATTAATGCTGATAGAATGTCGGTTGGGCAGGCTTGGCGAAATGCTGATAGAATGCTGCCGCGTGCGGTGGGTGGGGTTGTGGGTTATATTACTATTTAATTAACTGTTCGTGAAACTATTTATAACAGTTATGACAGATAGTAATAGTTATTATACTAATATTAATCATTCTAAAAATAATTATTTTATGAAAAGTACTATTATTAAATTAACTAAAATTACTGTTGCTAAAACTATTAAAGTTAATGTTGTTAAAACTCGTAATTTATATGATTATATTACATTCAATGATGGATGTAATTGTCATATTGCTGAAGATGTTTACGAAAAACTTGTTGAATCAGGTTATGTACTTCGTAATCCAACACATGTCATTCAATTTGATACTATTGCCACTAAAGGTGTATTTAGTGTTGATGAAGATGGAAAGACTATAACATTTATGAACCATTAAAAATATATATAATATGAAAACAATTATTTTTGATATTATTAATACTTATAATATTAGTTGTTATAATATTAAAAGATTTATTAATGTAATTAATAATAAAAATTATGTTATTTGTATTAATGATAGTGTCATTATAGATGGCGGTACTTATGTTTCTATTGCATTTATTACTATTAAAGGAAAAAAATATCATTTTGGGTTTAAAACTGAATGGGATGAGAAAGATGCAAAATATTATATTTATACTGATAATGTATATCTATATAGTAAAGCATATGATATTAGCAATGATATTGCTCATCATCATTATACTTTTATTAATGTTGTATCTATAATAGATGAAATTGCTGCTAAAATGATAAGTTCAGTAGTAACAAGAATATCAAACTTAGAAGAGATAGCGCATATAAAGAAAATAATAAAATAAAAGATATGAATACTATTAATAATGAACTATTTAATATTCTTCGTGATTTAAATATTACTTGTGCTGAATTTGCACAAGCTGTTAAAGATGTATTGAATGGTGAACATTATGTTTGGTTAGAAGGTAAATATGGTGCATATGATAAACTTCTTCCTATTGCCAAAATAAATGTTGAAACTGCTGATATATACATTGGTATTCCTGTAAATAAAGTGCTAAATATATATTATATTAACCTTAGTTGTGGGTATTGTATATTTGATAAAACTGTTAAATGTGATATTAATGATATTAATAAATACAGATTTGTTGCTTATAAATCAGTATCTCCTGCAATGATTGATTCAATGACTGTGTTGATAAGGCAATTACGAGAGAAAGAGCAACAATAGCAGCAAGAGGTTTAGCAATAATATGAACAACAAGAGGAGCAATAGATTTAACACTCCCTTTCGGTCGTGCTTTTCCTCCTTTATCTCCTTCTTTATCTCCACTTTGTCTAAATTACTTACTGTCACTCATATCACTTCACACAAGTAATTATACACCTTACTCTTCTCTAAATCATTTACTATACTCTATAATCTTTTATATAACTCTCTTCCTAACTTTTTAAAGAAGTTATTTTAAATTATACTATATAGTAATTGATTCTCCTTTAGTCTGAACTCGTTTCAGCACTATATAAAATAGTAACACTTATAACACTCATTATATTTATAATAAGTTTATGAGTTATAACTATTTATCTAACATCAAACAAAACATTTTAAACATTTTATATTATGAAAACAATAGAAAGAATAAAATCTATAACATTAATATTAACTTTGGTTTGTGGAATACTATTAGTAGTATCTATATGTTTCGCATCATGTTTTCCATTATTAATAACATCTCCATTACTTTCATCATTATTATTAATATCAGCAATAAGCGGTTCTATATGGATGGGCTTATGCTGGAACGATGACTGTAATAATGATTGCAAATAATGATTTTATTGATAATATTGTTGATGTTTGCAAATGTAATAGTAGTTATTAATACTGCTATTGCATTTGTTGTGTTATTCAACATATATTTTATCATAAAATTAATCATTCGATAAAAATAATTATTGAAAGATTTGGCAGACTGAAAATAATACTATATATTTGCAGTGTTAAGAGTAATAGTTATGTTGCTCTTACTAATAACAATAATACTAATTTAATTAATTGTACAATTATGAACAAGCAAAGTAATGCAGGTGCTGCTCCTGTTTCTAAGTATGCAGCTAAGAAGAGATTTAATGTTGCTAATGCTAATGCTAATACAGCTAATGCTAATGCAAATGTTTCACAGAATGATGCAAATGATTCTGAAGAGGAAACTGGTACTATTGATGATAAGTTCCGTGGTCTTCCTCCTGTTGTTAAGAACTTTCCTGAGCATGTAGTTCAGCTTGCTCTTATTATTAAGAATAATGCTGAAATTCGTCGTTTCACTGCTCTTGGTATTCTTAACTATCTATTGCAGAAAGGTGAGATTAGTGGTGATAAGCGTTATGTTTCTTTCAAATGGAATAAGTTTGCTGTTAAAGCAAATGGTCTTATGAGAGAATATCCATATACAGAGCCATTCTTCATTAATGCTCTTGTTGCAGCATTTACTTCATTTAGTGCAAGTGCTCAAACTACTATTGATACTTTCTGTCATAAGGAGATGTCAGTTGGTATTGATAAAGCAGTTGACCAAGAAGAAGTTAATGAAATACTTGGCATGACTACTTCAAAATCCAATGATGATGACTAATCACATGTTTTTAGTATAGCTATTGCTTGTGAAAGTAGTAGCTATTTTATTAAGAGTTTTCAATCTCATATTCTATACATATATATTAAACTTTTATGTCAATTATCGGTACTGTTACGGTTTGTGAAAATAGTAACAGTTTTTAAATTAAACTTATTGATATGGAAAATATTAATGATTTAAATTCTATATATGGGGGAGATACAATAGATATTCATAGTGAAGTCTTTGATAAAGATTTTGATGAAGTTGGTTTTGACCCTGTTGAAGAAGATGATTCAGATGCTGATGCTGCTGAATTATATGATTATTAAGTTAATCATTCTCCTATAGTGTAATGGTAGCACGACAGTTTTTGGAGCTGTTCGATATGGTTCGAGTCCATATAGGAGAACATGGAGTTGCCATGAGTTGTATTAGATGTAAATCGCATGTTTTAGCACAAGTTATTGTTATTGTTGACAATGCTTGTGCTTTTATTGTATATACATATTCAGATATATGGTTTGTGCAAGTATATTGCTTTAAATAGCTATTTTTAGCTTTATATTTGCATGAACCCTGTCTGATGATTAACTCATAGGCAAGCATAAAATACTGGCTGAAATACCATTTTTTGTTATGTATATTAGTTATTTACCGATGCTCTTGTTGATAGTCATAGACAAGGTATTGTTATTACTGATGACTATTTTAATCAATATATTATTAACATTTAAAAATTACGTAAAATGACAAAGAAAGTTAGTTATGATGAAGTAAGTGTTGTAAAATCACTTCGTAAGAAAAATAGTATTAGTATTGATGCTAATACTAAAGTAATTACTGTTAGAAAAAAAGCAACTGATGTTGGTAATGGTAGTTGGGGAAAGATTGACTATCTATGTAAAGTTCATGGATATGTTTATGTATTTTCTTGGGCTGTTGACAAATCTACTAAGGATGTTCAAGAGGATTCTGATGATGGTTCTGTTGTAAATAAAAAAGCTGCTAAGCGACAAGCCAAATTAAATATGGCTGCTGCTACTAAAGCAGTTATGCACAAAATAAGAAAATGATGAGTATATGCCAACATTTAATTTTTCGGTTGTTAACGTGGCTAAAAAGAAAACGCCACAAAAGACTAAAGATAATGACGCATATAAAGTTATACAAAAGAAAGTAGTTGGAATTGTTCATGTTGATATTGATGCTAATTATTATGTTATTGTAGATAGTCAAAAATATCCTATTGCGGTAGAATGTTATACTTGTAAAGATAAATGTAAACTTTATCGTCAAGGAGAATATGATTATGCAAGAGTTGTTTGGATTAGAGCAATAGATTTTAATAGTATGAATACTAACTATTGGCTTCCATTTACTGTTGGATGTGTCGTTACTGGAAATATTGTACATAGTAATGGTTTTGATAAATTTGTAATAACCAATGTTACTGACGAAATTACTGATAAAACGCATGAAGCAATGGTTTTTTACAGAGAACATCTTAAAGAAATAAATGATAAAATTAGAGAACGTCGGTAAAGACCGTGAAGATAAAACTAAATATAATTTTACCAATGACCAACAAAATGCCATTGATAATATTATTAGTTTTATTGCAGCTCCTTTTAATCCTGCAAATTTTATTGTAGGATTGACTGGTGCTGGCGGTACAGGTAAGACATTTATTACTAATTACATTATTTCACATTGTAAATATAGTAGTTCTGTAATTAAATGTACTTCTCCTACACATAAAGCTTGTAGAGTTTTTAGTCAAGCTATTGGTGGAAAATCTGTTGATACTATTCAAAGTGTTTTTGGATTGAGATTGAATCTTAAACTTGAAGATTTTAATCCTAATAATCCACAGTTTGACCCTATGGCAAGTCCTAAACTTGATAATGTTAGACTTTTGTTTGTTGATGAGGCTTCTATGCTTCCTGCTAAACTTGTCACATATATCATTAATAAATGTAAGGAAAAAGAGATTAAGATTATATTTATTGGAGATAGTTCTCAGCTTGCTCCTGTAAATGAGCTTAAATCTATTGCATTTGATAGATGTGGCAAAATTAATAGCTTGAATGAAGTTGTTAGACAAGCTCAAGGCAATCCAATTTCTAATCTTCTTGATATGTTGCGTTCTGATATTAAGAATAAAACATATAATTTTATTAAATATATATCTCAACATGTTGGTGATGTAGATATTAATGAAAAACAAGAAGGTTTTTGTATTGTTGGACAATCGGAGTTTAAAGACCTTATAAATAGTCATTTTAGTGATGAAGCATATACGAAAAACATTGATATGTATCGTGTTATTGCTTATACTAATAATCGTGTTTCTGAATGGAATAATTACATTAGAAATACTATTATTAAAGATTCTGATAAGAATATCATAACTAAACATGACTTGATTATGTCTTATGAAACTATTGTTAATGAATTTCTCGAAATTGTGATTAATAATAGTGAAGAATACATAATTAAAGATATTGTTAACTTTGTTGATAGTACTTATAAATTTAAAGGTTTTCTTGTTAAGTTTCAACTTGTTCATGGTGGTTTGATTACTAAACCATTATTTGTTATAGACCATCGTGATACATTTACTATTCAAATGTATCATAAAACTATTACAAATTTGGTTAATTCTGCTAAGACTGCTCATGGTGGTACTCGTGTTGCTAAATGGAAGCAATATTATGAGTTTAAGAAAAAATATATTTTAGCTGCTAATGTTGTTGACAGGACAGGTAAAATTATTTATAGTAGAGATATTGATTATGGATTTGCTATTACTGCTCATAAATCTCAGGGTAGTACTTATGATACTGTATTCGTTGATTTGAATGATATGATTTATAGTAAAACAGGTACTATTTATACTAATCAAGATGATTTACTTCGTAGACTTTATGTTGCTTGTTCTCGTGCTCATAAAAACTTAGTACTTTGCTATGGGAGTTAAAAAGAAAAAAGCTACTATTCTTGATAAGCATCTTCCTTCTAAATTAGTTATTAATAGAGTAAGAATGTGCGAAAATTGTCCTCTTCATGTTTTTGCAGAAGATGGACAAGTAATTATGTTTGGTGCTGGTAATATATTTGCAAGCACAATCATGGTTCTTCCTCCTTATGATATTAAAGCTAAAGTTGATTATGTTACTATGATTGACTTATTGGAAGATGCTTATAAAAAGATTACAGGATTAGATATATTTGAAGAAACTTATATTACTCGTAGTGTTAAATGTTTTAGTAAAACTAATTATGATTTAAATACTATTGCTATTAAAGAATGTGCTAATAAGTTATATTATGAAATTGTTAGAATACATCCTAATAAAGTAATTGTGTTTGATAAAAATTGTGATATAGATACTATTAAGGCTAACACTAATTGTAATGTTTTTCAAGTTATGTCGCCTGCTGTTATGTATTATGATAATACTGAACTTAAAGAAATTTTTATGAAACAATTTAAAGAAGTTATAAATGATTCTTAGTTATGCTTATGATATAGAAGCTCTTCCTAATTTCTTTTCTATTACTATTATTAGTATTAATGATTATCTTAAACAGTTTAAAGATGCTTGTAAAATTAACAAGAAAGGTAAGAAAGAACCTGTTCCTCTTACACAGATTTATACTGTTAAAGAAATTATTGATAAACTCGATAAAGTTAAGAAAAAGAAATTCTATATTACAGATACTGATGATAGTCAATTAAATAATGAAGATAGTTATGATGATGAATCTTTAGATGATTTAGATAATGATGATGATTTGGATGATTTAGTAATTATTGATGATTCTGAGGAAAATGATGGGGATATGCTATAAAGCTTGCTTTTTTAATATATAAGAAAGAGGTTTTAGAATGATAGAAAGATTAGAATTATTAAAAAGTAGATATAATGAGATAAATGAAGAATTATTAAATCCGGAGGTTTTAAGTGATTTTAGTATCCAAAAAAAACTTTCTAAAGAGAAAAGTTCAATTGAAGAAGTAGTGCTAAAATATGATGAATATTTAAATTTAGAAAAAGAGATAACAGATCTTAAAACTTTAGTAAATGATCCTGAGATGCATGATATTGCGATTGCGGAAATAGATGAAAAGAAAGAGAGACTTAATCATTTATTAAGTGAGATAGAGATATTACTTTTACCTAAAGATGAAAATGATGGTAAAGATATTATTATGGAAATTCGTGGAGCTGCAGGTGGAGATGAAGCTAATATTTTTGCTGGAGATTTATTTAGGATGTATAGTAAATATGCAGAAAAATATAATTGGAAAATTGAAATAAACCGTGAAGAAGAAGGAACAAGTGGTGGTTTTTCACAAATTGAATTTTCAATTAAAGGGGACAATGTATATTCTAAGTTAAAATATGAAAGTGGTGTTCATAGAGTTCAGAGAGTACCTGAGACTGAGACACAAGGAAGAATTCATACATCTACGGCAACAGTTTTAGTTATGCCTGAGGTTGAAGATATTGATGTTGAAATTAAACCAGAAGATGTAAGAGTTGATGTATATCGCTCAAGTGGTAAAGGTGGTCAAGGAGTAAATACTACTGATAGTGCAGTAAGACTTACACATATTCCAACAGGTATTGTTATCTCATGTCAGGATGAGAAGTCCCAGCTGAAGAATAAGGATAAGGCTTTGAAGGTGCTTCGTTCCCGTCTGTATGAGATGGAGCTTGCGAAACAGCATGACGCTGAGGCTGAGGCAAGAAGAAGCCAGATCGGAACAGGTGACCGTTCCGAGAAGATCCGTACGTATAACTTCCCACAAGGACGTGTAACCGATCACCGGATCGGACTGACATTATACAAATTGGATAAGATTATGAATGGAGACATTCAGGAGATTATCGATGCATGTATCGCCGCTGACCAGGCAGCGAAGCTTGCTAAGATGAATGAGGAGTAATCGCCCAATGTGATGAAGTCACATTTTAGGATGGTGATTACGACCTGACACAGCATCCGTGGGATGGTGTGTTCATACCCATATAAATTTGAACAGGAGGAATAAAATTATGCAGTTAGAAACATTACAGAAAGACATGATCGCCGCTATGAAGGCAAGAGATA
>OQVQ01001128.1_pt1 | contig 11222 bp, 7 predicted proteins | sample 1691491 | NCBI WGS metagenome assembly OQVQ01 (sample SAMN03418252, study PRJEB22391) | human gut metagenome | biome: human-gut; feature: organic feature; material: feces | host: Homo sapiens | place: Tanzania | collected 2013-01
ACATGCCATTGGCTTGTCCTTAGCCTTAGTGATGTCCTTATATGTGATAAGGCCGATGAGATTATTATTTTCATCCACTACAGGCAATTTCTCAATCTTATGCTCAAGAAGGATAGAAGCAGCAGAATCAAGGTCAGCCTGCTGATGGGTAACGATAAGATTATCCTTTGTCATCACATCAGAAATCTTGCGATCCATATCAGTCTGGAAACGCAGGTCACGGTTTGTCACGATACCCACGAGCTTGTTGTCCTTATCCACCACTGGAATACCTCCGATGTGATATTCAGCCATCATATCGAGGGCGTCCTTCACGGTTTTCCAAGGGTTGATGGTAACAGGATCGTATATCATGCCGTTCTCGGCACGCTTTACGATAGCCACCTGACGAGCCTGCTCCTCGATAGACATATTCTTGTGGATTACGCCGATGCCGCCTTCGCGAGCGATAGCGATAGCCATAGGAGCCTCTGTGACAGTATCCATTGCTGCTGTCACGAATGGGATTTTCAGGTCAATGTTACGGGAGAACTTGGTACCAAGAGATACCTCACGAGGAAGAACCTCCGAGTATGCCGGAATGAGCAATACATCATCGAAGGTAATACCTTCCATCACTACTTTGTCTGCAATAAATGAAGCCATGATTTTCTTGAATATTTTATATTGCGTGCAAATTTACTACTTTTTTTTCACATATTCACTATAGTGTCCGCATTTTCTTACAGCATTAAATCAATTTAACGCAAACACGGCAAAGCGAATCGACCGAATGCCCTTCAATGTGGCGATAGCGACGCATCAACGCCACGAAATGGTAATCCTCCCATTGGCTGCACTATATGCCTACGGAGCATAAGGATTTTTAGTTGGCGAGCTCTGACAGGAACTTGATGCGCACGAGTCGCACTTCATCCTCTTCATAGTCGCCTCCCAGTTCGTCCATAGCTACGGAAAGTTTGTCCGTCTCGCTCTCTCTGAAATAATCATAGATATCATCCACGACATCATCATCCATCACCTCTTCGAGGAAATAGTTGATGTCGAGCTTCGTGCCACTATAGACGATGCGCTCCACCTCGGTGAGGAAATCATCAAAGTCCATATTCATAGACTCCGCAATATCGTCGAGCGCCATCTTGCTGTCTATGCTTTGGATTATCTTTATCTTTCTGGAATTCTTGGCTACAGTACGTATGCGAAGGTCTGCAGGGCGTGTTATCTCATGCTCCGAACAGTGTTTCTTGATTACTTCACAGAATTTCGCGCCATATCGCATGGCCTTTCCGCGTCCTACTCCCGGAATGATAGTATAGAGTTCCTCAAGTGTGGTAGGATACATTGTAGCCATTTGCTCCAGCGATGAGTCCTGGAACACTACGTATGGTGGCACATTATGCTGTTTCGCCACATCCTTTCTCAAGTTCTTGAGCACGGCAAAAAGTTCCGGATCGAGCACTGCTCCTGCGCCTTCAGAAGAAGAATCATACTCTTCTTCATTGAATTCATTATCCTCCGTCACATAGAAAGGTTCTGGATTCTTAAGCCATTTCTTTCCTGCAGCGGTAAGTTTCAGCGTGCCATAGTCCTCTATTTCCTTCTTCAGGAAACCTTCTATGATGGCATATCTTATGACAGGGCCCCATAGTTTGTCCTTCTTCTCTTTCAAATCATCGCCACAACCAAATTCTTCCAATTGGTTATGCTTGTGCGACACTATATCATCAGTAGCACGACCTTTGACAAAGTCAATGACATACTGCGTGTGATAACCGCCTTTTATCGCCTTTACTGAGGAGAGAACGCACTGCAACTGCCCCGTGGCTTCTATCTTCACCTTAGGATGAAGACAGTTGTCACAGTTGCCACAATTATCCTTTTCGTATGTTTCTCCAAAATAATTGAGGAGCAGTTTTCTTCTGCACAGCGATGATTCAGCATAAGCTGCAGTCTCCTGAAGCAAGTGACGACCGATATCTTGCTCAGCCACCTGCTTGTCAGCCATGAATTTCTCCAGCTTCTGAAGGTCCTTATGCGAATAGAATGCGATGCATTTTCCCTCGCCACCATCACGTCCGGCACGACCAGTCTCCTGATAATAGCCCTCAAGACTCTTTGGTATGTCATAATGTATGACGAAGCGTACGTCTGGCTTGTCGATACCCATACCGAATGCTATCGTAGCTACGATGACGTCGATATTTTCCATCAGGAAATCATCCTGCGTCTTGCTCCTTACGACTGCATCGAGACCGGCATGGTAAGGCGCCGCTTTTATATCGTTGGCAATAAGTATAGCCGCCAGTTCCTCCACCTTTTTTCTGGAAAGACAATAGATGATACCGCTCTTTCCTGCCTCTGCCTTGATGAATTTCACTATCTGCTTATCCACGGCATTGGTCTTAGGACGCACTTCATAGTAGAGGTTTGGACGATTGAATGAACTCTTAAACTCCGTAGCATCCACGATGCCAAGGCTTTTCTTGATGTCCATTCTCACCTTATCCGTCGCAGTAGCGGTCAGAGCAATGATTGGTGCTTTGCCGATACCATCGACGATAGGGCGTATTTTTCTGTATTCCGGACGGAAATCATGTCCCCATTCCGAAATACAGTGTGCTTCATCGACAGCATAAAATGAAATATTGACACTTTGAAGGAATGACACATACTCATCCTTAGTCAAGGATTCCGGTGCCATATACAGCAGTTTGGTGACGCCAGACTTAACATCCGCCTTCACCTTGTCTATCGCAGCTTTGTTCATAGACGAGTTAAGGCAGTGCGCCACACCGTCATTTTCGCTCATGCCGTTGATCACATCCACCTGATTCTTCATCAGTGCGATAAGCGGTGAGATTACTATTGCTGTTCCATCCATGATAAGGGAAGGCAACTGATAGCACAGCGACTTACCTCCACCCGTCGGCATGAGCACAAAGGTGTCGTTGCCGTCGAGCAGATTGCGGATTATCTTCTCCTGATCGCCCTTAAACTTGTCAAAGCCGAAGTACTGCTTCAGTTTTCCTAAAAGGTCAACGTCTTTCATATTATATTAGTTGTCGATATAAAGGTGTTGCCACCTTTTTCTTTCGTTTCTACAAGAGGGGATACTATTCGTATCAATAATGTTTCTCAAGTTGCTTTGCGGCGTAGTCCTTGGTGACTTCAAATGCCTTCATTCCCTTGCCAGGACATTCATACATAGCGTCTGTCATCACGCTTTCCACGATAGAACGGAGTCCACGAGCACCAAGCTTATACTCCACCGCCTTATCCACGATATACTCCAATGCCTCTGTAGTGAAGGTAAGGTCTATCTTATCCATCTTGAAGAGCTTGATATACTGGCGCACGATGGAATTCTTTGGCTCCACAAGTATTCTGCGCAAAGCTTCACGATCGAGCGGATTGAGATATGTAAGCACTGGCAGACGACCGATTATCTCCGGTATAAGTCCGAATGACTTCAAGTCCTGTGGCTGAACATACTTCATCAAGTCCTTCTGGTCTATCTTGCGAACATTCTGCACGGAGTTATATCCCACGGTATGAGTATTCATTCTCTGTGCTATCTTTCTCTCGATACCATCAAATGCTCCACCGCAGATAAAGAGGATGTTACGTGTATCCACATGGATATAATCCTGATCTGGATGCTTTCTACCTCCCTTTGGCGGCACATTGACCATAGTTCCCTCAAGGAGTTTCAGCAGACCCTGCTGCACGCCCTCACCACTTACGTCACGCGTAATGCTTGGATTATCACTCTTGCGGGCTATCTTGTCGATTTCATCGATAAAGACAATGCCGCGCTGAGCCGCCTCAAGGTCATAATCTGCCACCTGAAGCAAGCGAGAAAGAATACTCTCCACGTCCTCACCCACATAGCCTGCTTCGGTGAAAACCGTAGCATCTACGATTGTGAAAGGCACTTTCAGGAGCTTTGCTATGGTGCGAGCAAGCAATGTCTTACCCGTTCCGGTAGAGCCTACCATTATGATATTGCTCTTCTCTATCTCCACTCCGTCATCTTCTTCCTGCTGCTGAAGGCGCTTGTAATGATTGTACACCGCCACTGACAGATATTTCTTTGCCTCATCCTGACCGATGATATACTGATCAAGATAATCCTTTATCTCGGAAGGCTTTGGCACATCGGTTATATTTCCAAACTTGGCCTTCGCCTTATTCTTGCTATCAGCCATGGTCTGCGCCATCACTATCTCGTATGCCTGCTGCACGCAACTGTCACAGATAAAACCGTTCATTCCGGTAATGAGGAAGTTTACCTCACTCTCCGTGCGTCCGCAGAAACTGCATTGTCTCGTTATCTTCTTTGCCACCTTATTATATATATAGGGATTCTTGTTTCTTTTTTCTTCTTCTGCAAATACCTCTCCCTCTTACTTCTTCACCAATACGGCATCAATCATGCCATATTCCTTTGCCTCCTCTGCTGTCATCCAGTAGTTGCGGTCTGAGTCTGCCCACACCTTTTCGTATGGTGTATGTGAGTGATTAGAGATGATGGTATAGAGTTCCTTCTTGAATTTCTGTATCTCCTTTGCCTCAATCTCAATATCACTTGCCTGACCCTGCACGCCACCGAGTGGCTGATGGATCATCACACGACTGTGAGGCAAAGCAGAACGCTTACCTTCCTGACCTGCAACGAGCAGCACTGCGCCCATAGAAGCCGCCATACCTGTGCAGATAGTTGCCACATCACTGGAGATAAACTGCATAGTATCATAAATACCCAAGCCTGCCGTCACGCTACCACCAGGAGAATTGATGTAAATAGAAATATCCTTGCCTGGATCTGTTGAGTCAAGATACAGCAACTGGGCCTGTATTGTGTTTGCTGTATAGTCATTTATCTCTGTGCCGAGGAAAATGATTCTATCCATCATCAGGCGGGAGAATACATCCATCTGTGTCACATTCAACTGACGTTCTTCCAGAATATAAGGATTAAGATACTGCGCCTGCGCATTCATCACATCGTCAAGAGCCATTCCGTTCATACGGAGATGTCCAGTAGCATATTTTCTAAAATCGCTCGTAATATTCATGTTATGATATTATTTTTTATATTATTTCAAACTATACGTTGAAACCGGAAAAGGTTTAATCAATACAAAATTACGAAAAAATATCATTTTTCACAAGAAATATCTGTTAAAAAATGAAAACACCACCCCACCCAAACGGCTCATTCTTTGCAAATACCAGCCATAAGCCTGCAACAAAAGACCACCCACTCGCCCAAAGATCAACCGTCCTTGGTTGTCCACCACCCCTCCACCCCTCCATCCTTACCCCTCTATCCCTACAATCCATAAACCAAAAGAAAAAGAAAAATTGTCCTATTTTTCCGACCCCGGAAGCTAATGCAAATCACCCCTCATAACCATCTGATTACAAACCACTTGCAAAAGCATAGCTTTTACCCTCCAATAACTATGCTTTTACCTCCTAATATCTATGCTTTTACACCGCAATAACTAAGCTTTTACACCGCAATAACTAAGCAATAGTAAATCCATACCTAAGACATCACTTTTTTGTTCCATTTTTCCGTCCTTTCACAAGCACCTCTTTCATGCGAAAAACATTCAAAAACTTTCACTCCAAAGCCTGAAAATTTCTCGCGCACGTACATTATATATATACCTCATCTTACCATCATCATCATTCTTACCACTTCCCCACCCACCCCACTTTCAAAGCAACAAGTGCACCAACCGCCACATTACGCCTAATATACCAACAAAATCGTTCTCAACTCCACCACAAACCCAAATCACAAAAACCAGCACTAAAATCACCAAAAACTACCCCATAAACAAGGAAAAACGCAAAAAATTACCCTAAAATGCAAGTTTTTGAAAAAAAATAGCGAAAAAATTTGGAGAATTCAAAAAAAGTCCGTACCTTTGCATCGCTTTTGAGAAATACTTCTCTTTCGGGCGTTTAGCTCAGCTGGTTTAGAGCATCTGCCTTACAAGCAGAGGGTCGGCGGTTCGAATCCGTCAACGCCCACCTCTCTCTCTCACACTGATTCCGTCGATAAGCATTTGCTTAGAGGCGGAATTTTTTTATGTTAAAAAATAGACACTTTCTTGGTAAGTAGAAATAATTTCATTACCTTTGCACGCAATTAAGCGAGATAATAGTTAAATATAGCAACATAACTGTTGGAAGCAACAACATCACACAATAAATATTCTTGATACAGCATACAACATTAAAAAAATGACATCATAACAGGAGGGAAAATCTACAATCCGTCCATACTTGATACCAGTAGCTTACAGGATTATAATATATCATAGAAAAAATACCAAAACAGAATATAACAAACCATAGGAAAATGAATCTTGACATTTTGACAGCCATCTCACCAGTCGATGGCAGATACAGAGGAAAGACGGAAAGTCTTGCCGAGTATTTCTCCGAGTTTGCACTCATCAGATATAGAGTGCGCGTAGAGATAGAGTATTTCATCGCCCTCTGCGAACTACCACTCCCACAACTTAAGAACTTCGACAAAGCCCTTTTCCCACAGCTCCGCGAAATATATCAGAATTTCACAGAGGTGGACGCACAACGCGTGAAGGACATAGAAAAGGTGACAAACCATGATGTCAAGGCGGTAGAGTACTTCATCAAGGAAAAACTTGACGAAATGGAGAAAAACGGTCTCGGAGAAGGATATTTCGAGCAGAGCCGCGAATTCATACATTTCGGACTCACTTCACAGGACATCAACAACACCAGCGTGCCTCTCTCTGTCAAAGAAGCACTCAATAATGTCTTTATCCCACAGGTAGAAGAACTCATCGCACAGCTCAATGAGTATGCTGAAGAGTGGAAAGACGTTCCTATGCTCGCTAAGACACACGGACAGCCTGCTTCCCCTACAAGACTCGGAAAGGAAATAATGGTTTTCGTATATCGACTCAACGAACAGCTCCAGCTGCTCAAAGCATGCAAGCATACAGCTAAGTTCGGTGGCGCTACTGGCAACTATAACGCTCATCATGTGGCTTACCCAGAGTATGATTGGCGTGCTTTCGGAAACAAATTTGTAAGCGAAAAGCTCGGACTGGAGCGTGAACAGTTCACCACTCAGATTTCTAATTACGACCATCTGAGCTCCATCTTCGACGCAATTCGCCGTATCAACACCATCATCATCGACCTCGACCGCGACTTCTGGATGTATATCTCTATGGAATACTTCAAGCAGAAGATCAAAGCTGGCGAAGTAGGCTCAAGCGCAATGCCACACAAGGTAAACCCTATTGACTACGAAAACTCTGAAGGCAACCTCGGCATCGCTAACGCTATTCTCCAGTTCCTCAGCCAGAAGCTCCCTATCAGCAGACTTCAGCGTGACCTTACCGACTCCACCGTGCTCCGCAACATCGGTGTGCCTCTCGGTCATTCTGTCATCGCTATACAGAGCACACTCAAGGGACTCCGCAAACTTATCCTCAACGAAGAGGCTCTTCAGCGCGACCTTGACAACACTTGGGCTGTAGTGGCTGAAGCTATCCAGACCATCCTGCGCCGTGAAGCTTACCCTCATCCTTATGAGGCTCTCAAGGCTCTCACACGCACCAACAAGCACATGGATGAGAAAACCATTCATGAGTTTATCCAGACTCTGGATGTCAGCGACGCTGTAAAGGCAGAATTGATGAATATCACTCCAGGAAACTACACAGGCATTTGATCTGTTACAAGTAGGTGATCAGAATTATTTTTATAATAGCTATGCTTTATTGTGATGCAGCTACGTTCTGTAGAAAAAGGAATGATGCGGGCATCATGACTTATGAAACAGGACGTAGATGCGCACAAGAGAGTATAGATATTATAATAATGAAAAACAAATATTATTATCTATTCATTAAAAAATAATTTTGATTACCTACTACAGATAAACGAATATCCCATGGATTGGCATCGCCTTTCCATAGGATATTTCAATAGAAAACATTTTATTCAGATTCAATTTTTAAAGATTATTTTTCAAAAGTAAAATTAAAGTAAATGGAAACACAAAACGAAAACATCGAAAAGGCGCAGAATACTAATTCTGGCGAGACAACCCGTGAGGGCAATTATCAGGAAGGTGGTTACACTCCACGTCCTCGTCAGCGTGTGCGCATCGGACAGCGTGCTGCTTATTCTTCTGACCACGGTCCTCGTCAGGGCTATCGCCCACAGCGTAGCAACGACGACAACGAATTCCGTCCTGAAGGATTTGGCGCAAATCTCATGAACAACCGTCCACAGCGCGAAGATAGAGGGGGATACCAGCCACGTGAAGGTTATCAGCAGCGTGATGGTTACCAGCAGCGAGGCGGATATGGCCAGCAGCGAGGCGGATACCAGCAGCGTCAGGGGGGCTATCGTCCACGTTATCAGAATGATGGTGAATACCAGCAGGGCGGCTATCAGCGTAATCAATATCGTCCACAATATAATAACAACAATGAAGGGGAAGGCTCTGAAGAGCAGATGAACAACGGTTACCAGCCACGTCAGGGCGGTTATCAGCAGCGTGGTGGTTACGGCCAGCAGCGCGGTGGTTACGGTCAGCAGCGTGGTGGTTACGGCCAGCAGCGTGGCGGATATGGTCAGGGTGGCTACGGTCAGCGCCGTCAGCATTCTGCAGATTACGATCCAAATGCTAAGTACTCAATGAAGAAACGCATCGAGTATGCAGAAAATAATATCGACCCAACACAGCCACTTCGTCTTAATAAGTTCCTCGCTAACGCAGGCGTATGCTCACGTCGTGAGGCTGATGATTTCATCGAAGCAGGCGTAGTAACCGTTAATGGAGAGGTTGTTACCGAACTCGGAACAAAGATTCTCCGCACTGACGAGGTTCGTTTCCACGATCAGCCTGTAACTCTTGAGAAGAAAGTTTACGTTCTCCTCAACAAGCCAAAGGACTATGTCACCACTACTGATGACCCACAGCAGCGCAAGGTCGTAATGGACCTCGTAAAGGACGCTTGCCCTGAGCGCATCTACCCTGTAGGACGTCTCGACCGCAACACTACCGGCGTGCTTCTTCTCACTAACGATGGTGACCTCGCAAGTAAGCTCACTCACCCTAAGTTCCTGAAGAAGAAGGTTTACCACGTATATCTCGACAAGAACGTGACAGCTTACGATATGCAGCAGATTGCTGACGGTATCACCCTCGATGATGGTGAAATCAAGGCTGACGCTATCGAATATGCTTCTCCTACCGACAAGAAGCAGGTAGGTATCGAGATTCATTCTGGCAAGAACCGTATCGTGCGCCGTATCTTCGAAAGCCTCGGCTATCACGTTACAAAGCTTGATCGCGTGCAGTTTGCTGGCCTCACTAAGAAGAATCTGCGTCGCGGTGACTGGCGCTTCCTCACTGAGAAGGAAGTTGATATGCTCCGCATGGGCGCTTTCGAGTAAAAGGAACATCCATATCAGGGCACTTTCGAGTAAAAGGAACATCCATATCAGGGTGTTTCCAAAAACCCTGCCACTGTGTCGGGCGCGTTACCGCCCGATATAACAAAAAAAACAAAACCAAACAATGAAAAGAACAAAGATAACAGATGCTCTCAAGAGCACTGCTTTCGGTCAGCCTATCGACGTCAAAGGATGGGTGCGCAGCCACCGCTCAAGCAAGGCTGTTGACTTTATCGCTCTCAACGATGGTTCCACCATCAAGAACATCCAGGTCGTAGTGGACGTGGAGAAGTTTGATGCTGACATGCTCAAGCAGATCACTACTGGCGCCTGCATCCACGTAGAAGGCATCCTCGTGGAAAGCCAAGGTAAGGGTCAGACTTCTGAAGTCCAGGCTTCTTCCATCGAAATATACGGTCTCTGTGGCAGCGACTACCCAATGCAGAAGAAGGGACAGTCATTCGAGTATATGCGTAAATACGCTCACATGCGCCTTCGCACCAACACTTTCGGTGCCGTAATGCGCATACGTCACAATATGGCAATGGCTATCCATACTTATTTCCATGAGCATGGATACTTCTATTTCCATTCTCCTCTCATCACTGCTTCTGACTGTGAGGGAGCAGGACAGATGTTCCAGGTTACCACAAAAAACCTCTATGACCTGAAGAAGGACGCTGACGGAAAGATTATCTATGACGATGATTTCTTCGGAAAGCAAACTTCACTCACCGTTTCTGGACAGCTTGAAGGCGAACTCGGTGCTACTGCACTCGGCTCTATCTACACCTTCGGTCCTACTTTCCGTGCAGAGAATTCCAACACTCCACGTCACTTGGCTGAGTTCTGGATGATTGAGCCTGAGGTTTGCTTCATTGATATGGACGACCTCATGGACCTTGAGGAAGACTTCATCAAGTATTGCGTAAAGTGGGCTCTCGACAATTGCCAGGACGACCTCCAGTTCCTCAACCAGATGATCGACAAGTCGCTCCTGCAGACCTTGGAGAGCGTGGTCAAGGAGGACTTTGTTCGCTTGACTTATACCGAGGGTATCGAAATCCTGCAGCAGGCCGTCAAGGATGGCCATAAGTTTGAGTTCCCCATCTCGGGTTGGGGCATGGACCTGGCCAGCGAGCACGAGCGTTATCTCGTGGAGGAGCATTTCAAGCGCCCCGTCATCATGACCGATTATCCCGCAGAGATCAAGTCGTTCTACATGAAGAAGAACCCCGACGGCAAGACCATGCAGGGTACCGATGTGCTTTTCCCGCGTATTGGCGAGATCATCGGCGGCTCTGTGCGTGAGGAGAGCTATGAGAAGCTTATGAGCGAGATTGAGCGCCGTGGCATGCGCGAGCAGACCTACGACTGGTATCTCGACACACGTAAGTATGGCTCGTGCCCCCACGCAGGATTCGGACTGGGCTTCGAGCGCCTCATCCTCTTCGTTACGGGCATGCAGAACATTCGCGACGTCATTCCTTTCCCGCGTACACCGAAGAACGCTGAGTTCTAAAGCACGCGATACATTGACCTAATCATAACGCTTGGCGATGAAGGAGCAATCCTCCTCGCCAAGCGTTTTTGGTTGGTGGGGTGGGGCAGTGGCGTTGGCATTTGTCCCCATTCCTATGAACTCAAATCGTCATTAGACTGGAATAGGTAAAATGGTAGGTTGTTATTGTTTCTTTCCAACTCTTGTCAGCGTTTCTTTCGGCATCTTGCTTCCATTC
>OQVQ01001132.1_pt1 | contig 11204 bp, 14 predicted proteins | sample 1691491 | NCBI WGS metagenome assembly OQVQ01 (sample SAMN03418252, study PRJEB22391) | human gut metagenome | biome: human-gut; feature: organic feature; material: feces | host: Homo sapiens | place: Tanzania | collected 2013-01
TGTTAATACCTGATAACTGGTTAAATGCTGCAATTAAGAAAGCAAATAAGATTGGATAGCGAAGACGCTTGGATTCCCCAATGGGAAAAGAGTTGGATTCTTTGGCAGATATGGTAAGTTTTGGTGTCGCTCCTGCAATGATGATGTACACATTTTCTAAGATAACGGTAGAGGGATATGTTGGGATGGCATTCAGCACATCTTTGACATCTGTTATAGGCAGAAACTTTCTTGTTTATGCTCCTTTGGCAATAGCTGTTTTCTCCGGGTTGAGACTTGCAAAATTCAATATAGATGAGAGACAGACAGAGAACTTTATTGGATTGGCAACACCGTCTTGTGCAATGATATGCGGTTCTTTGTTATATGCAAGCGATGTGTACCCGTATGTCACTGTATTTTTGCAGGATAACAGCTGGTTTGTTCCGGCTTTGTCTCTTATCTTGTCTTATCTGCTTGTTTGTGAGATCCCAATGTTCTCATTTAAATTCAAAAACTTTTCTGTAAAGGATAATGCGGTTAGATTTACCTTTGTTGGTTTGTCTGCTGTTGTTGCCATAATTTCTGTAATTTTTGGATTTAATTGGAGTGTCTGGGTATTTGCAACCTTTGTTGTGTATATTCTTTTAAACTTGGTATTGGCTGTAGTGCCTTCAAAAAATTAGTTTTATGGTGGAGAGGAGAGATTTCAAACCTTTGAATATTGCTGTGGGCCTTTCAGGAGGGGTGGATTCGAGCGTTGCGGCTCTGCTGCTAAAGCAGGCAGGACACAATGTTATTGCTCTGTTTATGCAGAACTGGCACGATACAGAGGGTACGCTTCATGGTGATTGCGAGTGGGAGGAGGATAGAATGGTTGCGCAGATGGTTGCAAAAAAGATAGGCATACCGTTCTATTTTATAGATTTGAGTGAGACTTACAGAAAGAAGGTTGTAGACTATATGTTTGATGAGTATTCCAAGGGACGTACCCCTAATCCTGATGTTCTCTGCAACCGTGAGATTAAGTTTGATGCTTTCCTTAAACATGCGCTTGAACTTGGTGCAGATTATGTTGCAACAGGGCATTATTGTAAGAAAGAGGAGTTTACGGATGCTAACGGTAAGACAATTTACAGAATTTTGGCAGGTGATGACAAAAATAAAGACCAAAGTTATTTTCTGTGCCAGCTTACGCAGGAGCAGCTTTCAAAGGCTTTGTTTCCTATAGGACATCTTCACAAGCCCGAGGTTAGAAAGATAGCGGCAGAGGCCGAACTTCCCTCTGCGGAGAAGAAGGATTCGCAAGGTATATGTTTTGTTGGTAAGGTAGATCTGCCTGTTTTTCTGCAACAAAAGTTGAAACCAAATGAGGGCAATGTGGTGGAGATCTTTAAAGAGCAGTTTAACAATGTTCTTGCTGATAATGATATGCTTCCGTCAACCTCTTGGGGTGCTGAGTTCTTTTCCGAGTCTCTTAAGGAGAGTTACTCTTTGGAGGAGCTCCGCAAGCTTACGTCCCCTTTGGTATACAAAGCAGAACATGGAAAGATTATCGGGAAGCATATTGGTGTCCAATTTTATACAATAGGGCAGAGGCGCGGCCTTAATATTGGCGGACATAAAGAGTCTATTTTCATTATTGCCACAGACCATGATACCAATATCATCTATGTTGGTGAGGGGCAGAAACATCCCGGCCTTTATAGAAAGGGCTTGTTTATCTCATCTGAAGATATTCATTGGATAAGGCCTGATTTGGCAATGCACCCCGGGCAACAGCGTGATTATCTTGTGAGGCTCCGTTATCGCCAGCCTCTTGAACGTGCACGTCTGTTCTGCCGTGAGGATGGTCTATATATTATTTTCCAAAGGCCGCAGAGGGGGATCTCTCCCGGGCAGTTTACTGTGTGGTATTCACCTGATGGGGAGATGCTTGGCTCCGGTATATAAATTAAATAAAAAGTCAACTGCTGCGTTATACTTAATTTTCAAATCCTCACGTACCTTAAGTACGCTCCGGTGTTGAAAATTTCGCAAGCCTTGCATTTTCTTTTTATTTAATTTATCTTGGTGTTATAGGCATAAAAAGTCAACTGCTGCGCTTAGATGTTTATTGTAAGGCCGTCGTATGCCGGTTCTACGCTGTAAGGCATGTTCATCTGCTGCAGCTCCTTGGTGAGCTCTTGGTGCGTACCAATCTGATGTGAAAGATGGGTAAGGTAGTTGCGTGGTGCTCCAACCCTTTTTATAATCTCCAATGCTTCTCCCAAAGAGAAGTGTGAAATATGTTTCTCGTGGCGTATGGTGTTGATTACAAATGTCTTAACCCCTTTTAACTTGTCAAATTCGGCTTCGGGAATGAAGCTTCCGTCTGTTATATAGGCAAAGTTACCTATTCTATAGCCTAATATAGGCAGTTTGTAGTGCATTACTCTTATTGGCACTATGTGAACTGAGCGCTCAATTCCGTTTTTATTTGTTATGATGTTAAAGGGAATTTCGTCTATTGTGATAAGGTTGTATTCCGGAACGCCAGGGTATTTGTTTTGGTCAAATGCATACGAATACTCCTTTTTGAGCGATTCTTGTACCCGTTTTTCTGCATAAACGGGGAAGGCGGCCTTTGTAAAGTAGTTGTATGCCCTTATATCGTCCAACCCTCCCGTATGGTCTTTGTGCTGGTGGGTGAGTAGGACGGCATCCAACTCATTTATGCTGTGGGTAAGCATCTGTTGTCTGAAATCGGGGCCGCAATCTATAACAAATTTTACACCGTCATACTCTATGTATGCGGTTGTTCTAAGTCTTTTGTCTTTATTGGATTCAGACCTGCATACATGGCAATTGCAACCGATCATTGGTACCCCCTGTGATGTACCGGTGCCTAAAAATATGACTTTGTTCAAGCTCATAAGAAGAATCGATTTATGAAATATAATACAACAATCCGGTGGCTGCAAAGGTAAGAAAGGTTTTGGCGGTTCGGGCGGCAGGGTTGGACGAAAAAGGGTTTTATGCATTGCTGAAAAGGTTCGGGATCGACCGGGCCGAGGACTGCCTTTTTATGTCCGTTGATTCAGGCGGAATTGTTCATGTTCAGCAAAAGCAAAAAAACTGCATAAAGGTTCGCGCACGCTTTACGAATCTGCACGAAAAAAAATGATGCCGTCTTTTGTCCGCACAAAATGCACGGAAAAACAAAATGCATTGCCTGTCACGGAGGAACCGTATGATGAATCAGGAAAAGAAGAACAGAGAAGCGCTTAAAAATCTTGAGCCGAACGCAATGAAAAAAGAAGCAAACGCAAATATACGCAATCAGTCCGCGGTTTCTGTTGCGGCACTGGCTTTCGGAATGCTCCTGCTCGTTTTTGTCTTTATTTTTTCTAACATTTATATAAAAAAACTTGAGCGGAAAATCCTTCCGATGATTGACGCCGGCTGTCATGCTGCCGAAACGGAGGACTTTTCTGCCGCTCATTCTGCCGGAGAGAGCATTTATCAGCTTCTTATGGATTCGGAACCGACGCTGAAACTGCTGTTCAGTCACCGTGATATTCTTGAAGTTCAGCTTTATGCCGCCGCAATTGCCGACCTCGGTGCGGACGGCGGACGGGATGAATACATCGAAAACTTTTCCGCAATCAAGAGATGGTTCTCTTTTTTTACGGAAACAAACGACTTTTCCCTGGAAGGCATTTTTTAAGCCGAACCGGCATCTGTTCCGTACATTGAAATGCGCTCGCAGGATGCAATTATGCCGCAGTACTGTTCGTGTTCTGCCTTATTTCATGCTCAACAGGTATCTGTCTGAAAATATATTTTTAATTTCGGGGCTTGTTTCAAATTTTTTTGCAGGAATTTTCCGTTTCATGTCGTAATGTATAAATGTAAAGGGGAGAAGAGGGTTCGATTTCGGCCGCCTTTCCGCTTTTGAAACTGTATCGGCGAGGACATAATGGCATTTCCGGAGACGTGGCTCAATGAATTGATGAACAGAAACGACATCGTTTCCGTCGTTTCCGAATACACGCGCCTTTCCCCGAAAGGCGGGCGTCTTTGGGGACTCTGTCCTTTTCATCCCGAGCGCGATGCATCGTTCACCGTCAGCCCCGACAAGCAGGTTTTTCATTGCTTCAGCTGTAAAGCCGGCGGGAGCGTGATTCAGTTTATCATGCAGGCCGAAAGCCTCGGTTACGCTGATGCAGTGCGTTTTCTTGCACAGCGGGCGGGCATGGACATGCCGAACGAAATCAACGATGCCAAACTGCGCGAAGAGAAGGCCCTGCGCGACAGGCTGTATGCAGCAAATCGTGAGGCGGCAATGTTCTATCACCAAGTGCTGCTTTCCGATGCGGGACTTCCGGCGCGGCAGTATCTGCTTAACCGCGGTATAGACGGCAGCACGGCTGTCCGTTTCGGACTCGGTTACTCACCCAATGATTGGGATGAACTTTTTAAACATATGACCTCTGCGGGTTACACGCGCGATGAGCTTATTTCTGCCGGACTTTGCGTCAAAGGACGCAAGGATGAAACAAAAACCTTTGACTTTTTTCACGACAGGCTGATGTTTCCCGTCATTTCCGCAAGCGGACGCGTTCTTGCGTTCGGCGGACGCATCATCGGCAAGGGTGAAGGTGCAAAGTATATGAACACCGGAGACACGCTCATCTATAACAAGCGTCACAATATCTATGCCATCAACCTTATGAAAGGGCGAAAGCTTGATGAGCTTATCATGGTCGAAGGTTATATGGACGTTATCAGCCTTCATCAAGCCGGAATTGACAACGCCGTTGCTTCCCTCGGCACCGCGCTCACAAGCCAGCAGGTGCGCCTCATGGGACGGTTTGCAAAGCGGGTCTGTTATGCCTATGACGGAGATTCGGCGGGACAGAAAGCAATGCTGCGCGGAGTTGATATTATTGCCCGCGGGGAACTTGAACCGCGCGTCATAGTCATTCCCGGAGGGCTGGATCCGGATGAATTCGTTCGTGCGAACGGAGCCGAAGCGTTCCTCAAACTTAAGGATGCTTCTCTTACGGCCGTTATGTTTAAACTTGAAACAATGGCCAATGCGGTTGACCTTAACACCGCAGACGGACGGCAAAAATACGCCTCCGATGCATGTCGGCTTCTTGCTTCACTTGAGCCGGTGGAGCGCGATCGCTATATCAAAGTTGTTTCCGAAAAAAGCGGCATAGCACGGGAGGTTATCCAAAGCCAATGCGGTGTTGATGCCGAGCGTGCCGAAGACGGCACTGCCCCCGCGACAGCGAAACCCGCATTCGACTCCGTCGGATACAAAAAACCGCAGGTGCTGAAAAAACGCGAAAAGGCGGAGCAGCTTCTGCTTGCCTGTATGCTTGTTTCAAGGCAGGATGCCGCCGCAATCGAACAGCTTGAGAATTTTTCAACAGAACTTTTTTCAACGCCGGGGACGGCAAAGTTTGCCGCCATGCTCACGGAGGCATATAAAACCGCCGAAAAGCCTGATATTCGGCTTCTTCTTGCGGAGTTGAACGGCGATGAAAGCAAGATCGCGGGCGCCGCGGCTGCACTTGCAGAGGACATAACATCTCCGCTTGAATCCGCCGCCGACTGCATTAACTCTATTTTGTACGATAAATACAGCGAGCGCATACGTCAGCTTGCAGCACTTTCCGAAGCGGAAGCCGACAAAGCCAAGCGAGCGGAGCTTTTGCGCGAACAGATGAATCTTATGCTGAAGCTCCGGAAAACCTGATTTAGGGTTCTGCCGAAAATCCGATTGATTCGTTTCCTGCCGAAAATCCTTTTCGGAGTTTGATGCGTGTTCGGCGGATTCGGCGTTGCTTAATTAAACGTATTTAAACAGAAAATATCACAAATCAACCAAGGAGGTTAAAATACATGACAGATGAAACCAAGCTGACTCCCATGCAAAAAGTGGACGAGCTGATTGAACGCGGCAAAAGCAAGGGTGAACTGACCTATAAAGAGGTTATTGACACATTGGGCAACGACGCATTGGATGTTGATCAGATGGAAGTTGTCTATGATCGATTTGAAGATGCGGATATCAACGTTGTTGAAGAAATCGACCCCGTTGAAATCGCCGGCGAGGATGTTACGGAAATTGATCCCAAGCTTGCCGTAACCGAAGGAATCGCAATCGATGACCCCGTGCGCATGTATCTTAAAGAAATCGGCAGAGTGCCGCTTCTGACCTCCGACCAGGAAATTGATATTGCGAAGCGCATGGCGGACGGCGACGAAGAGGCCAAACAGCAGCTTGCGGAAGCGAACCTCAGGCTTGTTGTCAGCGTTGCAAAACGTTATGTCGGCAGAGGGATGCAATTCCTTGACCTGATTCAAGAGGGCAATCTCGGCCTTATCAAGGCGGTTGATAAATTTGATTATCATAAGGGATACAAGTTTTCAACATATGCAACATGGTGGATTCGCCAGGCGATAACGCGCGCAATTGCGGATCAGGCGCGCACTATAAGGATTCCCGTGCACATGGTTGAAACCATCAATAAGCTCGTTCGCGTTAACAGGCAGCTGCTTCAGGAACTCGGCAGAGAGCCCCGTCCCGATGAAATTGCGGAAGAAATGGGCATCAGCGAAGAAAAGGTTCGTGAAATTATAAAAATCGCTCAGGAACCCGTTTCTCTTGAAACGCCAATCGGCGAAGAGGAGGACAGTCATCTCGGAGATTTCATTCCCGATGACGATGCCCCCGCACCCGACAGCATGGCCACATATGCAATGCTTAAAAAGCAGCTCACGGAAGTGCTTGACACGCTCACCCCGCGGGAGGAGAAAGTCGTTCGCCTGCGTTTCGGGCTTGACGACGGCAAAACCCGCACGCTTGAGGATGTCGGCAAGGAATTCAATGTCACCCGTGAGCGTATCCGCCAAATTGAAGCCAAGGCTCTTCGCAAGCTGCGTCATCCCAGCCGCAGCAAGCGCCTTAAGGATTATCTCGACTGATTTCCGATTTCGGTTTTATTCAATCCGCAACGCCGCTGTATGCCCAATTCCGCGGCGCTGCTTTTTCGTTTTCATTATGTGACTTAAGCTGCCGAGAATCGGATGTGTGAATTATGGCCAATTTGTGAATTTTTTATTTTCGGCATTTTCGCCTATTGAAATTTTGTCGATTATCCGTTAAAATACACACTGCCGATGCACGGTTGGAGGCACGGTGCGCAGCCGCCGAAATATTATTGCAGTTTTTTCGGCGTATTTTATTCAAAAAGCGACACGCTGGAGGTGTTTCTTTTATGAAACGTATCATTGGTATCATTCTTTCTTTTGCCACAATCTTCTGTTTGGCAGCCTGTTCCTGTACCGGCGGCGGCGACACGCCCACGCCCGAGCCCCTCATCGGCAGCATTTCGCCGACCCTTGAGCCTACTGAAACGCCGGACGATAATACCGAGGATCCCGGCTCCACAGAAACGCCCGTTCCGACAACGGACGCTGTTACCGATGTACCGGAAACACCGGCGCCTACGCCTACCCCTGTGCCGACAGCTGTTCCGTCGCCCTCGCGCAATCCGTATCCTTCCGATGACCCGGTTGAAGCAAAATATGCCGACGCAGGAAAAAAATTCATGCGCAAACTTAAAAAAACCGAGGGCTATGAGGATCTTGACATCAAGGGCAAATACGGTTATCCTTATCTTATCTGCATCAATCGCGCGGGAAACACCGTTACCGTTTATTGCATTGACGAAGAGGGCAACTACACCCGTCCCTATCTTTCCATGGTTTGCTCCGCAGGTTATGCAACACCGCGCGGCATCTTCAAAACCAAGGAACGCTACAGTTGGCACACCCTTATGGGTCCCTGCTACGGGCAGTATGTAACCCGCATTGTTGGCGGCATCCTTTTCCATTCCGTGCCGTATTACACGATTCATAAATACGATTTGGAGTATAAGCAATACAACAAATTGGGCAACCTTGCATCCGCCGGCTGTATCAGGCTTGCCTGCAACGATGCAAAGTGGATTTTTGATAATGTTCCGCACGGCACAACAGTTGTTATATACGATAACTGGAGCAGTGTCGGTCCGCTCGGCAAGCCCACACCCTACAAAGTTAACATCGGTGACATCTTCACCCGCGGTTGGGATCCCACCGATCCCGACAAGGCAAACCCTTGGGGCGATGAATACAAAGCGGGTTCAACCATTCGTTCCGCACTTGCGCAGCGAGATTACGAATACGCCATTGCACACGGGCTTTGGAACGGCACCATCAATCGTCCCGAAAAACCCACACCGATCCCGGCCATAACGCCGTCGCCGACCCCGACAGTTGAACCGAGTCTGACACCCGAACCCTCAGGTTCTCCCGAGCCGTCGACTTCGCCCGAACCGTCGGATTCACCAACCCCGACTGCAACGCCCAAACCGACTCCGTCGGCCGAAACACCCCCTCCTTCGACAAATCCCTGAGCGGGCTGCTTGCCCGCCGCGCATTCGGATGCGGTATCGGTTAACACAAGCTACGACCAAAAAGAGATCGCGCAAAGCGGTCTCTTTTTTATTGTATGGAATATGTCGGCTGCTGCCCTTGCAAACATATTCTTTCGGTGGTATAATTGCATTGTGAGTTCGAAACCATCCTCACAGAGGCATATGCCAAAAAAACAAAACTAAGGAGAAAAAAATGAAAAAAATATCTGCCCGGCAGCTTACGACGGCTGCCGCAATTGCTGCGCTGTACACGGTATTGTCTCTTGCATCGAGCTTTATTCCTACCGTGGGCGGCGTATTTCAGTTTCGTGTATCCGAAGCGTTGACAATTCTGCCGTATTTTACCCCGGCCGCGATTCCCGGGCTGTTTGTCGGCTGCCTGCTGTCCAATTTGATAACAGGCGCATTGCCGTATGATCTTGTTTTCGGCAGCCTTGCAACGCTTATCGGCGCAATCGGAACTTTTGCTCTTCGGAAACTCGGGAAAAACACCTCCCGTACTCTGCCGGGCGGCATGCCCCTTGGTGCATGGCTTGCTCCGCTGCCGCCGATTGCAGCAAACACGTTCATAATGCCGTTTGTTATCGCAAAAATATCTGAAATGCCGGAGTCGATTCCGCTGTTCGCGTTCTCCGTCTTCGTCGGCGAAATTGTGTTCTGCGGCGGACTCGGGCTGCTGCTGCTTGCCGCATTGAAGAAACACCCGCAGCTGTTCGGGCACGAATGAACATTCAATGAACATTCTCCGACATATACGAACCGTGCGGCCTCGCTTAAATATATTTTGCATTATCTGCAAAAAAAGCTTGCAAACAGTGCATATTCGGGTGTATAATGATTCAGCATCGGGGATGCTGTTACATCGCCGAGAGTTTGTTGTGGAAATCATTTCCACAGATATTTCAGGAGAAAATTATGAAAAAGGACATCCATCCTTCCTACGGCGAAAGCATCGTCCGTTGCGCATGCGGTGAAACCTTCAAGAGCGGTTCCGTAAAGGGCGAGCTCAAGGTTGAAATCTGCTCCAAGTGCCACCCCTTCTACACCGGCCGCCAGAAACTCGTTGACAGCGGCGGACGTGTTGATAAGTTCAAGAAGCGTTACGGCATGAAATAATCGACACTGTTCTTTCCTTTCTACTAATATTAAAACAGCCACCCGTCATTGCGCCGGGCGGCTGTTTTTTGTTTGTTTTCGTTTTGCCCCGAGGGACTTAAATAACCTTAATGGTGAACTGCGGACAGGCTCTTGCGCAATAACCGCAGAGTGCACATTTTGATTGATCGACAACAGCGCGGCCGTTTTCAATTCTCAAAGCATGGTTATGACATGCAGCAACACACGTTCCGCAGCCTTCGCACCATTCCTGAATCAGCAGCGTGCGGCGCACCTTTGCAAGCTCGGCCGAGAGCTTTTCATCCGGTTTTTCGCCGCTGAACCGACGGCAATTATATTCAACTTCATTCACGCTCTGCATTCCGATCGCAATTGTGTCAATGCAGTCGTCAAGGTTAAGGATATAATCCAATGCCGCCTCACGTTCGGCAATAAGATGTCCGCCGCCGAGAGGTTTCATTGCAATGATGCCCTGTCCCTGTGCATGTGCGGCGCGAATTTTTGCGAGCATTTCATCGGCCGTGCCGTCTGCAATGCCAAAACCGCGTTTGTTTATAAGCGGAAACAAAACCTGAAGCTCCGGATGCCTCAATGCGCCGTCCATACACGCAATATAATGTGTTGACAATCCGACAGCGCGAATGTAGCCCTTGTTGCGCATTTCAATATAGTATTCCAATGCTTCTCTGTGCCCGCGTATTGTATGTATGCTCTCCTGTTCGTGCATCAGAAAAACATCGATATAATCCCTGCCGATTCCCTCAAGTGCCTTTCGGAGGCTTGCCTCCGCGCCCGCTCTGTCGTAGGCATAGCTTTTTGAGCAAACAACAAGATCCGGCTTCAGCCGCACTGCCTCACGCAGGTGCGGATACGTGCCGTAAATCTCCGCCGTGTCAACAAAATTAACGCCGTGTGAAAAGGCGCATTCAAAAAGCGCCGCTCCCTGTGCCGGCGTTAAATTCCGCTGAAACGGCCCCATTGTGAGCGAACCGAAACAAAGTTTTGAAACATTGATTCCTGTTCTGCCGAGTTCATGATAAATCACAGCGTGTCGTCCCCGTTGTATTGTTCAACATAGGTGCGCACAAGCTCTTCAATCAGCTCGTCGCGCTCAAACATGCGGATGAGATACCGCGCATTGTTATAGCTCGTGATATATGTCGGGTCGCCGGAAATAAGGTAGCCGACAATCTGGCTCACCGGGTCATAGCCCTTCTCGCGCATTGAATAATAAACTTTCATCAATACTTCATGCGGAGTTTCCTTTTCGCCCACACGGCTGAATGTAATCGTGTTGCCCGAATCGGCAACGATCTTGTTCTTTTCGTTCATTCTGCATTGCCTCCATTGCCTGTGTGATGATATATGACTATTCTATCACATTTGCAGCAGATTCACAACCCCATTAAGAAAAGAAATCATAAGCGCCCTGTTGATTCCTTCATTGCAAATAAGGATACAAATTTGACGTTCTTCTCTGTGGACAATTGTCATCAGCATTCAGTTAACCGTTTTTTATGAATGCCTTCATCAGTTTTTGCAAGCCCTTACTTGTATCAAGGTTATATATACCAAATTGCGGCCGAACTATTAAGAAAATATGGCCAATCTGTTAACGATATTTGTAAA
>OQVQ01001135.1_pt1 | contig 11142 bp, 13 predicted proteins | sample 1691491 | NCBI WGS metagenome assembly OQVQ01 (sample SAMN03418252, study PRJEB22391) | human gut metagenome | biome: human-gut; feature: organic feature; material: feces | host: Homo sapiens | place: Tanzania | collected 2013-01
GTAAAGCTCGTTTACAGCCTTGTATGCTTCATCCTCGTCCGCTATAGACACTGAAGAATACTCGTCGTCGTCAAGGTTGCCGTAGCGGTTAGTGTATGAGCAGCACACGAAGGGTACGTTGAGAAGCTTTATCCGCTCCTTTGTGTAGTCGTGGCAGCCGCCCAGGAACACTATGCCCCGAAGGCGCTTTTCTCTCTCCATCTCTGCGCCACACTTAACCTCGTCGTCACAGGAGGCTATGTGGCGCATCACCATGGTATAGCCCGCCGCGTCTATACTTTTTTCTATGGAACGGATAATGTCTGCATAAAAGGAGTTGGATACGCCGCGCACCACAAGACCTATGGCATCGGACCTGATCTTCACCAGATCCCTGGCGCTGTTGTTGGGAATGTTCCTTGCGCTTTACAAGGCGGCGGAGGTATAGAGAGGAACGGGCGGATAGAAACAGGGAGTGAAAACGTGCGTATTTATCTTTTGCCGCAGGATTTTAAAATTACGAAGCACACGCACATAATCGCCGTAAACGGCGTGAAATACAATATTACCGAAGTTGCCGACATGGGCGGGCGCGAAAGATATTTAAGAATAAGTGCGGAGAGGATTTCTTTAAATGATTAATATCACGACTAAGAACTTTGACGCTATGCTTAAGCGGCTGGAGGAGGCGGAACAAAAAATAATGACGGCCGCTGTTCAAGCCAATATAGCTGCGGCTTCAGAGGCGGAACGGACGCTTAAACAGGGGTTATCGCGCCGCGCCGGCAGGAAGCCGAGTGATAAAAATTATGAAAACAGCCCTAAAGGCTCTTTGCCATACGGCCATACTATGGCATTAAGAAACAGTATCGGTTTTAAAGTTTTAAGAAGCGGACCGGGCATTAAGGCAGAATTCGGGAGCGGCGCCCGTAAAAGTCCGATTGAGTACGCAAAGTATTTAGAAGGGCGAAATGGCAACGGTATAAGGCCTTTTTTGTGGGCGGCCTCGGGGATTTTTAACGCCGACACAATTATCGAAAAATTTAGAAAGTTTTATGGAAGGTTGAAATGATAGAAAACATTATTTATTCGGTTTTAAAAAATGACGGCGAACTCGCCCTTTTACTTGGGGCTACTGCGGAAGACAGCCGCATTTATGCCGTCTATGCAAACCCGCTGAAATTGCCTTGCGTAGTGTTTTACGGGGCCGCACCGGTAAGCCCAAACGAAACGCCTTGGCTTTACAGCCAAAATATCACTTTTGAAATTTACGCGGAAACCGCCGCCGAATATAACAATATTCGTAACAGATTTTATGAGATTTTCCAAAAGTATGACCGTTTTTTTAACAGTGATACTTTAAAAACGCAAGGAATAATCATAAAAGAATGCCACGCGGTAAGCGCGCAGTCCGTAAGCACTTTCCCGGAAGAAACAGAACAAGGCGTAAGCGGCGTGGTTTCCTTTGATTTTCAATTTACAAAATGCGCCTAAGCGCAAATTTAGAAGTAAGGAGAACAACAAAATGGCAAATGAATGCAAAGAAACAATAATATCCGGCGCAAGAAATATTTTAATTGCGCCTTTAGGTACGACTAAAGAGAACGCCACTAAAATAGCGTTTACGGCCGATAACGTAACCTTGACGAGTGCCACGGAATACGCCGAAATCCGCGTAGACCAAAGGCTTGGCATTATCCGCCGAGTAGCTACTGCTTTAAGCTGGACAATAGCCTTGCCGGTAAAGGATATAGACCTTTCCAAGTTGGCTATTGGTTTAGGGGTTGAGTTTGATTCAGACGGTTGGGCGAGTGCGCCGACCGAAAGGTACTATCAAATCTGGTTTGAAAGCGACGGCGTAATTGACGAGAACGGCAAAAAGACTGTGCGCTCTTGGTATTTCCCCAAAGTAAGCTTGGGCGGAACGGCGGAGCTTTCCTTCAGCAGGACTGAAACGCAGACGGACAACCTGGAAGGCACCATAATCAACTGCGACGACGCCAAATTCTTCCAAGTTACCGAAAGTGCTGCAACGGAAGAAGCGGGGGCTTAAAAATGTCTTTTATCTTTCCGAGAATAAAGAAAGATTTGGATATAACGGACGCTTTAAAGCGTAAAGAGGCTGAGATAACTATCGGCGGCAAGCCGGTAGTTATCAAGGCCCTTAAGCTTGCGGAAGCCTTAGAGCTTTTCTCGGCTTTGGGCGATTTAAAAACGGTTATCAATTTGGCTCAGAACGATACGGTGGCTTTTAACCGCCTTTTACTCGCCAAATTGCCGGTTATTTTGCGTTTTTGCGTGCCGGATAGGCAAATACCCCCGGGTGATGTTACCTTAACGGAGTTTGCGGATTTAATAACTGCGGTATGGTGCGTAAATGATTTGGGGCGTATTTTGGCAAATTTTACACGGGCAATACCGCAAGAACTGATAATAATGCCGACTGGGGCGGTATTGCCAAAGCGATAAACGAGTATTACGGCCAAAAGATAGAGGAATTAAGCCTTACGCAGATAAACGCATATGTCTTAGAGATAGTGAAGGCGCAGAAGGCTCAACAGAAAGCTTTAAAAGGGGTAAAAACAAACCGTATAGACGCAAACACGCCTTTAAACAGTTTAAAGGGTATGGGCGTAAAAATATTGAGTGTAAAGAAGAAATAGATAATTTATTTGTCTTTTATCAAAAATGGTATAGGACAAACAACAACGGCAGCAGGCGATAATAGGGAAAGGAATAAAACGGCAAAACATACCATTGCCGCTTTACCGAATAAAGAGGATTGTTCCCATTGATTTTTAAAAAAGTTAAATATCGCTTTCATATTAATATTTTAAGGTATTTTAAAAGAAATTTAAAGGACTGAATTATGGCGGAAAATGAAAAAGTAACAATAGAAATAAAGACAACATCCGATTTAAAAGGTGTAAAAGCCGTTAAAACAGGTCTGCAAGAAATTGCTTCAGAAACAAAAAAAGTAGAAGGCACATCTGTTTCCGCACAGGCTAAGTTATCGGCAATATGGACGGCGGTAAGTATGGGAATACACGGTGTGCTAGCTGCCGGGAGAAAATTTCTTCAATTTGTGGATGAAGCTATCCAAGCTCACTTGGAAAGTGCCAGGGCGGTAAAAACGCTTGAGGCTTCTTATCAAGCCCTTGGAATAACCGGCACGCAAGCCCTTAAGAACGCCAAAGCCTTTGCCGGGGAAATGCAAAACGCAACGGGCATAGCGGACGAAGTGTTTTTAGATGCTCAAAGAATGCTCGCCAACTTCGGCGTAGTAGGCCAAAAAGCGCAGGAAGCCATAAAAGCGGCTTACGCTTTATCGGTTGGCCGCAATATGGAATTTGCCTCGGCATTGGACTTGGTAACCAGGGCGGCGGCAGGGCAAACGCAAACCTTGGCCAGGCAAGGTATACAAATAGCCGATAACGTAAAAGAATGCGATAAATTTGACGCGGTTTTAGCACAAATAAACGATAAATTCGGAGCGGCCGCACAAGCGCAAATGGGCGATACTATCACGCAGGTAAACGCCTTAAAAGAAAGCTGGGGGGACTTTAAGGAAGTTATCGGCGGGCTTCTTATACCTACATTTGAATTATTGATAAAAACGGGCACTAAAGCGGTAAATGTTTTAAACAGCCTTACCGGTGCAGACCAAAGCGCGATTGAAGCTACTATCGCTAAAGATAAAGAAAGGCTGGCTTTGTTAAATAGGCGGTATCAAATAGAACAACAAACGGCTTTAGTAAACGCCAAAAACGGGGAAATTAGCGAAGTTTATGCCGAGCGTCTGAAATCTTTGGAAAACGAAATGCTTATGGTTTCCGGTGCGATAACTGAAAATCAAAAGACGTTAAACAAAGAGAAAGCGGAACTTGCGGAGAAAGAGAAAGAAATAAACGCGAATACTTATAAGACGGCGCAAAACGCGCTTGCCGCCAAGGAAGCCGCCAAAGCCAAGAAGAAGGCCTTGGAGGAGCAAAACAACGCCTTAAAAGAACAGCAGAGTATAGTATCACAAATGGGCTTGGACGGGAAGAAAACGGAAGGTACCTCCTCTTGGGGAACTTTGACAAAGAAGGACAGCGATTTAAGCGACGAAACGCAATTTGCGGCGGCGGAAGAACGTTTTTGGAAAAGCACCTTGTGGAGGATCTACCTGGCGGTGGAGTACGGGAGCAGATAAAGGGGAATAGTATTATCCTAAAAGACACATTCTACATAGATAATCTAACTAGTACCCGCTTACAGGACGGCACTGCCAATAATATTTTGACGGTACGGCAATTAAACGAAAGTTTGGTGCGTGGGCTCGCGCGAGCGTGGCAGTGTAAGAAGATGATAGGAAGCGGCATGACTTTCCGCAAATGGTAAAAGGCAAGTGGAATGAATAAGCGTACGTTCGCTAGGTATTTGAATTTGTGCTATTTGTCTCCGCGTATAGTGGCGGATATTTTAGAGTATAGAAACCCGCGAAATATGAGTTTGAAAGAACTTATGACCTTGGCAAGCGAGACCGTGAATTTTGAAAAACAGGAAAAAATATGGCGTGTTGAATAGAAGTTGCGATACTGCAATTTTGTCCGTTAGAGAAAAAGGCCCGTTGGGGGCCTTTTTTATGCGCCAATAAAAGTTCGATAAAACTGGTATGATATAATTGACTACTAAACCCCGACGATAGAGGGGAAAATTAGCCAACAAAAAAGCCGCTTACTTAAAAGTGGCTTTCTAAATGGTCGGGCTTGGAGTAGTGACTGTGCTTGCATCTTAGATTGCCCGAACGTGTACGGAGGGTACCCTGTTTATCAGGCAAAAAACAGGGACTTTTGACAAAAAAAGCCGCATTTTTTGGATTTTGGAGTTGTCCTCTTATCACAATTCTCCGTTGGATAGAAAAGGGGTAAACTTCCCAAATTCCCTAAAATGCTTAACAGGGAAAAAACAGGGGATAGTAGGGAAAATCCAGTAATTGAGCGTAAAGTAAGGTACAATGAGAATATAGATAGAGAAATACTCAATATGAAAACACCTAATATCGTTATTTATAGCGCGCCCGATGGCTCTATTGAACTAAAAGCTAAGTTAAAAGATGATACTTTGTGGCTTACGTAGGAAGAAATAGCTCGCTTGTTTGAAGTACAACGTCCGGCAATTACAAAACACATTAAAAATATTTTTGCTACCAAAGAATTACAGGAAAATTCAGTATGTTCCATTTTGGAACTAACTGCGCGTGATGGTAAAAAATATAAGACTAAATTGTATAATTTAGATTTGATTTTATCGGTAGGATATCGCGTAAATTCTAAATCTGCTACCCAGTTCTGCATTTGGGCTACCAATGTCTTAAAACAGTATCTGACTCAGGGGTATGCCTTGAATAAACAGGTGTTGCTGTAACAGCAAGCAAAAGCGCAGACTCTTCAACAAGCAATCGGTTTACTTTCCCGTTTAGCTGAGCAAGACGGCACGGGTATTCCTTCCGCTATTTCGGTATTGGACAGCTTTTCTAAGGGGCTGTCTCTTTTGGATGATTATGACCATAAACAACTGGATGAACAAGGGGTTTCTGGCAATCCGGCAGTAATGATTCAACCAGAGGAATTCTTGGAGCTTATTAACCAAATGAAGCTGGATTTTGCCAGTGAAGTATTTGATCGTCCTAAAGACGGCAGTTCTGAAAGTTCTATTCGGCAAATTTATCAAACTTTTGACGGAAAACCATTATATCCGTCTATTGAACAAAAAGCGGCGGAATTACTGTATTTAATCGTCAAAAATCATTCATTTGCGGATGGAAATAAGCGCATTGCTGCGGCGTGTTTCTTGTATTTTTTAGAGAAAAACCATATTTTATTTCGGGATGGCGGGATACCTGTTATAGATAATAAGGCTTTGGCTACTCTTACCTTGCTTATTGCAGTGATTAATCCAACCGAAAAAACACAATCTTACAAGTTATCTTAATCGTGTTAAACAGATAGACTTGAGGTAGAAAATGTTTTGGTGGCTTTTTGGCTTGCACGGCAGCAAAGCAAAAGAATGGATAGGTAGCATAATTTAGAATGATTTAACAAAAGACGGGTCGTGCTGGAATATTTTAAGGCTCTTATCAAAGATATTTTGGGGCAGGCCATCCAAAGGATATAGAGTTATATACATAATCTCTGTATAAACTCCGCAAAATATGCGGATTTTGCGCGGAGTTCCTTTTTTTATTTCGTTTTATTTATGCTGTTTAATGATATGTTTTAGAATTGAACAAAGCGGTATTTTCCTTTGCCCTTTCCCTGAACAGATGCTAATAGTTGGTGTGTCAGCATCATTTGTAACACGCGTGTAACCATAGCAGGTTTTAGATTTAGTACTAAAGCCGCATCAGTCCGTCCAAAATAGGGCGCCGTTTTGTAAGCCGCATAGAGTTTAGTAATATGATTCCTTGTTTTGGTAGTGGCAGCAGGCATTTTTTCTTTGATGATTTGTTCAATGTCTATTTTTTTGGTTTGAATGTCTGCTTTTAGTGATTCAATATCTACTTTTGGGGCTTGAATGTCTACTTTTTCAAATGCGTGACTAATATGCATTATCCGATTAGATAGAGGGTTCTGTTCCCTAAGTAGTAGATTTCTTAAAAATAATTCCAAAAATTCTGTGGTGGCGTGTATTCCGTTTTTTAGATCGTTATAATTGGCACGTACCAATGCGTTTCTAAAGTACCAAGCGTGTTTGGCAAAAATATCATTAGTAACATCGTAGCCCAAGGTCCGTAGGTACTTAATGAAAAATACAGCGGTTGTACGTGTGTTTCCTTCGGCAAATGCGTGTATTTGCCATAGCCCTGCTACAAATACAGCTAAATGGTGCAATATGTCGTTGGTTGATAAGCCCTGATAAGAAAACTTCTTTTCTTCCGTTAAATCGTAGGTAATCGTATCTTTTAGTTCGGACGCTGTACCGTATATCACGGTGTCACCATTTAATACCCATTCTTTTTTTGTAATGTTATAAGTACGGATTTGGCCGGCATGAGCATAGATATCTGTAAAAAGCTGTTTATGGATGAATATATATTCACTGGTTGTAAAACTAAATGCTTGTTCGGAGAGAAGTTTGGCAATACGGGCAGATACTTTGTCTGCTTCTTCCGTTCTGTCTTGTGCGCATTTAACAGGATTCTCTTGGTAATGGCTATTGAGCAGGGTTTGGGCTTGTTCAATACTGATTTCCCCTTCAATATTTCGTTTGGCGGTATCCAACAAATAAGAGGATGTTTTAAGTCCATCTACGTTTTGTAAACCAATGGCCGTATACCAAGCATAACCTTTCTCTCGTTTGCTTGGTTCGGACTCTTTAAGATATTCTTTGAAAGGGTCTTTGTCCATATTGCTATCCTATTTTTTTATTATATTATATCTGGTTTGTAAATGGATTGTTTATACTCCTGTTTTTCTTATCAAATCAAAAATAATCTCCGCATAAAGTATGCAAAAGATGCGGACTTTATGCGGATTTATTTGTTTTTTGGCTTATTTAAGCAAAAGTTCCCAATAGAATAAATCTTTATCACAAATATTCTCGTGTTTTTGTTTCATCATCCACCCTTCATCTGCCAATTTCCCATCAGTACGAGTTTTCACTTGAATACGAATAGGACTTTCGTGAGATGGATGAATTGCTAAAATATCTATGTCTTTCGTATTTTCTGGTGCTAGACCGGCAGGAATGGCCAATTCTTTGGCGATACGTGCGAGTACATAATGCTCCCCTGCTGAACGAATGAATGCTTTATCGTGTTCTTGATTTTCCATACTAATTCTCCTCTTATTTGTTGTTATTCCGTTGCCACACTTGAATTTCCCGTTGGCAGTCTTTAATTTGATTTTTTAAGCGTTCTTCTGTGTATTGGTCGGCCCGTGACAGCGATTCTGTTTCCCATTTATAGCGGGCAGAAATTTCTTCGACCTTTCGTCTGTACTGACGGGCTAATTCTTCTATTTCCCGTTGACAGCGCTGTTCAATTTGGCGTTTGTCGTTTTTGATTAGAAAGATAAATTAGGCGATAAAAAATCGGCAATCTAATAAGCGGCCCAAAACGATATACCGCCAGTATGCTCCCGTAAGGGTGCGTCATAAAAGACGGCTTCGTTTCTGTTTCTCTTTTTCCTGCCAAATAGCAGGTGTTTAAGACAGAAGATTCCCTTGAAATTTGCTATATATGGAAAAAGGAGTGGACAAGATGAAAATAGGTTTTTTAGTTTGCAAAAGAGTTAAGAATTCTCATCCGACAAGTGAATTGGATATTTTACGAGTACAATATAAGGTAGTTTATTCTTGGAAAATTTTGAAAAATTATAAAGACTTTGTTTATTCTAAAGCGGCATTTAATTGTGCCCAGATGCTGTTTGAAAATAAGGTATTGGTGCAAGCAATTGAGAAATTTAGAAAGAAATTTGGTTTGCCCAAAAATGGTGCTGATTTTGTGAAAGATAGTGAAAAAATACGTAATAGAAAGAATGGAGCACACCACCCAACGTGGTGCTATGAAAATTTTTTACCAGAGGAACTGCGAGAAAAAGCCAAAAAATATATTGCAGATTTTATAAAAAAACATTATATTCAAGCCCCGTTACAATATCAAATGGATAGTTTGTTTTATTGCGGATATGTAGATAACTGCATTGGTACATATGGGACTCCTCTTGATGTTTATATTCCTACCCAATACGACATAAAAGAACGTGGGTTTGGGTATCGCTTGCCTGTATCTATTCAGTTAAATTCTGCGGTTTTGACTAAAAAAGAAGTAAAACAATTCATTGACGAACACTGGGCAGATATACAGGGGTATTTTAGGCAAAATCCTGCAATCATTGATACTCATTTTTCAGAGAAAGAGGTACAGATTGCCAAATTGCGGGAGAAAAAATATAAGCATGCCGAAATATTAGGAAAAATTTCTCCGGCAAATTCTCTCAATGCGAGTGGCAGTACAGAACAAATTGCGGAGCAATATCATAGGATTCGGAAAAAGGCAAACAAAGTGATTTATCCAAGGGAAAGCATAACAAAAAAATAAATTTTTCTGTTATGGTGAAATTTCTGATAGTTGTTTAAAATAATCCTTGCCCGATGTAACTAGATTATGGGCAAGGAATATTTTTTTGTGAAAACAGTAAAAATTGCAGAGTTGAAGCCATACTCCAAAAACGCGCGGACGCACAGCCCCAAGCAAATCCGCCAAATTGCCGGAAAGAGCGTCAAGTTCCTTATAAGATAATTTATTTTCAAGGAATTTAACGGCGGGATTAGAAGGACGTTTCTTTGCGTTTGAGGCGAAAGCGTCCAAAAAAGTCTTGGAAAAATCATAAGCCGCGCGTTTGCCGGCAAAGCCCTTTAAAACGGCTTCGCGCTGACGGCGCGTCAAAAGAGTGATTGAGGAAACTTTCTCCAAAGCCGCGCCCTCTTTGGCCATGCGCTCTATAATCTTCTCCATAAGTTCCAGCATACCTTCTATAACATCATCGTGATACAACTCTTTGGAGTAAGATATGGATATGTTTATGTTGGATATGCTTCTGACGATTTCAAACTGCAAATCTATTTGCGTGGCCTGACGCATCTGCACGGAACTTATCTTAAGGCCGTCCGTTTCAAAGGGGCGTATTTCCCCGCGGTAATTGATAATAACGTCAAAAACAGGCTTTCTGGAGAGATTCCTCTGCGGGGCCAAAATAGGGGCCAAAAGCTCAAAAGGGCAGGTTTGGTTTATAACCGCTCCGCGGAACATTTTTGAACTTTCTTTCATATAATCGCCGAGCGTCATATCGCTTTTTGGCTTGAACCTTAAAGGCACGGCGTTGACGAACATTCCGAAAAGTTCCTTAGTCTGAGGGTGCGAACGCCCGTTCATAATGGAGCCTACGGCGATATCCTCGCTTCCGCAGTATTTGGCTAAAGTTAAGGAGGAAGCCGTCATCATAAAAAGCGCGGTTGAAACGCCCATTCTTTTGGCGGCGGCGGCTATTTTGGCGACGTCCAAAAGGGCTTCCCTGCTGACGTCGGCTGCGTGGGGCAGTATCTCCGGGCGGGAAGTGCGCGTAGGCATTTCGTTTTCCGGCACGCCGTCTTTAAATAAATCAAGGAAAAAAGCTTTTTTTGTTTCAGCGTCTTCGTTTTTGCTTTGCCAAACGGCGTAATCAAGGAAGTCTTCCTTTTCCAAGCGGAACTTTTTGGCTCTTTTGTTTTTATAAAGCTTCCAAAGTTCTTCTATTATGCTGATTAAGCTGGTGCCGTCGGCTATAATATGGTGCATATTTATGTGGAAGAGATGTTCCCCCGCGCCGGTTTTAAACAAAGTAAACCTGTAAAGCGGGCCCTGGGTTATGTCATAAGGTTTGTTAAGCTCTTCTATAAGCTGCAAAGCTTCATTGAAAGTGCAAACGTATTTGTTAATTTCCACAGGGAAGCTTTTTGCCAGTTTGTGAACGAACTTCCCGTTTACCGCAGGGTAATAAGAACGGAATATGCGGTAGCGGCTTATCCATATTTTTAAAGCTTCTTCAAGGCGGCGTTCGTCAAGTTTGCCTTTCAGGCGGAAAGTAAACTTTGCGTTATAAGCGTTAGAATCGGGCGCCATTTGCTGTTCGGCCACCATTTGCCTTTCCGTATAGGTAAGGGGCCATGTTTCCCTTGCGCAGGCCGGCCCGAAAGAAGACGTAAGCGCACCGGTCTTTTTATCGATAAAAAACAAAACGCCGTCTTCCCCGGCTTTTGCCTCTTCGCCGGTTTTGTAAAGGAAAGGATAAATAAATTCCCTGTCGGAAACCGTCGTGTAGAACGGATTTGTAAGGAAGTTCTCTTTCTTTACGCACGGCATATCATAAGGTTTTTTGGCCAAATAGGCCCCCGCCACGTAAATTACGCCCGTTTCGCCGGGCATGCACGGCGTAAGATCGTCCTTAAGCACGTACAGGACGGAGTTCTTAAAGTTCTTATAGGCCATATTATAGCCGTATAAAAGCCGTTCTATTTTCTCTTCCGGGTAAATTTTGTTTTTAAGACTGTCTAAAACGAGTTTTTCTTCAGCCGGATTTGCCGGCTTGTCGGCCCTGCGCCACTTATAGAAACTGGCGCGAGGGTAATGGGCAGTACTCC
>OQVQ01001139.1_pt1 | contig 11110 bp, 7 predicted proteins | sample 1691491 | NCBI WGS metagenome assembly OQVQ01 (sample SAMN03418252, study PRJEB22391) | human gut metagenome | biome: human-gut; feature: organic feature; material: feces | host: Homo sapiens | place: Tanzania | collected 2013-01
CTAAGTCAACAACACGTTGGCTTCCCGGCTGCCACACAGGACGTAAGCCCATCAGATATAAAAATTCAGCAACGCATTGTCCGTGATTACGCAAATTGCTTGTAGCCCACAAAATTATACCGACGCTTTCCGGATAACGTCCTTCTTCTTCGATAAATCTGCCGATAACATCCTCGGCCATCTGCTTACCGATTTCCCAGGCAGGCTTCGTCGGCAGGCAACGTGGGTCGATACTGTAAAAATTGCGTCCCGTAGGCAGCAAATCAGCACCACCGCTTGTTGGCGCACCGCTGGGACAAGGGTCAATATATTTGCCGTTTAATGCGTTTAAAGTATTTTCCTGCTCCAATGTAGTCAAAAGCAGACTGGGCGCAATATGCTCGCAGATATACGTCACAGATTGCAGCAGCTTATCCCGCATTTCCCCTTGTAAGTCCTTCGCCCAGGATAAGGTAAATACTTCTTTAATTTTAGCAACATCAAAAGAATTCTTCTGCAAAATCAAGATAGCTTCTTTGGCCTGCTCGCGTATTTTATCCAAAAGCATACCATAGGTCATGCTGCCATCTGCCAGCATCTGCTCACTGTGCTCCATCAGCTCATAGTAATCATGACCATGCATAGCAGCAAGGTTTTTCATCAACGACGGCACCTTGCCGTTATCCAGCTTCGTCAATGCCAGCAGATATTCTAGCAGCTCTTCTCCCTCCGGAGGCACACCCAAAACATGCAGGCCTGTACTTATCTGCATATTCTTTAAATCCGTAATAAAGTTGTGCAGCTTGCCGATATAATCATCAAAATTCTCTGCTTCGCTTTCCGGAACATCCTCATCAAGATTACATTCCGTTGCTTTGCTGCGAATCATTTCCTTGATGCTGTCCATACCTGCGGCGGCAGCATCATCATTTTTAAAATGACAATCACTCAAATCGGCATCCTTATCAGCCTTAAAGTGTACATATTCCTCCAAAGCCTTCTCCAGCTCCGCCAGCTCATCATACACACCGCTGATGCTTAACGGTGCTGAAAGATAGCTGATGAGGCAGGCAGCACTGCGGCGTTTTGCCTGAATGCCTTCACCGGTACAGGTAATCCAATAGGGATAGATGTTAGGAATGTCACCTGTACAGATATCAGGATAGCAGGCATTGCTCATAGCATTGCCCTTTCCAGGCAGCCACTCCAGATTACCATGCGTTCCCACATGAATCATGGCATCCGCGCCCCAGATATCACGCAGCCAATGATAAAAGCCAAGATAATGATGTGTCGGTGCGCAATCGGGCGAATGGTATATCTTACCGGGGTCATCACCAAAGCCGCGCGGAGGCTGAACCGTAATAAAAATATTGCCGTTGAGCATACCGGGGACAATCAACACGTCACCGTAGCGGAAAACCTCTCCCGGCGCTTCGCCCCAATCACGCAAAAGCTGTTCCTGTGTTTTTTGGGGAAGTTGCCGGTAAAAGCTTGCATAGTCCAGCTTTTCCAGCTTACCGTCAGCTGTTTCCAATAACGCTTCCGAAATAAAGCGTCTGTCGTTGGTAGCATGCGCCGTAATATCGTTTACAAAGGCCTGACTGTCTGTCGGTATATTATCCAGCCTGTATCCCTGCTTTTGCATTTCCTCCAACAGCAGGCGTACGCTTTCAATCGAATCCAGGCTGGCGGCACTGCCGATATTGGAATTTGTTGGCGGATAATTATGAAAAACTATCGCTATTTTTTTATCACAAGGCTTTTTATAACGCAGAGCTGCAAGCTTGCGCGCCTTTCTTGCCAGCATATCAATGCGGTCTGCAAGCGGCATGCGGTAATGCGTACCATCCTCACGTTCCTCATTTGTTGAAACCGGCACAGAATGCAGCGCTCCGTCAAATTCAGGCATGCACACAGCATAAGAAACCTCATTTGGCGTCAGGCCGACCATGCTCTGCTGCCACCACTTATATGGCATATAGGTATTAACTACCTGCAGCACAGGTACTCCCAGCTGCTGCAAATCCTGCAGCTTCAAAAAGCCTGTTACGGTCAACGAAAAAACAAAAGGATTTATCAGCACATCAATACAAGGCCGGCCATTTTTATAAAAAAATCTTTCAAATGCTGTTGCCAAACTTATCGCACCGGTCTTTTCGTTCGGCATCGTGGTACTGAACACAGCAATAACATTACAGTTTTGTGCTTCTACCGCCTTGATAATTTCATTTTGATAAGCAAGGCGTTGCCAAAGCCAATCCTCACGCGAAAAGATAAAACCCACAGTAGGCTTGCTGCTGTCATAATGCTTTGCCAGATAAGCATCAAGCTCGACGAACTCATGCTTAAATTCCGGATGATAGATTCCGCACCACGGCAGCTGTTCCGGCAGCTTATAAGCTGCCTTTTGCTGCGTAAAGGCAGCAACAAGATATAAACACAGATTCTGATAATTCTTCAGACCACCACAGGCCAGATATTGCTTCAGCAGGCTCTTTTGCTCCTCCTGCAGGCCGTAGTCCATCTTATCATCACCGGGGTCAATGATATCAAAAAGATGACACAGCTTCTTCTGCTGTAAAAAGGCAGAAGCTTTTTTCAGATAATCACAGCTCAAACCTGTACCCATCCAGGTACAAAAGAAAAAGTCTGCACCCTGCAGCTTTTGCTGCCAATAGCCGTTCCACTGCTCACTATCGTTGATTTGAATTACTTCGACAGCATCGCTGATTTCTTTGTCCTCTATGGTGTTTAAAGCATCACGCATACCAACATAATGGGGTTCCATGTTGGTCACAAAAATAATTTCTGCCATCTCCCTGCTCCTCTCAGCTTACTTAAAATATTCAGGATACACCAGCTTATCAATAGCCAAAACACTGTCGGCAACATATTGGCTCACACAATACATATCCTGGCCGGACAGCGTTACCAGATTTTTATTTTGAATTGCTTTGACGCTTTGTAAAGACTGGTCATTGAGTAATTCCTTTTCTGTTTCCAGTGTATGAGTAGGAGCACCGTTCCATCCCGGCATAATAATGACATCAGGATTGCACTGAACAATAAATTCCTTGGAAACTGTGGTATTCTGCCCTGTCTGCAATTGCTCCATACAATTATCAACCTGCGCATATCTGCAGATATCGGCAAAAAGCGAGCCTTTAGTACCGATCACACCATGACCTGACATCACAACAACCTTTTTCTGCTGTTTGATGTCAGCAGCCTTGATAACAGCTTGTGCCTTGGCGATTTTAGCATCATATTCCTTAATCACAGCTTCTCCCTGCTGCTTAGCATCCACAACATCGGCAATCTCGCGAACAGCTTTTTTTATATCTGCCACTGTATACGGTGTTTTATAAACATATACGCTAATTCCCATATCGCGGATAGTCTGAATGCAGTCAGGTGTCCACCAGTCGCCCAAAATGACAAGGTCGGGCTTTAAGGCCATGATACGCTCTACACTTGGCGTGCCCTTAATACGCTCTTTAACCGCCTTGCTTTTTTCCACAACATGCGAAATTCCTGCATCATCGCAAAGATAGCTGACAGAAGCAATTCGCTCCGGCTCCACCAAGCCAAGTAAAATTTCATCACAGCTGATGGAAAAGGAAACTATCCGCATAGGATGTGCAGGTACCTTTACCTCATAGCCCTTGGCGTCCTTAACAACTCTCGTTCCACTGCCTTCCGGCTTATCATTGCCGCACCCCAGGCAGGAGCAGCATGCTATAATTACACAAATAAAAAATACTGCTAATTTTTTCACTGTCATTCACCTTAAACATCTGTCAAATTTATTGTTACAAATTCTGTAGACAAAACTTGTTTCTTTTCTTCATCAAAATCTATGATCAGCACTGCCTCGCGTCCTTCATAAGTAAAAAGTACTTCACCATTGCAAATAACAGCACTTTGCGCACGGCTGCAGTCCATGCCTTCCGTACCCGTCTGATTACAGATAAGCACAGGAATACCATTTGCCGAACGGCTCAAACGCTTCCACGCTTCCTCCGGCGGTCCTGCATGTCCTCCCGGCGGCCAGGCAGCAATAACTACAGCAAGCTCTGCTCCCTGCTCGGCAATTTTTTCTCCGTGCTCAGCAAAATATGCATCCGCACAGACCATAACACCGGTATTAATACCTTCTAAATTCCAAACCTCAAATTTTTCTCCGGGATGTGCCCAGTTTTCCGTTATCCATGGCACAACCTTCGTTTTATCGTGACGATTATAATATGTTCCGTCCGGCGAAATAATTGCGCAGCTGTTACGCGGCGTTTTTTCGTCGACAAAACCACAGCCCAAAAACAACCTTTGCTTGTAGTGCCTGCAAGCCTCCATAAACTCCTGTAAAAGCTTATTTTTCAGCGAAGCAAGCTGAAACTGCTTATCGCTGCGCATCATATAATAACCCTGCAACGCCATTTCCGGCGTCAGTACCCAGCTTGCGCCATACTGTGCCGCCAGCTTCATCCCCTGTAAAATTTTCTTCGCATTATCCGCTTGCGGTCCGCAGCAATATGCAAAATGCAAAAAAGCTATTTTCAAAATTTGGCACCCCGCTCCGAAAACGTCTGTATATAGGTGTGGTGGCATAAGCGTTATGTATGCCTATGCCACCACTGGTGTATGAGAAAAAAGATTAAGCTCTTAGAAGGTGTATTCTACACCTGCAACAAAGTTACGGCCCGGCTGTGAATACCAGCCATCGCCGCCAGGATTACGCATATCATAAGTCATATCCGTATACATGCGGTCAAAGATGTTGTTCAGCTTAAAGAATACATTCATGCCTTTAACAGGCTTATAGTTCAAAGCAAGATTTGCAGTCCAGATGCTCTTATAGGTATCTAAAACCTGCGCCTCATTAGATTTACTGCCGGGACGGTCTACGATACCTTTAATATTCAGGCTGCCGTTAAATTTAGTATCGTCATAATTAAATGTCAAATCATATTGACCTTTAGGAATGTAGCCATTGCGGTTAGGATTAACAGCTGCAGAGGCTGCCGGAATATATGTATGTGTATACGCAGCAGTAGCGCTGAAGTGATCATCAAAAGCTTTAGTCAGCTGAACATCCCAGCCCTTAATCGTTTCTGCACCTGCATTGTAATACTTCCAGGTAACATTATTGAAGCCGATAAGATTATCGGAATCAGTACGGAAATAATGTGCGGAGAAGGTAGTCTTGTCATCAATACGTGTATTAAGACCAATTTCCTTGGTTTCGCCCTCTTCCGGATTTAGCTTTTCACTGCCATAGAACGGGTTGTACAGCTCATACATATACGGAGCGCGGAAAAATTCCTTGTAAGATACATACATGTTGGTCAGATCATTAAATTTATAGGAAAGCACGCCGCTGCCTGTGGTCTTGTTACCATATTCCGAATGCTTGGAGAAACGCACACCGGGAGTAAAGCCCCAAGCGCCAAACTGCATCTGATCCTGAATAAAGAAAGCCTTGTTATCTACAGTACCGGTCATGTTAGGCGTATACTGATCCTGATATTTGTTCATAGCATCTTTATAGTAATCATAACCACCGATAATGGTATGATTACCGTTTGCGTATGTCAGCTGATCCGAGAAACCCCAGGTTTTTTCGCGCATCAGCCAAAGAGAAGCCGGATGGTTCGTGTCATCATCCAGGTCTGATGTACGGGAGAAATATGTCAGTCTGTTGCTCAGCTTATCGTTGAATTTATAATCAAAAGCAACAGTATATTTTGTATTGTCTTTTTTACCATCAGTCATACCGCCGGTAAAAACAGTCGGTCCCATCATGGACGAAGCTGTTTCCGGTCTGCCGTAATCCAGCTTGTAGCGAGAATAAGAAACATTAATATCAGCTTTATCGTCAAATTTTTGGCCCAGCTTTACGCCATAGCTCTTGCTGTCGATTTTGTTGGGAGTGGAATTGCCATGACCATCCTTATAGTTATCCATTTTATCGGTCTGACCGTTAACAGTCCAATAGAAGCCGCCTTTAGTCATACCTTCATTGTAAACATTATAGGTTTTCTTGCCATAGCTGCCCCAAGCGCCGGAAATTTTTGTAGTAGCGCCGCCGGCTTTAGGCTTACGGGTAATAATATTGATTACGCCACCGACAGCATCACTGCCGTAAAGGGTAGAAGCGGAGCCCTTCAGCACCTCAATACGTTCAATATTATCCATATTACTTACTTCGGAAGGCTGGAATACACTAGATACAGAGCCGTTGGTGTTAGCTCTCTGTCCGTCTACCAGAACAAGAACATGGCTGGTACCATTTACATATAAATAATCCGCAGAATAGTTAGCACCGGTAGCACTGTAGTTTTGGATGGCAACGCCCGGAACAGCACGCAGTGCGTCACTTACCGTCTGATAATGCTTTTCTTCAATATCCTTGCGTGTAACGACATTTACGTTAGCATTCGCTTCAAAATTGCTTTCTTCCAATCTGCTGGCAGTAACAACCATTTGATCAAGATTAAATTCGCCTATTTTTTCTTCAGCAAATACACCTTGTGCGCTGCCGGCACAAATACCGGTTATCAGCATGCACATCAATAATCCTTTAGAACCTTTCTTCACAAATAACACCTCATCTTCAAATTCAACAGAGCAGCTCTTGACAAAAACTATGACAAGCATTTTAATTATATATAGAATCTAAAGTCTAATTGCTCTGTTTATCATTAAGAATTCTAAGGTATATACCCATAGTATAGTCAAGCGGTTTTCCAAGAATAGGTGAAGTTATGAATAAATTAGCAGAAAAATATTTCTCCATAGGAGAGTTTGCCTCTCTTTTCAAGCTTTCTAAGCAAACGTTGTTCTATTACGAACGTAATAATATCCTTAAGCCGTCTTATATTGACGAAAACGGCTATCGTTATTACTCATTAGAGCAATATTTTATTTTTGATATTATAATCAACATGCGTAAACTGGGAATCCCCCTGAAAGAAATTGCCGATTATATCCAAAACAGGGATGTTAATGCCTTGCAGCTTTTTTACAAACGCAAACAAACAGAATACCAGGTACAGATTGATATTATGCAACGCAACATTGCTAATCTGCAGACAAAAATCAATCACCTTGAAAAAATTAAAAATGTTACTACTGATAAGATTACTTTGGAAGAGCAAGCCGAAGAATATTATATAGCAACACCTTTCTCTGTCCCGGAAAGCTCCCTTAAAGAAAAAATAAAGTTGGTTGCCAAACATAACTACCCTTTCGCCAGCAGCGAATTGTTAAACGAATATCTGATGGGATATATCCTGCCTAAGTACGCTCTGCAGCAAGGCAATTTTTTAGCAATGTCACATCTTTATACCCGTATCTCCCATCCTGATGAATACACCGACGTGCAAATAAAAAAAGCAGGCCTATACGCCTCCATTTATACTCCCAACGGTTTCCATACACAATACGAATACTCTTTCAAAAAGCTTTTGGCATTCATTGAACGTAACGCTTTAACAATAATCGGCGATGTGTATATTGAACAATTAAGGAATTATTGGTCTACTGCTGATTATACAAAATATATTGTAAAAATAATGATACCTGTAGATTATCTCTAAAAAAACAAGCCCCTAAAGCAATCATCGTATTACTTTAGGGGCTTATTCGTCATTATTTTGCTTCGCTTAACACTTTTTGAAACAGCTCATGCACTTCTTTATCGGATTTTCCTTCAGCCATAGCAGCTTTGGCCTGTTCGACGGCATTTTTATAATTTTTGTGCGCTGCATCATCAGGAAGATTATCGATATCATAATTCATGACACTATTAAAAATCTCATGAATTTCTTCTACTGATTTGCCTGCAGCTTTTGCAGCCTCAACATGCTTCATGGCCATTTTATAGCGATAGCCTGCGTGGGGTGTATTAGGTAAAACATATTCCGGGTGTGACATATCTTATCTTCTCCTCTGCATTTATTATTTGGACAAGTATATTCTATGGTATATACCCATAGTAGAGTAAAGCACTTTTTTCATAAAACTATTTTGGATAATATTGAGCCAAAATTGCGAAAAGCAAAGCCTCTCTTTTCTCCCCAACTTCACTATCTGACTAATAAATGTTATAATAAACATAACTATTACGCAATACATTGCGTTAAATACCTAAGGTGATACATTATGAGTAAAAATCCTAAGCTTTACTATACAGCCTTTAAGCCGGTAGTAGATAAAATGTGCGCTGAAGAGTTTACGGAGAGCCGGCGCCAAAAATTAGCTGATAGAGCATATTTAGCTATCCGTAGGTTGCTTAATTCTGAAAAAGGGCGTTGGATTTTGCGCTGTAGGTCTCAGGCTAACTGCGAATTGGCTTTTTATGCTCATAAACAGCTCCTTCAGGGAGCTTGTGGTGAAGATGAGAGCAAAGAAACGTGTTTTGAAGTGGAAAAGCGTATTTTAGATAGGTGCTTTGTCGAGGGCGATACTTTTTGGATTGTCGATTATAAGACTGGCTGTTTGCATAATGGTGAAACAGTGGCCAACTTCTATAAGCGTAAAACTGACGATTATAGAGAACAACTGATATCTTATAAAAATATTGTGGCTGAGTGTTTTCCTCAATATAGAGGCAAGATCCGTACCGCCCTTTATTTTCCTTTTGCTCTTGAAGGTGAAGCCTTTTGCGAAATTATCGAGTAGAACTAGGAAGCAAGTTGCGGTCCGTTGTCAACTTCGTCTATTCCGCCTATGTGACATAGTTGCTTAAATTGGCAATTGTTACATAAGGTCTTGTTTTTGGTGCGTTGACAGTTGCCTTGCAAATATTGAGTAGCTAAAGTTTGAAAACTGTCTTGGCAATTAGCTTTAAAAGTGTCCCAACCCCCTAAATTGTCCTGATTGTTGCGTGAATTAGTCTCGGCATCAATGGCATTTTGCAAATTAGCTTTTATATTTTCGTCGCTGAAGTCGGCTTTACCGACGAAAGTATTTGTTTTAAGCTTGGCAAATAATAGCCCCCTATAGTTGTCTTGACCTGAGGCAAAGGCATAAAGGGGTAATTGGTAATCTCTTTTTTGGTGATTGGTAGCAAAATCGTCGCTTGGATCCCAAGCATTGACTATGGCATTTTTAGCATTGCCAGTTTTGTAATCGATAATGATTTGGCCGAGCGGCTGTTGCTTATATTGCAATTCATCAATACGATCGATAGTACCGGAGCAAACCAATTCAGAACAGGGCAAGTCTTGTTCTGAATTAACACGAATGGCTAAAGTAATTGGTTGTTCTAAAGCTACTACGTTAAAATCTTGGCGTATATGTGGATTGAGTTCATATTTAAGCCAAGCTAATAAAGTGGCTGTAGCTGCCTTCTCTTCGTTATCTAAAACATACTGACTTAAAGTTTTATACTCTTGGGCTTGTAATACTTGGTGGACTAAATCTTTGATTTTTGTCTCTAGAGGATGAAAATCGATTTGCTCACAAGCTTTGTATGAAACTTCGTCTAAGCCAAAAATAGATTTAATAGCTTGGTTGCGACTAGAAAGACCTTGGCTATTAGGCTCTTGCTTATACTCTTCCCAGAATTTTTGCAAACACTTATGTAATAAATTGCCTCGATCTAAACTTGTATCAAAACCATTTTTCACTTCATCTTCACTTGAAGAACAACCTAAGCGATGGCAGAGTAAAGCTTGAAGAGGACAATTGGCCATAGAACTTATAACTTTTACGCCCCCTTGGAAAGACAAAGTGCCGTCTTTCTCTAATTTGTTAGGACGAGCCGCCCCTGGAGCTACATCTTCGGTGGCTTCGCAAATATTTTCCACTTGTTCGTTAGGCCAAGGAGATAATCCGTAAATAGCAAGAGGGTTAGAACTTGCCGTTTCTTTTAAGGTTGCACTTGTATTGGCTGCTTCCGAAGACGCTATTGCTGAGGCGGTGCCATAGAAATCGTCTAGTTCGTTATAGTTACTTATTAAAGTACATTTTAAGGAAGGATCTTTCCACAAAGGGCTGACTTCTGCAGCTACTGTACTATCATTTTTGTTAGTATTGTTAGCAAAAGAGAGGATAACTCTATCGGCGCAATGTCTGAGAGTTTGCAAGGCTTCTGAAGCGGCTTTAAGACAGAGAGAGGCACTGCCTTGAGGCCAGCCTAAGTCGGCTAGGAGTTGTTGGGGAATAAAACCTTGATATTTAACTGGAGCGGGAAAAGCTTCGGAGTTAAATTCTAAAAGAATAAGTTCTGTAAAATGACGGCGCAAAGCTTTACGTAAATTTAATACGTTAAATCGGGAAGCTTCTTCGGTGTACTCAGAAATAGGCAACTTGACATTGCGCAACCCTAAACGCAAATAGCGTCTAAAATCACTAAAAGTTAAATTCTCTATTGAATAATAATTAGTCAGAGTGCAAAAAGAGCGCAACCTAGACATATAAGTAAGTATAATCAGTTTAGCATTTGATTCTTGAGGACAATTGAACCATATCTTGAGTAGAGTTCGGCAATAGTCGATCCAAATTGGCAAAGGATATTTTTGCTTGCCAAAGTTTATGCTTTCAGAGGGCCAATCGATAAGTTTATTTTTTACTTTTTACTTTTTTAAAAAATTGTATTATCTCACAAAACCACTATTAATTAGTTAGCGTGGTTAGCAGCGTAAGCGTTTACGATAGCGAAACCGAGTTCGTCAACTGCGTAGGTGAGATTATCAATCTTGTTAGTAAAGAAGTTATAACCAATGAGAGCGCATACTGCGGTAAGAATACCAGATGCAGTGTTAACAAGTGCTTCAGAAATACCCTTAGAAAGTTCAGCTGAGTCAGGAGCACCAGCGTTACCAAGAGCCTGGAATGACTTGATCATACCAACAACGGTACCGAACAAACCGAGGAGGGTACCAAGAGTAGTCATAGTTGCCAAGATTGGGAGGTTTTGTTGCAATGATGGCATTTCAAGAGCGGTAGCTTCTTCAAGTTGTTGTTGGATAACAGCAAGCTTTTGTTCCTTAGGAAGAACAGTGTTAGCTTCCATTTCTTTGTACTTACCGAGAGTAGAGAAAACGATAGCACCAACAGTACCTTGTTGCTTCTTGCAGAGTTCTTCAGCCTTAGCAACGTTCTTTTCGTTAAGAGCTTTCTT
>OQVQ01001140.1_pt1 | contig 11107 bp, 9 predicted proteins | sample 1691491 | NCBI WGS metagenome assembly OQVQ01 (sample SAMN03418252, study PRJEB22391) | human gut metagenome | biome: human-gut; feature: organic feature; material: feces | host: Homo sapiens | place: Tanzania | collected 2013-01
TCCTTGCGCACAAGCCGGGCATTTCGGGAAATATCTCCCCGACCTATTCGATAGGCATCGAAGAATGTGACTTTTACAGGCTCTTCCCCTCCTTCGTGACCGATATGATGGCTGACGGACTTAATGTTTTCGCACGGAAAATGAAATGCTTCGGCGATAAAAATGCCCTGCTGACCGCTCCCGAAACAAGAACATCATCTCCCGTCCGCATTTGCAGAAACGACGGCTTTGAGGCAGTCGGACTTAAAAACATCTATCCGTGCGGCGAGGGCGCAGGCTATGCAGGCGGAATAATGTCCGCTGCGGCTGACGGAATACGTGTCGCCGAAAAAATCATTTCACGCTTTTCGCCCGATCAAAGCTGACGATCATATCATAAAAAAATGCCGTTCAATGCAGTTTATTACGCATCGAACGGCATTGTTTTTTTGCTTTCAGCTTAGTTTTCCTTCACAAGATCATACAGATATGAGCTGTCGCTGAGCTTTCTGGTCCGCACATTTTTCATTCCGAGATGAACATATTTATCACGCTTCAGCACAGCGTCTGTTTCAAGCAGAACGGGACAATTTCTCTTCCTGCCTTCTTCATACGCAATATCAAGGACCTTGCGCATATAGCCCTGACCCTGATATTCCTTGCGCACCGCCACAAGGCCTACAAAAATATACGGCTTTTTCATCTTCCTGATAGTTGTTTCATAGGATTTGCCGCCGCTTTTCATCGCTTTAAGCATGGCTGCCGCACCTTTGAAGCCAAGCGTACTGAATATTGCTTTGAGCAGAATTATGCCTGTTGACAATGGCAGATTGTCCTTTGAATATCTGTATGCAATGAATGCCTCGTGCTTTTCGCTTGTGCTGTAAAGGCAGCCGCCTGCAAGCATCGCACGCACATAACCGCAGATATATTCCTTCACGCTGTCTCTGCTGTCATAAAGACAGCACATTCCGTCTTCGCCGTCAGCATAACTGTAATCGGCAAAAGCTGCGCCGATATCTTCTATCTCTTTTTCGCTCAATGATGTGACCTTTACCATGGTATACCTCCAAATTATTCCCTGTTTTTCAGCACCTCAGCAGGAGTGATCCTTCCAAGCTTTCTGACGAGAACAGCAGTTATGATAAAATACACAGCCATCACGCCTGCAAATATTGCGGGATATACATATATCGGGAATTTCAGGTTTATTCCGCTTGTGATATTAGGGATAAACACAGGAAATACCTTGTCCATTATGATCTTTGAAACCGGTATCCCGATAATTGCGCCGACAGCAATAAGCAGCGCATTTCCGTTCAGATAAAGCTTTTTAACGTCCCTTGTATTGTAGCCGAATATCTTGACAAGGGATATTCCGAAGGAAGCACGCTCTATCATTACATTCAGCATCAGATACATTACCGCAACAAATATTATTATCGAAACGCTGATCACCATCGTTATCATAGGCATCATAAGCTCTGTGAACACAGCCGATGAACGTTCTACATCTGCCTTTGCAGTCACGCCGTACAGCCTTCCCTCTTCGATGTCAAGCGGCTTATCCGAAAGAACGCAGTTGTAATAATCGTCCTCCTCACCGAAAAGATCACGCATGCTGTCAATATCCATGAACACCATAAGCCCCGCACTTTCATCACATACATCTGCGACTGTGAATGCATAATCCATAGAATTTGCGCTGTCAGTAAGAATAAATTTATCACCTGTTGTTACGCCGTATCTTTCCATTACTGATTTTCCGGCAGTGATAAGGCTCTTCCCCTTGTGTGTCTCAGCATTGAAAAACTTGTTGTCATCGTCAATTCCCATTACTGTAATGTCGAGATTATATCCGAGCTGTTCCTTTGAAAGCGTCTTTGCAAAGCAAGCCTCGCCGCCCGCAGGAACTTCCTTTTCGGGATATTTCAGAGTATACATATACTCATAGTTCGTATCGCGTACAGTGTCGATCCTTACATTTTCGCAGAGATAATAGCAGTCTGCACCAAGCATGAATACAAGCAGTGAAAACAGCATGCTGATTAGCACGGTTATGCCTGTACGCATTTCACGAAGCATCTGACGGATCTGAAATCTGCGGATAAAATTCCTGCTCCTGATCTTAACGCTGCTGTACCGTGCCGTTTTCTGCTCATTTTTGATAAGCGAAAGTGCTGTCCTTGAAAGATGCTTGTTTATAACAAGTGTGTTCACAACAGCCGATATTAAGGGCGGCATAACAATGCTGTAAATTATAAGATAAACGGGATAGACCGCCGGGAATTCAGGCAGCGAGAAATATGCATACGAATCCTGCATCTGATATTCCAGTCCGACAGGCGAAAAGCCTATTGCCGCACCGATAAGTCCGCCGATAAATGTAATGATCGTCGGCAGAGTTATGTAATGGATAATAAGATCCTTTTTCTTTGCACCGAGTGCATAAAGCGCACCGATAACGCTGCTTTCACGCTGTATCTGATGAATAACGAAAACCGAGATAACATACGTCAAAAGCATCATCAATACCACGCCAACGCCAAGACCTGCGAGCTTGTTCATCAGAACATCTCCCGCAGCTCCTGCAATGCGGACATTATCCGACCTTTTCAGGAACGATGTAAGATTGTCGAGATCAACATCAAAAACATCATCAAGAAGCTTGTCTGTTTCGTCCTTCAGCTCTTTGATCCCGTCTGCAAGCTCCGATGCACCGTCATATGCATCCTTAGCGCCATCGGATAATTCCTTTGCTCCGTCATACGCATCCTTTGCGCCGTCCGAAAGCTCCTTCGCACCATCATATGCATCAGCTGCGCCATTGGAAACGGACTTTGCACCGTCAGCCGCAGAATGCACGCCCTCTGCATATGCCTTTGTTCCATTCACATATGCATTTACTCCGTCAAGAGATGCTTTTAGCTGCGCAAGCTCTTCACTTTTTGTCGCCGCAATAAGCCGGGTGAGAACATCATCGTAATTATCGGCAGTTAGCGTGATATTCTGACCTGCCGCCGCAACGCTCTGAGATGCCTGGGCAAGAAGTGCGTCAAATATTTCCGATGAACCGCCCGATATCATATCACCCGAACCGTCAAGCTCAGCCATTCCGTCTGATAATTCCGCAGCACCGTCATGCAGATCACCGAGTCCGTCCGACAGCTCCTTTGAACCGTCATAAAGCTTGCCGATCCCGTCATAAAGCTCATCTGCGCCATCGGAAAGATCCTTCATTCCATCTTTAAGTTCATTTGAACCGTCATACAGCTCGTTTATTCCGTCACGCAGATCATCACGCTGCTTCAGCGCATCACCGACAGTTTCAAGATAATATTTATCGGTAACGTCCTTGTAATTGAACTCAAAATCCTTGATGATATCCTTGAGATCGTCATCGGTCATGCTGCCGTTCAGCCTGTATGCATAGCAAAGATCCTCAGCCTTCTGAGCCGTATCGTCCTTGATATAGTCATACTGTTCATCGGAAACGAAAAGAAGCCCGAAATTCACGCTTGAAACGGCTGTATCGGAAAATTTGTCTAACGAAGCATCATAATCCGGAACAGAACCGATTCCGACGATCTCAAATTCAATACCGCCCGCAGTCAGCTTATCGCCTAGCGAAAGCGAATGTTCCTCACAGTATCTTTTTTCCGCAACAGCTTCGTTCATGCCCTCAGCTGTTCTTCCGCAGTCAAGCTCGATAAGATCTATGTCATGCCTGTTTCTGAAAAGCCGAAGCTTTGAACCGTCAGCAGCAGTCATGTCAATGCTGAAATGCTTTTCAAGGGTAACGCCTTTCTCGGTTATAACATTTTCCTGCTCATCGGTAAGCGGGATAAAAACACCGAACTGACCGTCCTCGATCATGTTTTTGGCGCTGTATTCATCAGTCCTCGTTATGATGGTTTCCGCACTCGCAACAATACTGATTATAATGTACATTCCCATTACAATAAGCAGCACAAGGGCGGCATATCGTGCGAAATTCGATTTAAGCTCACGCAGGAGCCTTTTTCTCAGTACCTTATTCATCACAGATCCTCCAGCTCGGCAGCAGGTATGCGCGTTTCATTGATATAATCCTTTTTGATAAGTCCGTCCTTGACGATTATTACCTTGTGTACCATATTTTTTATGGCATTGTTGTGAGTTACAATAAGCATCGTAGTGCCGTATTTTGCGTTGATCTTTTCAAGCAGCACGAGAATATCGCGAGATGTTTTTGAATCGAGCGCACCCGTAGGCTCATCGCATAACAGCAGCTTGGGATTTTTTATGAGCGCACGTGCAATAGCACATCTCTGCTGCTGACCTCCCGAAAGCTGTGACGGGAACTTGTTTCTGTGCTCGGAAAGTCCAAGTGTCGTTAGCAGCTCATCCATATCAAGCGGCGAATTTGAAAGATATTCACACACCTGAATATTTTCCTCGACAGTAAGGTTGGGAACAAGATTGTAGAACTGAAAGATAAATCCAAGATTCTCCTTTCGGTAATCAGCCAGCTTATCAGGCTTCAGACCGAATATCTCCTGACCGTCTACCTTTACCGAACCGCTGTCCATCGTGTCAAGTCCGCCGATGCAGTTCAGAAGAGTAGATTTTCCCGAACCGCTTGTTCCCTGAATTACGCACATCTGACCCTTTTCGATCCCCGTGCTTACGCCCTTCAGAACCTGAATGTAGCTTGCATCGCTGCCGTAGCTTTTCTTTACATCTTTGATCTCCAGATACATATTTTTTCCTCCATATAATAAAAGTTAGATTAACATAACACTGTTATGTAGGGCCGCTGAATATTGCCGCCCGAAGGCGGCTTTTTTATTATCAGTCATCAACGATCATCGAAAACCACATTTTTATAAGAAATTCCATGATCCTTTTCATGTGGATCTTCGCTTTCTCAACATCATTTTCATGAGTCAGAAGATGGATATACGCATCAACGCTCATGTGAGCAATCCAGTGCAGCATATACTCGTCAATATGACAGCCCGGCTTTTTCTCAACGATCTTTTCTGCCGACATACGAAAGCCTTTCTCAGTCAGCGCCACGACCATATCAACAGCATTTTCATATTCCGAGCCTTGTGCCTTTGTAAGCAAAAGAATGATAACATCGTGATAATGATACATATACTCAACAAGCATCTCAAGCCCGCCGTGCGTTTCAATATGATATTCCGCCGACATGACCGCAGGATCATCGCTTGCCATCTCTTCCGCATCATGCATATAATGCTCTCCAAGAAGCTTTGTTATCCCCTTCAGCGGCGGATCAACGATCGCCGCAAAAAGATCGTTTTTGTTTTTGAAAAAGAAGTAAAGCGCACCTGTCGTAACGCCTGCGTCAGCACATATCTTTCGCAGCGATGCTTTCATATATCCGTTTTCGGAAAATTCAGCCATTGCACATTTCAGCAGCTTTTCTCTTGTTTCAAACTCATCACTCATTTGGTCACCCGTCCTTTCGTCTTGCATAACACCGTTATCTTAGCATAATTATCCCCGTTTGTCAATAAGCCGATGCTAATTTCAGCGATTTGCAGATAATATTGGATAACATTGTTATGTTGATTGTTGATTATGACATATCCTGCACAGGCTCACTGCTTGATCCAAAAAAGTTAGTCTAAGCTTACTTGCGTAAGCAAGATCTGCCAAGCTCAATATTATTATCATCCGGCATCATAATTATCCGTACCGCACAGCTTTAAACACACTTAAATCGGCATTTATCAGTTGTTAGTGTACAAATGCAATAAAATATCCCGATAAAATAACAGCAAAAACACCAAATCAATATAAGAGCTATTGACATTTTGGTTAGCATATGATAACATAATCCTGTGACCAAAATATATAAATTCGGTCACAGAGATGAGGAACGCTGATGCCGAATGCATTTACGGAAGAAGAAACAAAACGCATAAGAAAGGAGCTTATTCTTGCGGGAATACGTCTCAGTAAAGAGCTTGGTATTCAGAGAATGTCCGTAGAAAAGATCACCGCTGCTGTGGGGATCGCAAAAGGAAGCTTCTATCTGTTTTTCGGTTCAAAAGAGGATTTTATTCTCGAAGCTGCAGAATACGCAGGGCAGAAATCACAGGAAATGCTGCTTTCAAAGCTGAACGACAGAACGCAGATGTCGGCACATGAGTTTATAGAGTTCTTTGATGCATATCTTCACTCCGAGTTTGATCTGATGAACGGGCTTACCGTCAATGATTTTCTGTGGCTGAAAAATCACATAAAAAAGCAGATCATTTTTGATCCGGATATGCAGCTCAAAACGGCAGAGATGTGGCTGTCACTTATATATGATGTCCGTGAAGGCATTGACACAGGCACGTTTGTAAATCTCATCAAATCCATTTACGCCATTCGTGAGCACAGTGACACAATGGTCAAAGCATCAATCGAAAGCAGCATTCAGATCATACTTCGGTCTATTGAAATATATATAAGCGGAAAAGGGGAAATTTTATGAAGAAGTTTACCGAGGAATACCATGAATTTTTAAAGACACACAGCTATAAAACCGTGACCGTATCGGGCAGGGATTTTCAGGTGATCGACTCAGGCAGCGGTGACCAGACGATAGTTTTTCTCAACGGTGTGGATATGCATCAGACATGGATAAAATATATGTCCGCATTAGAAAAAGATCACCGTGTCGTGATGATGAAATATCCGACAGATATTTACACAAACGACAAAATGGCAGATGCACTTCATGAGCTTTTCGCCAAGCTCGGCATATCATCCCCTATTTTGTTCGGCATCAGTGACGGCGGAATTCTCGGTCAGCTTTATGCAAAAAAATACAAGGCAGGCGGACTGATAATGGTCAGCACTCTGACGGTGGATTCAGCTTATGTTGAGTCAATGAGAAAAGAGAAATACGTACTCCCGCTTATGAAGCTTTACGTCAAAACAACAAAGTTTGAAAAAATGAAGCCCAGGCTCGTCAGCGCAGTAAAAAAGCATTTCAGAAACGAAACAGAGGAAGAAAAAGCTTATGCCGTTTCCTTCCTTGAATGTGTGGGCGAGGACGAAAGCTACAAATATTCCTATCTGCGTGCCGTGATCGCAACGGGAGATATATGCAATCTTGAAAAATTTACGAAAAGTGATTTTTCATATCTTAAAGGCAAGGTGCTTGTGCTTATCCCCGAAAATGATATGTTTGAAAAAGCCGACTCACAAAAGCTTGCAGATATTTTCACCGATCCCGTCGTAAAGGAAACATACGGCGGACATCTTGGAATGCTGATGCGTCCTGACCTGTACCTGCCCGATATAGAAGAATTTCTTAAAGATAATTTCTGATAAAGGTCGATGATTATGGAAAAATATGATGTAACAAAACCAATAAAACTCCCCGTCGGAATGTACAAGCTCAATAATGATGCAGGAATAAATTTTCAGCTGAACAGGCTCGTCAATCTTGACGGCTGCGATATTTCGGTCGCAAAGGAAATAGGCAGCACCATTAGATCAGCCGCCGATTTTTACGATGTTCTGAAAAAAAGAGCCGATATTGAGCTTGAAAAAGGTCACATCAAAAATGCAGCGGCACTCTACCGTATGTCCGAATTTTTCACCGACTTGGAAGATCCGAACGGTCTTGCCGCATGGAAAAAAGCAAGAGAGCTTTTCTTTGAATATTACAAGGATTTTTTCGGCGGCGAGCATCCTATGGGCGAAATTGTAAACGTCACATATGACAATTATAATATGCCGACCCTGAAATTCAATGCCGAAGATCCCAAGGGCAATATTGTCATGCACGGCGGATTCGATTCGAGCTATGAGGAATTTTTCGCTGAATGCGAATATCTCCGTGAGCATGGATATAATGTTTATCTCTTTGAAGGTCCGGGACAGGGCGAATGCATCAGGCTCCACGGCGCTCCCCTGATTATCGAATGGGAAAAGCCCGTGATGGCGGTCACAAAATATTTCGATCTGCATGATGTTATACTTGTCGGACAGTCCCTCGGCGGATTTTATGCCCCAAGAGCATCAGCATTTGACAACAGAGTTACAAAGTGCGTAAGCATCGCACAGTTCGGCGCGCTAAAATTTAATTTTCATGACAATGCAGCCGTTAACGGACTTATCTGGGGACTGCTGAATGTCCTGCTTTTCCTGTTCGGCTGGCTGATAAATATTATGTATGCAGCGAAAAAAGGCAAAGGAATGGCATTCTTCCGTACATATTTCCACAGATTCGGAACAACGAATGTCTATAAGCTGTTAAAATATCTTCAGGCGATCAACCTGCGTCCCATTGCCGACAAGCTTACAAAGGACTATCTTATAATCGGCGGCAGCAAAGATACTATGGCTTGCCGTGCAGCTATCGGCAGACATATGCTGGTGCTGAAAAAAGCCCACTCCGTTGCCGCCCGTGAGATAACCGAATATGAACAGGGTGCAGATCACTGCTGCTGCGGAAATCAGGTTGCTGTGATGGACGCTGTGCTTTTGTGGGCGGAGCTTATGGAACGAAGGGATAGATCACTTAAGAACAATACATACGAATAAAGATCACCATGCTTCATCAAAAAAGCCGCCGAAGCTAATCGGCGGCACAATTTAATTCTGAAACTTAACATTCTCTCCGGTAACCATCGGATAACATGCCAGCTTGTCGGAACCGAGGTTTTCACGGTTCATATCAACAGCTGTTATCTGATGATCGCAGTAGGATGTATAATAGTAGATGCCCGTTTTTGCGCTGAAACAGGACGTATAGATCGTTATCTCAAACTTTCCGTCTGCGACCTCGCAGCATCCTCTCTGCTGATCGACTGCACCAAGAATGTGGAAAAACTGACTTACGTCCGACATCTCCGAACCGTCAGAAACGGAATTTGCGCAGACAAATGCTGCACGTACAAATCTCGACTGCGAGGAAAGATCGCCGGGAAGTCCGAGTGCGCCCATTCCCCTGCTGTATGCAGCCATCGGAATATTCTCCGAGAAACTGTTCTGCGGCTGTTTCGGCGACAAATGCATAAAATCATTCAGCTTGAACATCTGAGCGAGAAACGGCGGATTATTCGTCAGAACATTTGCGGGATCATTATAGACAGATATCCCATATGCGGTGGATTCAACAACTATCGTTCGGCGGCTGTCAGCTATGATCCAATGCAGCTGACCTACGGGCATGCCATCGCAGAAAGGCGTATCTGTTATATTTATCCGTGAGATAAGCTGCTCCGCTTCACTCACATCTGCACATTTTCCGAGTATCCATGGGATAAGCTCAAACTGTGCGATGTTGTCCATCCCGTCAGCATTTTTAAAATAATGAGCATTTCCGACAAAATTCAATCCCGCCATACACAAGCCCTTTTCGTTTGCGGCATCGTAAAACAACGGATAACCGTTCATTACGTGCGCCGTGCCGATGACAGCGTAATGTTCGTTAATTGCAGGCATACTGCGAAATTCAAGCTTAAAATTTCTTGGCATAACAACGATGTCCTCACCGTAAGAGCTTTCATAGTCAAGCGTCCTGCCGAAATATAGTGAATCTGTTCTGTAAGCAGCGGCTGTACACATGGTTTTTCTCCTTTTTTTCGTTATTTTTTCCCGTATTTGCGGGATTATGCGGTGATTGTTTACTGCGGTTTTATTGTAGCATATTTTTGAGGGAATTGCAATAGATGTGTAATGCAAATGCGTTTTTTGAAACAAAATTCCCCCAACCCTACCTCATCAAATACAAATTATATTCATACCTGTCTCCCTGATACTCTTCCTGTTTCCTGAGCACAAATTCATTGAACCCCAGAGCGCGGTACATATGCATTGCCCTGAAATTATCATTTTCCACTCCGACGGTAAATTCGCAGTACCATATTACGCCGCATATGTCAAATAAAGCAAATGAAAAATCACATTGTCCGCAGTATCGCAGGCAATGTGATTTTAATATCTTTACGCAAACAGCTCCCCCGCCGTATCCTTATAATACTCCGCCTGAGCAGTCCATAGCTCCTTGTAAACGCCGCCATTGCTAAGCAGTTCATCGTGTGAACCACGCTCGGCGATACGACCGTTATCCATAACGGTTATCTCATCGCAGAAACGGCAGCTTGACAGTCTGTGTGAAATGTAGATAGCCGTTCTTGTTCCGACTATACCGTTGAATTTTGTGTAAATATCATACTCTGATATGGGGTCAAGCGCAGCTGTCGGCTCATCAAGAACTATAAACGGCGAGCCTTTATATATCGCCCTTGCAAGACACAGTTTCTGCGCCTCTCCACCCGAAATTTCAACACCGTTTTCGTCAAAATCCTTGTACAAACAGGTTTCAATGCCGTTTTCCATAGCTTTGAGCCGTTCACCCAGTCCCGAACGGACAACACAGTCTTTTACACGCTCGCTGTCGTAATCGGTATTGGCAGCGACATTCTCCGCAAGGCTGAACGAAAACAGCTTGCTGTCCTGAAACACCACCGAGAAAAGCTCCATGTACTCTTCGTATTTGTATTTTCTGATATCGATCCCGTTGAGCGTTATCTCACCCTCGGTGGGATCATACAGCCTGCAAAGCAGCTTCACAAGTGTGGATTTTCCGCAGCCGTTCTTGCCCACAAGTGCCATTTTCTCGCCAATGCGCCATTTCAGATTTATGTCTTTGAGAGTGTATTCCTCGCTGTCGGGATATTTGAACCAGACGTGTCTGAACTCAAATTCATACTCATTATCATCACGCTTTTCGGTGGGGATAGAGCCTTGGTATTTTTCATCGGGAATGTCGAGGAAGTCGAAATACTGCTTGCAGAATGTCGGCGTTATTTTAAGCAGTCCCATTCCATCGGAAATCTCCGAAACGCCTGCGGATATCTCGTTGAAATATCCCACAAATGCGATAATTTCTCCCGGAGTCAGCATTCCGCTAATCGCTCTTAACACTGCAAAGCCATACATAAGTATCTTAGTCAGAATATTTATGATTTGGAATATAAAATTCGGAAGCATGGCATTTTTATAGCCCCGAAGCCAGCCGTCAAGGTTTGTTTTCTGCGCCTTGTCAAGTTCCTTATCGGCATCAGCCCATTGTTTGCGAGCCAACGACATATTAGCCCTAATGGTC
>OQVQ01001142.1_pt1 | contig 11106 bp, 18 predicted proteins | sample 1691491 | NCBI WGS metagenome assembly OQVQ01 (sample SAMN03418252, study PRJEB22391) | human gut metagenome | biome: human-gut; feature: organic feature; material: feces | host: Homo sapiens | place: Tanzania | collected 2013-01
CGGCTGTTTTCGCCGCACAAAAATGGCGTTTCAACAGCCGTTTTAAACAGCGTCCGGAAGTCCTCGATCGTGTACCCGTCCGCAAACCTTGACTTAATGCGCCTGCGCCGTGCATCAGATACCTTGATGACCTTCGGCAGTCTGAGCGAGCATATGTCATTGTACAGATCAACGACCTCGTGATACGGCACACTCTTCACCGCATCAGCCTTCTTCCGCTGCTTGACAATAGCCTCGCCAAGCTCCGCCGCCGACCGCAGCACCTCTCTGATGAGCGCCCGCTCCTCGGTGTATGTACTGTAATCTGCTTCGGATAATCGCCGCGCTTCCTGAGCAAAGTCCTCCATGTTCATTCGCCGTCACCCCCGAGCAGCTGATTGCCAATGCTCAGAAGCAGATCGTAAAACGGTTCATATTCACCCTTGTTTCCATATCCGAAGTACACCGAATATGTCCTTGGCTCATTAAGGTTATGCCCCTGATATTCAATGTACTTCTTTGCATTTTCGAGGATAAAAAAATATGCCTTAGTTTCATAATCAATGATCACGGAGCATTTCTCAATGTGGGGCGTGACACCGTATGCTTTAAAATAGTCCTCTTCGTCAAATATAACTTTATCATTAACGCCTTCTACAAATGCTGTTTCATAATCCAGTATTTCTGAGGGATCATCATATTCGCCGTATTCCAGCACCACCGATCTGGCATCGGCAAATGATTCCAATTCATCATCATCGGTGTTTATGTAAATATCATAATCGCCGTTTCCGCCGCCGTCATAGATGTATCTCAGCACCTTGCTTTGTACAAGGTGCAACGGCTTGTTCGTGCAAACATTATCCCTTGCTCCTGCGTACTGATTTCTTGCAAACTGTTTTAAAAAAGCCGCCTGTTCTTCGGTTACCTCTATTTCAAGCTTCATAAACGCATCTCCTTATCCTGTAAAAATCTGATTTTTTTTTTGCAAAAAAGGCAGGTAAAAAGCCTGTTTTGCCTGCCTTTTGCAATACCGTTAAAACGCTGATAAAACACTCATGAAATAGTAAACTTCATGCAGCTTGTGGGAGTAAGATACATCTTGTATGTATCAGGATTTCCCGCCTTAAACGACTTGGTATCAAATCGCTCCGACTCCACTTTTTTGTATCTTACAGTAAATACATCGGCAAGCATTTCTTCAAGACCAAACTCAGTCATAGTTGACTTGATCTCATTCTTAGCCTCATCAGCCTCAGCTTCAAGCTGCTTGATAAGCTGCTCATGTTCCTTTATTGAGCGTACAAGCTCTGTCATGCGTTCCATGTTGATTTTCTTCTTTGATTTCTTTGCCATAACTATATACTCCTTTCATCATCGACCTGCCATCATCAGCGCAGGTAGGTCATCTCCTGCGGACGGGGGACATAAGCCCCCGTTTCGGCTATTTCAGCTGATCGTGCAGGTAATCCAACCCCGCAATCAGCTGATCCTTAAAGCTATCATAGCTCTGATCCCCGAAGTCAGCAGCCCATATGTCCAAAAGCACTGTGCAGGTGACCTTAAGATCACTGTGCATATCAACGATCCTGCCATTATCCATTACCGCCGTGACAACACGACCTCCGTTATCGCTTATTCTGATATTCATTTTTTATCCCTCCGTTTTTGTTGTAAGTGCCTGTACCTTCACATCTGTAAGCGATTTAAAATCATTAACGCCATTACCCACGAAAAATACATCTCCCAAAAGCCGTATGTAAAAGCCCCACCTTTTGCAGATGTCGCTTGCCGCCGTGTTGACCTCCCGCTTCTTGACCGCTCCCTCCTCATCGCAGACAACGCAAACTCCGCCGCCAATATACACAGCCTGTATGTATCCGCCGACAACGGACTGCATAGCCCCAAGAGTGTGAGGTATGTCCGTGTCAGCGATTTTCCCGTCTGTCGTGACTTTAAGGATCCTGAGATTTTCAATCATCGTCGTCGCCCTCCTCACCGTCACGGATCGGCAGCCCCCCCGAAGCCGCAAGACTCAGAAAAGCCGCCGCCAGTATCAGGCACATCAATATCACCGTCATAACAGTAGCCCCGATCACCTCGGTCACAGCTATCATAAATCCAAAAATGATTATCATAAGGCAGGCGATAGCCAAAAAAGCCGCTTTCATAATTCTTATCTCAGCTCTTAATTTTTTCATATTGACCCCTCATTTCTTCATCAAACGTATCTTAAAATTCTGCTTGTACTTGTGTTCAAGCAGGTAAAATCTATCCGTTTCCTTTAACACCAGCCAGTCGGAAGGGAGATACGGTCTCCCGTCCGCATTCCGACCGTATTTCCGTATCTCAGCCCGCTGCCGACCGTTCGGCTTTACGCCGCGCATCAGGCTACTTCCTCTTTCAGACGCTTGAGCACCGCATTAATGTTCTTAATGTCAACCTCCGATGCTTTCGCCCAGCCGACAAGCCCGTCAAGACTGTCATCTCCGCTGTCCTTGGCATTGCTGTATAACCTCACCGCCGCTCTTGTTCCTTCGTTCGGTGTCTGAGCAATGGCAAATAAAAATTTTAACTCCGCCGTCCTGCTGTCAGCCGCAAGCTCAGGAAAGAGCAAACACATATCCTTGTAAGTCGTGTCGGATACCGTGTACCTCGGTCTGACGATCGCTCTGTTTTTGATCTGAGCGGCTCTCTCAGCTGTACGCCCCTCGAAAATGTCCCTGAATGAGTGATTTCCGATAAATACAATGCCGAGTGTTTCGCCCTTGCGGGAAAAAATGTCACTGAATGTCCTGAGCATATCGACCGATCTGAGCCTGAGAAGCTGAGCTTCGTCAACAATTATCACCATTCCGTCATGCAGACGGCTCAGAACTGCCCGCTTCAGCGCCGAAGGCTTTATTCCCACTCCTGCGCCGAGCTCCTCCGCAAGCAGTGCCATGACCGCATTTACGGACCCGTCAAGAGGTGTCGGCGTTATAACAACAGCCTTTTCGGGATTTTTTGCAAGGTAATGCTCAATAGCCTTGGTTTTTCCGATGCCCGCATCACCAGTGATGATGCCGCAGCCGCCCTTGATCTGTACCGCCCTGATCGCCTCATATACGCTCTCGGATATTCCCGTAGGCGCATAATCAACTTCCTTATGTACCTGCGCCTGACTTTCCTTTATTGAAAAATACGCATTCAGATCATCGAATTTTCCATTAACATTTCCGCTGTACGTGCCATTTCTGAGCCTTGACAGCACCGCAGAAGATAACCCGATAAGTCTTGCAGCATTGTTCAGACTGCCGCCCTTCGTTCCCGCTATCAGCCTGTCCACCTGACGGAGCAGCTCCGCCTGCTCGGGCTCATACTCAGCATATATCTGCTCCCGCTTTTCGATAGCCTGTGCAGCCTTTTCCGCATACTTCGCTTCGCCCGCAAGAGCCTTCGCCATGTCCGCCTCAGACTGCATTCCGAGGATCTTCCAAGCCTCGCCGCCGATCTCCTCGCAAAGCTCGCCGTATCTTTCCTGTAAATTCATATGTACCATCCTTTCTTAACCTGTTCTTGTAAGGTTGTCATTCATTGCTTTCATTGCCGCAAACTTTACGGATACAATATTTTCCCTTCCGGGGTTTTCCGCATTGACCTCGGGAGCTGTGATCGGGTGGATCACAGCAGGACGCTGTACGCTGTAAGTCTTCATACCGTTTTCAGCCGCAATGATCCTTGCCTTAAGTACATCAATGCGCTCATCGGACGTGTACTCCTCAACAGCTCTGCGGATAAATTTCTGCGTCCGACGCTGACTTGCAAGTGCTTCGGCAAGCTTGTCTCTGCCCTCGGCACTGTCACCGACATTGTAATCAACACTGAGATATTCCGCTGATTCATACGTCCAGAGATAAGCATCAGTTTCTTTGTCATAGATCCTGACCTTGGTGTAATCGGCAGGATCATACTTGATGTATACCTCCTTGCCGATGTGCAGCGCAGTTTCGTCATTCTTATACCAAACGCGCTTCCCGCCAATATCAAGAAATACACCGTTCCTTTTGATCTTCTGAAAACGTGATACTCTGTTGAGCAGTATCGCAAGATCATCATCGGACGCGTCACGAAATACAAATCCCGGAGCATTGACTCTCCTGTTCCAAACGTCCTGCCTGCTCATGCCCCTGAATTCACGCTCTTTGCCGCCGTAAGGAGCAGCGTTGTAGCCGCCGTCTATGAGCAGCTCCAGCAGATCATGTATCTCCTGATCGGTTGGCAGCCGCTTTTCCTTGACACGCTGATTCAAGCCGTCAATATGCTTTCTCTCCGCAGGTGTTCCGCCGCAGTATCCTTCGGTAGCCTTCGAGATAAACTCCTTAAATGTAAAAAAGTATCTCTCAATAGGCTTTGCCTTTGCATTTTTGACCAAAGCGTTTATCATCGTTATGCCCAAGCCTGCAAGGATCGTCGGGGGATCATCTCCCGCATTCCAGTCCGCCTTCTTTCGGTGACCTCTGCCGCCGATGTCGTGTGTCAGGAATTCTGAACCATTGTCCATATAGAACCCGAACGGAAGTCCGTAGCCTCTCATAGCAGCCGCCCTGATCGCAAGCAGCGTAGACTGCGAGCATGGGTTATCCCCAAGGAACCAGCCGACTATAACGCCGCTCTTGGCGTCCATAAATGCCGTAAGCGTAAGCCTGTGTACCTGACCTTCTTCCGATACGCTCAGTATATCAAGTGTGTGGTTATCTGCGATCCAGATCTCATTGACATCAAGATCAGCATATTCTCGGTCTATGTACTCAACATACCTGTCGAAGCATTCCTTCTTGCCGTTTCGGCAGAAATCAATGACGCACATCGGTATCTCAGACTTGATCCTCCGATCAAAGCTTCTGCACGACGGTATGTCCGCCTTCTCGGGCAGGTTTTCACAAAGCCAGTTTTTGAGATCACGGTACGATGCCGCAACCTTCGGCTGTGACGGTACAAGCCATAGCCGTGTAAACAGCTTCCAGACTTCCTCGTCAATTCCGCTTTTGCCCTTGTTCCAGCCTCCGCGCCCGTCTGTAAGCCCCTCAAGATCATTTTCAGACCATGCTTTATACTTTCTGTACAAAATATCGGGACTTATACTGATCCCCGGATGTTCAAGGCGCATCTTTCCGCAGTAATCCCTGTCAGCCTCGACCTTGGATTTAAACTGTGATCTCATGCCCTTCCATTCACGGATTATCCCGCTCCACAGAGCGATCTCCGCACGTTCGGCGGCAGTAAAGCTGTCCAGACTTCGCTTGACCTTGACCGTTTCAGAGCCGTTTCCGACAGCGTTTTCAGCTGTTTCTTTGCGTTCGGGCTGTAATCCCATCTCCGCCGCCCTGTCCTTGTAATACCTGTTACGCAGATTCTCGGGGATAGCAGCTACGGGAATAAGGTACTTAGGACGATTCTTTTCGTTCATGACCGTCTCAGCTTCCAGCTTGCCGTCCTGAATGAGCTTTTTTACGTTTCTGGAAGTACATCCCCGCAGCTCCGCATATTCACTGACCGATAAATATTCGGCGTTCAAATATTAACACCTCCCCGAAAAATCCAATGTTGACAAACAGAAACATTTGTGCTAAAATCTATTTAGAGCTTGTCCAGGTGACCTCAACGGTTTTTAGAAACTCTGCGGTTTCGAGAATTATCGAAAGAACGGTAGCTGCGTTCTTCCGAGCCTGAGCAGGCTCTATTTTTATGTCCTCACAAGCGGACATTTCGCAAAGATGCTCCGCCTGCTCCAGCGCAAGCACAAGCCCCTTCGCTTTGTATTCTTCCCATGTCATATTACTATCACTTCCTTTCTGACCTGCCATCATCAGAGCAGGGAGGTCATCTCCTGCTGACGGGCGCATCAGCACCCGTTTCGGCTTACAATAAAAACCATTAGAATTATGGAGAAGAAATCGACGCAAAAGCTTTGATATATGTGGTTTTGGGGCGAGAGATTCCCATAATTCAATGTGTTTTTAGTATTATACACGTCCGATCTCTGTAATGCAGAGGTCAATGACCTGCTGATTCTTGTAAATGGTTCTCAGTTTTCGCTTCGCCTTTGCGCTCGCACTGCTTTCGCAGTTTGCCATTACTGTAATGGTGTCGCAAAAAACACCGTCTGCCGTTTCTGCTCTGTACGTTACTTCAAACATATGGATCTCCTTTCTTATCATCCCGTTTTAAGCAGCTTATCCATGGGGCAGTCAAGTGCCTTTGAGATAGCTGCCAGAGTCGTCAGCGACGGCGATCTCATCCCACGCTCAATGTAACTGAGTGCCATGGCAGAGATGCCGCACTTTTTTGCAAGTTCCTTCTGCATCATATCCTTGTCTTCCCGGAGACAGCGGATATTCTTACCGAGCTCTCTGCTCTCGAACTGCCCCATAACATCACTCCTTCTTGATCTTCTTAATATATCGTTCAGCCTTATCGAGCAGCTCAATGACCTGCTCATTCGTAAGGCTTTCGGGCTCCTCATCGGACCCGTTTGCCGCAAACAGCACCGAGCCGTAAACCTCATATACCTCGCCGCTGCTCTCGGTCATGATAGCCGAGGCAACAGCGTTATAATCCTCCTGCGGAGCATAGGTGCAGTAATCGTAGTCAACGAAAGCGCATATGCCGCCCGTCCAACATACACAGTCCGCTTCGGGAGCACCGATAGCCTCCGAAAGCTCCTTGATCGATGTGCCGACATCAACATTGCTTGCGCTTCCGTCGGCATCAATAATTACAACCGATATTTTATTCATAAAAATACTTCCTTTCGTATTGATTTTCCCTCCCGAATACTGTAAAATATAATTGGGAAGGAGGTGTTAATATGGATATCGAAGAAAATTATGCACAGGTACTATCATCATTTTTTCATGCAAAAAAGTATCATCCGGATATGGTTTATGACTACTCGGAAATCGTTGTGCTTCGTTTAGCAATGTTTTCAGATCTAATTGATCCCGAATTTAAATCAAGGTTGTCTCAAAACATATCAAAGCTTTGTCATTATTTTTCTAAACCTATATCATCTAACCGTGTTTACATAGTTTGCGGTGTAAATGATTTAGTTTTTGCAAATTTGGACTTTACAGATAAGGAAGCTCATCTGCTCCATGCCATTCTTTTAGCAACATCGCAAAATGAGGAACTGCCTGACTTTGCTATCTGCCCACCTGACATGATTTCTACATTGTATATATTCAGCCAAAATGAAAAAAACAATGTAAAAATGCACTTAATGCCAAGAGAATTAGCATATCTTATATCCGCCTACAAAGATAAAAACCTTATCCCCGAAGGTCTTTAAGTTTTTCGTGGTATTTCATTCCCAATGCGTAGGCAATAACCGCCGGTGGTACATCTTCAAAATCTTTGCCCCTGAAACTTCTTAATGCCTGCTTCGTCAAACTCGAAGCAGGTTTCTTTTTTACTTTAACTTTCATAATTGACCTCCTAAAATTCAATTTTTCGTATAGCAGATTGACATTCAGCCGTTATTGTGCTACAATAATCGTGGGTTACTATGCTCTTTCAATCAACTACACGTTTATTATAGTTGATTTATTTCAACTTGTCAATAGATTCGCGTCAACTTGTGTTGATTTAAATCAACTTTGTGCATGATTACATAAAAAAAGCGGGTGATTTTGTGGAATTTAGTGATAAAATTTTAATGTATTTCTCCGAAAACAACATACAGCCAGCAACAGTGGCAAAAGCAACCGGAATTGACAAGAGTACATTTAGCAAATGGAAATCGAAACCTACGTCCAAGCTTGACCTTGATATTCTTGTCAAAATAGCAAATTATCTTAACGTTTCAACTGATTACCTACTTACAGGCAAAGAAAAAAGCCCCTCAGCCGAGCAAACGGCAAAGGAGCAATTGTCTTTTGATGAGGATGAGCAGGAGCTGTTAAATTTGTATAGACCCCTTTCGGAAAAAGATAAAGCAAGAGTAACCGAGCGCGCTCGGACGCTTTATGATCTTGCCGATGAAAAGCGAAGAAAGCCTGAGCTCATACCGATGTACTATGTTGACGACAGAGTTTCAGCAGGCTTCGGAGCAAGCTTGTCAGATTATGAACACGGACAAACTGTCTATGTCCCTGCAACTGCCGCAAGCCGAAGAGCTGACTTTATACTGAAGGTTTCAGGAGATAGTATGGAGCCCAAGTTCCATGACAACGATTATGTATTGGTTCGTTCCTGTCAGTCAATTGACATTGGAGAAATAGGAATTTTCGAAACAGGCAGTGAGGGTTATATCAAAAAGCTCGGCAAAAATGCTCTTATATCACTTAACAAAAAATATCCGTCCATTCCGATAACGGAAGAAACAGTATGTTTTGGACTCGTTCTCGGAACAACTGACATTGTAACAAAATAAAAGGAGAAAGCCATATGAAACATAATCTCAGGACATTATCAATACTTCTTGCAGGAACTATGCTGCTTTCAGGGTGTTCAGGATCTGCCGCCAACACAAGCAATTCTTCCGAATCCATTCTGTCATCAAGCACTGACGGTTTAATCAATGTTGATTTTTCGTCCGAAGATCTCCTAAAACTAATGGGTTCAAGCAAACGTGAGATAGCTGAAAAATACAATATATCAAACTATGAGGACAGCGATGAGCTTACAGCCGTTATAACATACAGCAACGAATTTAATGCTGATGTGAATTTTAAGTTTATAGAAAGCCAGCTAAATAAAATCAGGTTTAATTTTGACGTGTCCGACCTTTCAAATGATGATGTTGTTTACATTTACAATTCACTCTATAAGGATCTGAGCAAATACTACGGAGAGCAAAGTGAGGTCACAGGAACCAATACAGTAAACGATCAGACCGAAAAGATCTCACTTAGGAATTGGTATGTAGGCGACAGCTCTGTAATGATCAGCAGACATTACTCAGATAATGACAATCAGGTCCGGTCGTTGACATTAACGTACGAAGGAGCTATGAAAGATACTTCGTCAGGATCATACCGAAGCAGTTGTGTCTACTTCACTCCTTCACCATCATGCGATGTTGCATCTTCAAATTGGGGAGATGATTTAAAAAAGGTTCTTCTTTTCAACTATGATCTTGAAGTCGAATATAGTACAGATTCGGTTGTCAAATGCAACCTTAATCCCCCCGTTGAAGGCTTTGATACAACGGTAAGCCTGTCATTTGTCAACGATAAGTTATGCTCGGTTTATTACTTTATATCAAGCAGTGATCAAAATGATCAGAGCAGGGTAATTGAGGTCTTCAGTGGTCTTGCATCATATCTGACAACGCTTTATGATACCGAGGGCAGTGCAGACTACGAAAGCGAAGATGATTTGCTGAACTTCGGCAAATATTCAGTCCTTTGGAAAACAGACAAAAGTATAGTTATAGCTGATCTGACCAACGAAGAAGATGGAGCTTATATAATTCTTTCTTATTCAACTGCCGATGAAAGCTTTTTTAATTAAAAAGTTTAATGGGAACCAGTTCCCATATTCCCATTAAAAAGTTCCCATTAAACCGTTTATTGGGTGCTTTTCCGTTCCGTTTTTTCAAAGCAAAAAAATAAAGGTGTTTTCTCCGTAAACGCCCTGTTTTACAGCGTTTCAACGCACAGAAAACACCTCGGAAACACCAAACAATAAAAAGAAAACCGATTCCGCACATTCGGGCAAAACCCCGTGTGGAATCGGTTTTCTTTTTTGACAAGTTCCCATTAAGTTGGCATTAAAAAATCTCAGCTGTTCGCACTTACAAACCGCGTATTTACGTCATTTTCACACTCCTGTTCCGTTTTTTCTCCCCCTGTTCCCCCTATTCCTATTTATTGTATTATGACTGTCAGATAACAAATGATTGATGCGATGTACAATTACAGACAGGGTGAAATTCACTCCGCTGAGTTCTCTGATGAATTCAACGCTCTCTGCATACCGTTTGAAGATTCGCTGAGTGAGGAGCAGATTGATGTGTTTCACAAGCTCCTTGACTGTGTGAGCGAGACTGCCGCCGCCGAGATGAGAGCTGCCTACAAGGTTGGCTTCAAGGACGGGGCTAATATGATGCAGGAGATTCAGGAAAAATAGTATTTATCTGAATAGACTATGGAATAAGAGAAGCAGCCTTATTCCGCTCACAAGAATAAGACTGCTTTTCTGATAAAGAAACTCGCCACGGAAAGTTCGACTTTTCAGTATAAAAGTATTGCAAATCCAGAAAGAGTATGGTATAATACTATGTGGGAGGTGTTGTAGGTGGCTTTCTCTTACAAACCGCTGTGGAAACTCTTGATTGATAAGGATATGACAAAAAAAGCACTTATGGAAAATACCGGAATCTCAAAGTCAACAATAAATAAAATGACACATGGAGAAGATGTGTCATTAGATGTGATTGATAGGATTTGTAACTTTCTTAACTGTAATGTCGAATGTGTAGTTGAGCATATCAAAGACTAATAAAGGTAGTAGTGATAATTATGGTAAAAGCACAAAAGAGAGCGACAGGCTCTTTTTACACCTGTCTATCTATTGCTGACTACATTGTTAGATGGGCAATAACTGATGCAGATACTAAAGTTTTAGAGCCTTCATTCGGTGATGGAAGTTTTCTGTATTCTGCAATCAATAGATTCAATGAACTTGGGCAATTCAATCCTGACATATATGGAGTGGAGCTGCAAGCCGAGCCATTTTATAATTTCGTTAATGTGAATGATACCGTTGAGTGTTCTCTTACCGATTTTATGGATTATAGGCTTAATTTTGGTATTGATGCTGTTGTAGGAAATCCCCCATATGTAAGTTTGCGTAATCTATCGACAAATGATAGGAATAAAGCAATCGTTCTTATGAGCAAATACGGTATTGATATGCCACCGAGCAGCAGCTTGTGGATGCCTTTTGTTGTCCACGCTACGGAAATGCTTAATGACAATGGCAGATTAGGATTTGTTCTCCCTTATGAAATTACTTATGTACGATATGCTTTTAAGCTGTGGAGCTATCTACAAAGCAACTATGGCAAGTTATCCGTGTATCGTGTATATAAGGATTTCTTTCCCGAAGTTGATGTGGAAACCATTGTTTTTCTTGCAGAAA
>OQVQ01001144.1_pt1 | contig 11096 bp, 10 predicted proteins | sample 1691491 | NCBI WGS metagenome assembly OQVQ01 (sample SAMN03418252, study PRJEB22391) | human gut metagenome | biome: human-gut; feature: organic feature; material: feces | host: Homo sapiens | place: Tanzania | collected 2013-01
CGCTTAGGAATAGCTACTTTGAGGAGCGATTGGACGCTTAAACTAAAAATCTCAATCTTTCACAGGATGAGCTGGCAGAAAAAATCGGTGTTTCCAGACAGACCCTGTCAAAATATGAAACCGGCGAATCCCTGCCGGATATTGAAAAATGCCGGCTTTTGGCCGATGTTTTCGGTGTCAGTATGGATGATCTGACAAATTATGATAAAGAAGATACCGATAATCTGGGCCTTGGAGTGCCGCCCAAGGGAAAACATATCTTTGGCATCGTCAAGGTCGGAGATAAAGGTCAGATCGTCATTCCGAGCAAGGCCCGGAAGATATTTGGCATAAATCCCGGTGACAACCTGATCGTACTGGGTGACGAAGGTCAGGGCATTGCCATTATCAAAGAAAAAGGGCTGTTGGATCTGTTAAATGCGGGCAGACATAAAAATACCGATCTCTGAATGTTTCCTTGATAAGACATTCAAAAATCGGTATCTGTCTTTATTTATCTATGCATTGGATATTGCCATGCTCAGGCATCCAGATATTTCTGGTATTTTTCATTGATCTCATCCTGATATACAAAGGCTACAATTCCGGGGCCGGTATGTGCGCCGATCGCGCAGCCGATACGGGTCTCCATAAAGCCTTTTACGTGAAGCTCTTCCTGTAAAAGAGCCTTTAATTTCTCATAGCTTTCCGGCTCAACACCATGTGCTACACCAATGATCTGTCTGTCAAAATCAGCACCCTTTTCCCTGCCGATTTCCACAATTCTCTTAATTGCACGATGCCATCCACGTACCTTTTCGGTTGCCTGAAGAGCACCGTTTTCGTCTACTTCAATGATCGGCTTGATATCAAGCATCGTACCGGCAATCGCTGATGTCCTGCTGATACGGCCGCCCTTCATCAGATAATCCAGTGTACGGACAGCTACCGCATGCTTCATATGATCACAGAAATACTGGGCAGCTTCGATCAGTAAATCCTTGTCTGCACCGTTTCTCTGCATAGTCAGCAGCTTGTATACAACCAGACCAAAGCCCATAGATGCACACTTGGAATCTATAATGGTGATCTTGAAATCCGGATATTCTTCTATGATTGCTTCCTTAGCCAGATTGGCAGCCTGGAAGGTGCCGGCAATTCCGGTTGAAAAACAAATATACAGCACTTCATCCCCCGCCTGTGCAAACGGTCTGAAATGCTCCTGAAACATATACTGGCTGACATGATATGTCTTGATATCTTTTCCTTCTGCCTGGATTCTGTAAAAATCATCCGGGAAGATAGTCTCTCCGTCAAAATAATCGGTTCCCTCGATTGTGACCGGTGTCGGAATGACATGCAGATCAAATTCCTCAATGATCTCTTTGGAAACGTCTGATGCCGAATCGGTAATAATCTTAAAAGCCATAAAAATGGTTTCTCCTTTCATGGATCATATAAAATGATTCCTCTAACTATGCGGTAATAAAGCAACCGGCTTATAAAATTGGTTTTGTAACCTCACAAAGCCAATCGTATTCTTCTTTATTTAAACACAGACCTATTCTATCACATACCTGCCTGTGATAGGTATTTAAAATTGCTTTTTCTGCAAAATTTAATAATTTTTCATCAATTGCGTCCCGGTCAAAGGGCACGAAGGTCAATGGACGGAAGCCGTAAACTCCGTTTCCTTCTTCCACGCACTCGATCAGGCTTTCCAGTCGAATGCCGTATTTTCCCTCGATATACAATCCCGGCTCATCGGAAGTGACCATGCCCGGCTCCATCGCCGTCACGCTGACGGAAGTATTTCCTCTTGGGGTACGGAATGCATTCGGTCCCTCATGAACACTTAAAATATAACCAACTCCATGTCCGGTTCCATGATTGAAGTCCAGGCCCTCTCTCCACAAAGGCTCTCTGGCAATCGCATCCAGACTGTAGCCGGTCACACCCTTTATAAATTTTGCTCCCAAAAGATTCAGATGGGATTTCAAAACCAGTGTGTAATGCTTTTTCTGTTCATCCGTCAGCTCATCCGCGCCTGCCATCGCAACCGTACGTGTGATATCCGTTGTTCCACACATATAATGCGCTCCGGTATCGGAAAGCAGAAAGCTTCCGGCTCCGACTGCTGCATCGGTCTCTTTGGTCGCAGAATAATGAACGATCGCGCCATGCGGTCCATATGCCATGATCGGATCAAAGCTTTCTTCCAGAAACTGTGGATTCTGCTTCCGGTATTTTAACAGGATCTCTGCAAGCTGCATTTCCGTAAGCAGTGGCTCTGTCCAGACCCCATTACGGACAGCATCCCTGTAATTTTTTAGGAAAAACAAAAACTTGGTAACGGCAACGCCGTCAAAGATATGTGCCTCACGGATATTTTTAAGCTCTGTTTTATTTTTAATCGCTTTTTTAAGCTCCGAAGGATTGGGCCGGTTGATGATCTCATTGTGATTTTGTGAAATTGCCTGAAGCAGGGCTGCATTGACGATGCTTTCATTTAACAACACTCTCTGATTGTTAAATCCGGTAACAAACGAATAAATATCATTGTAGCTTCTAAGCTCCATGCCTTCTATCCGGGATAGATCAATATCCTTTAAGGCATCAGCATCGGCAAATAACATACACTGACCGGCCGTGATCACAAGATATGATAAAAATACCGGATCACAATGGATGTCATTTCCACGCAGATTGAGGACCCACGCAATATCCTCCAAAGAGGTCAGGATATGAACCGTCGCCCGGAGCTTTTTCATATCCGCCCGGATTGCCGCAATTTTATCCGCTGCGCTGACACCTGCTTTTTCCATCGGCAGTTCCCATACCGGATGAAAAACAAGCTTTGGCCGGTCTTCCCAGACCCTGTCGACCAGATCATAACGGCTTTCTATTACAAGCTTCTTTTCTTCTTTGGCAAATGCCTCTTTTAATTTTTCCACAAACCCGGCATTGACACATCTTCCGTCAAATCCGAGGCTATCGCCGCTCTGCAGCTTTTTTGAAAGAAATTCCGGTATTGATAAAACACCCGGCTCCCGATCCTTCATCAGCTCTATTCCGGTATCGGAAAGCTGCTCTCTGGCCTGTAAAAAATATCTGCCATCAGTCCACAGACCTGCAAAATCCTGTGTGACTACCATGGAACCTGCGGACCCGGTAAAGGAAGACATATATTCCCGGCATTTGAAATAATCACATACATACTCCGAGCCGTGAAAATCATCTGTTGGAATATAATATGCCGCAATATGTTCTTTTTGCATCTCATTTCGGAGTGCAACTATTTTTTCTTTGACTGACAACATGTTTCTGCCTTCTTTCTCTGATATTAATTTCTCCTTTGCTTCTGATATCTATGCTAAAAGGACGCTGGTTTTTTGATTGCAATATCATATGATATCAAGGTCAAAAAGTCGTTCATGCTTATACGATAGGACTTTTGAACCTGAGAATTGCGAAAGCCGGTTCGCAGCGGAGCATTTAATGTATAAAATGAAGCTTTTTAAGCAGCTTCGCAAGCTTTTTACCCTTGGGCATTGCCTCAATATCTTCTTTTGTCAGGACACCAAGCCTCAACACCAGCACGCCATACACACAGGCAGCTATGATGATCGCGATGATCAGGGATATCAGGTTGCTTCCCGATATTTTGTGCATACCCTGATAAACAAAATAAGCACATACGCCCATAATAACCGATGCGATCATGGGCAGTACAAAGATTTTTTTGATATTCTGTCTGTAGCCTAAATATTTGCGCACTGCCAGCTGATTGAGAACACACATAAGCAGCGAATAAACGATCGTGGCAATCGCAATACTATATAAATTCAGATTGGTAAATAACAGGCACGGTACTAAAACAACGGTCTGGGCAGCAAGTGCGATGGCCGCATGATAAACCGGTGCAGTAACCTTTCCAATTCCCTGAAGCACCGCATTGGTCAGCGTGGAAAGTGAATAAAAGATGACCGTAATACTCAGAGCCCGCAACAAAGATCCTGCCAATGCAATATTGGTCTGTCCCGGAAACAGAAACCCGACAACCGGCTCTGCTAAAACAAAAATACCGACAGCCGACGGAATGGCAATGAGCATCGTTGTAAGAATTGCCGTATGGACCTTTCCTTTTGTTCCACCGATATCTCCGGTTGCAAATTTACCGGATACACTCGGTATCATTGCAGCAGACATGGCAGATGAAATGGCAATCGGAATATTGGAAATGACAACAGCCTTTCCGGAATAAACCCCATACCAGACAGCGATCTGCGACACATCCACATGCTTTACCAGCTTGAGAATTTTACGATAGATCGTCTCATCCAGAGAAGTGCTGAAATTGTAAATAAAAGTACTCAGAATAAACGGTGTTACCAGCGCAAAGATAATGCCAAAAATCTCCTTATAGCTGAGTATATCCTTGTGGTCATCCTTTGCAATACGCTCACGGATCTCTTTTTTATTGATGCCATACATAAGCACCATAAATGCCAGGGCGATCAACACACCGGCTCCTGTACCGAGTGCACTACCCATGGCTCCGTACACTGCCTGTGTTGATGCATCCCTATCAATGACTAACTGCTTGAGCAGGTAAGCCGCCATAATACTGATAACAGCATTTAAGATCTGCTCCAAAATCTGGGATATTGAGGTCTGCACCATTGTCTTGTGCGCCTGAAAATAGCCTCTCAATACACCCAAAAGTCCGGACACAAAAATAGTCGGAGAGAAGATCCGAAGAACCATGACTGCTTTCTGCTCAACTAAAAAACGCGCACCGAAAAATGCAAACAGACTCGCAACTCCGCCAACAACGATAACATAAATAAAAGCACAATAAAAAATCCTCTGCGCATTTTTATACTGCTTCAATGCCAGTTTTCCCGCTATAACCTTGGAAATCGCCGCAGGAATCGAATACGAACTGATCAACAGGATGATCGTATAAATATTGTAGGCGGAACCATAATAGCCATTTCCTTCATCCCCGATGATCGCTGCCAAAGGACTTCTATATAAAATTCCGATTATCCTGCAGATAATACCGGCCATTGCCAGAATACCGGCCTGCATGATAAAACCATCGCTTTTCTTTTCCAGACTCAATTTACTCTTCCTCTTTTTTCTTTTTACGGTAATACATCAGGTATTCTACTTCTCCGAGATCCTCGTGAACACTTTCTTCCTTAATGATCAGACCCTGATTCTGATAAAATGTCACTGCCCCATAATTGTTTTCAAATACATGAAGTGTAAAAAAATCATTATCTTCCTTTATATAATTCAATAACCGGGTGCCAATGCCCGTGCCGCGGTACTTACGGTCCACAAACAGACCTTCCACATAGCCATTATCCAGTCCGATAAATCCGACAACGTAGCCGTCTGTTTCATACACATAGACCTGTGAAAGCGGCAGATTCCTTTTGACATAATTAAAATTCCTGTCCCAATAGGATGGGTCTATAAAGTCATGAGCCTCTAAATTGCCTTCATACCATATCTTCAGGACCCTTTTTAGGTCCATATCATTGAAATTCCTGATAATATCCATTTTTATTTTCCTTATGTATATAATATTTCATACATTTATATTTCTCATTACTCTTTAAAACGCTATTGTACAGTCATAAATAGTTTTACTCTTCCGATTCAGATATCAGAAACATATTTTTGCCGAGTCCAATACGGATAAATTCGGAAAGCGGAAACCCGACAACAGTATTGTAATCTCCGCAGATCTTCTCTACCAGAAACGCTCCGATCCCCTGAATACCATAGGCTCCGGCTTTGTCCATCGGTTCCCCGGTTTTTACATAAGCCCTTGCTTCCTCTTTCGTAAACGGATACATGCAGACCTTTGTCTCTTCCACAAAATCAAAACTATCCGATTTCACTTCATTTCCATCCCGGTCTAAACAGATCACACAAACTCCGGTCAAAACCTCATGCTCTTTTCCGGAAAGCGCCATCAGCATACTGACAGCCACATCCTCATCGGCGGGCTTTCCCAGTATCCTTCCGTTTGCGGCAACAACCGTATCCGCTCCTATAATAATCGTTTTTTCATATGCAGAATTGAGTGCCCACGCATATTCATGATAGCGGCCGGCCACCTCCCGCGCCTTTTGCCCGGAGAGATCAGAAACCACCTTAGCGGGATCTGTCACTGTGACAACTTCCTCTTCTTCACTTTTGATAATTGTAAACTGCAGCCCCATCCGCGCAAGCATTTCCTTGCGGCGCGGTGATCCGGATGCAAGAATGATATTAACTGATTGCTGCATATGATTTTTCCTTAATTAATTTCTTTTAATATCAGAAGTTATTGTGCCTCGCTTTGTTTCATTTGTTGTAACTGGCGTTGTAACTCTGCGATCAGGACATCTTTTTCTTTATTTGATTGAAGAAGCTGCTCTTTTTCTTCTATTATCGTTTCTTTATCTTTTACCAGCTTCTGCTTTTCATCAGTGAGCTGCTCAACAGTCTTTTCCAGTTCCTTCTTATAATTCTCTTCTATTTTCTGCCAGCGCAGATAATCAGCCCTCGCCTCGCAACGCTGGCGGATCTGTTCATCCCGCGTAAGCTGAATAATCGTATCGGTTGCTTCTTTTATCATTCCGTCTTTTTGTGCAAGCATCTTGATCTCCTCCCATGTCGTTGCCTTAAAAAGGGATGCCCAGTAGTCTATATGGTACTTCCGGTCCTCCTCTGTTGCAAGGTCTATATGCGTTAAGTCTAGCACAGAAAGCCGTAGTTTACTACTGTAGATTCTCTGATTTTTGATGTTCGTCATCATATATGTAGCATAAAATTCCGGGCTGTCCGAAAACAGGGTAAAGTCCAGAATACCAATCTGAACCGCTGATTTTGTCTGTGCATAATCCTGTCCGGTCTCCAGATTGTCAAAGGAGCGGCACAGATAACTAAGTGAACGATCCGTCCAGTTTCTCTGATTTACCACCTGCATTTCCAGATTGATGATCATATTGTCATTTAAGAGACACCGGATGTCCATTATAAAATCTTTGTTGTCAATCTGTTCTCCCAGTACGATGGGATTCAGGATTTCCACTGAAATAACTGCATCTAATTTTAAATGCAGCAATGAACAAATCAGTCCTTTTAATACATGATTGTTTTTCTGTAAAAGTGCCCGGAACAGGTAGTCGTTGGTCATGGGAATCTGAATGGGACCGGTTGCTTCGTCTAAAGATGTGATGATGTGATTTGATTGCATAAGATATGATCCTTTCTTTTGTTGGAGACAGAAAACAGATATATGAAGGGAGCATGTGAAATATATAAAATCACATAGTCTGAGCCGGTATCTGTTTTCTTAATTAGATTGTTAATTGGAAATGTTGATCGAATTGATCAAGAATATTTGATGTGCTGATTATATCAAATTGCAATATTTTTGTCTATTGTAAATTGATGATTATTAAATTTGATATTTTCGCATTCTCATAAAATTTATATTTTTACAGTTATCAATAATTCGTTTATATTTTTTCGTTTTACATGTTGACTCTGATTGTGTTTTCATTTATACTTCAACTATCTTAAGTGAAAACATCTGCTGTATATCATATCTTCAGCAATATCTTGGCATTCGCCAACATTTTTCACCTGGAAATCTACAATATATGTTGGCGGGCTTATTATTTCATATACTCTTTTACTCATGACCCGGCCGACAGGAAGGAGTATTATGAGTAAAAAGAGATTTGAAGATTTGGATTTGATTGATAACTATCTGGTGATGGCTATGGCATCCGATCCGGAGGCAGGTCCGGTCTGCGGTCGTCTGCTGGCAGAGGGACTTCTGCATCAAAAGGTTCGCTATGTACGTGTCCATGCCGAAAAGATTGTTTTGGGCAATTCCAACGTCCATCGTGGCATTCGGATGGATGTGGAAATGCAGGCATTTGATCATGTGCCTGCTGAGTCAGATCTTCCGGATAAAATCTATGATTTTGAACCTCATCATCAAAGCCGGGATAATCTGATCAAGCGGAACCGTTTCAGTCAGGCTAAAATTGATTCCAACAATCTAAAATCCGGAGAAAATGACTTTGACAGACTTCCGGATTTATGTGTGATCAATATTTTGGATTATGACCCCTTTGACAGAGGTCAAATGCAGTATCATTTTCACAATATGTGCGAAGAGGATACTTCCATTCCATATCCGGACGGACTGGATTTTTATTATTTCATCACAAAATCTGATGAAACAGAAGCAATAAATCCAAATGATGCCGAACTCTGCGCCCTTCTCAAGTATATCCAGAACAGCACACAGGAAAATGCCACCACACCATTGACGCAGGAACTTCACAAATATGTTACAAAGATAAAAGAATCAGCATATGGGAGGAATCAGTATATGACATGGGGAGAATATATCGACGAAGAAGTGGAAGAAGCATGCAAAACAGTAAGAGAAGAAGCTAAAGAAGAAAGATATCGTTTACTTGCAAAATTGGTCAAAGACGGTTCTTTGACTATTGAAAGAGCTACAAAAGAACTCGATATTTCAGAGAAAGAATTTAAAGAGAAATTCCTAAAATAATGATATTGAAGCATTCTTATTACCCATATTCTATGGTATAAATTTATTAGTCTTAAAATTTAATTATTATTTTAAATATCTTCCAAAAAATATATAAAAACCCCACCCTTCATTAAATAGAGAGTGGGGGTTCTCATTTTTTTACGCTCCCAAAACCTTTGACACTATTTATATAATCCAAATGTATACTTATTGTTTTCATTATCGAACACTGATATATAATATTGAGGTTCATTTTCAATCTTAATTTCAATATAAGGTAATTTTTCTCCATCATCTTTCCAATAAACATTCTGAATATCAGTCTTTTGAGTTCCATCTACCTCTGCTATATAGTAGCATATCCTTATTATATTGTCCTTAATAGGAACCGCAATTTTATCTCCTTGCATATAATTATAAAAGCAGGTTGAATTTTCTGCTTCTTCATTAAATAATACAGTCTGTGTACCCATTTTTTCATTAGAAACTACTAAGCAGATTTTATCATTATCCGCCTGTGTTGCAAAAGTCTCCCAATCCACCATTTGCGTCGGTGCCTGATTCTGTTCTTCTGTTTCAAATGATTCTGTTATCCCATCACTTTCCTCTGTCTCTTCCATCTCCTTCGCTGTAGGTGTTTCTTCTACCGTTTCCTCCACATCATTTACAACCTCCGGTTCCTGCGGTTCACTATTCTGTGCATCCTCCGCCTGCGTACCTCCACAACCAAAAAGCATAAATGACATAATTGCAAATAAAATAAGTGACTGTTTTACATATTTTCTCATAAAATATGATTCCTCCTTCATTAAATATTTTATAACTTTTCAATATATAATATTGTCTATATAAGTATAATTAACTTATTTAGATCATTCTATCATATAACTTGCAATATTACAATCAGGATATATAAATACCTATATAGACAAGGTGGTATTCTAATTGCAACAGGAAATAAATTATAAGATGCTCGGTTTAAAAATAAAGAAAATACGCATTAGCAAGGGTTTGACACAGGATAATCTGGCTGAACTGGTGAGTTGTAATACTTCACATATTTCAAACATTGAAAATAATCATACAAAGGTCAGTTTAAATGTACTTCTCGCCATTGCAAATTCTCTCAATACTTCCATAGACTATCTTTTATCTGACCAGTATGAAAATTCTTCGCTTGCATTGGACAATGAAATATTAAGAGCACTTAAAAACTGTGATAATGAAAAGAAACAGAAAATTTTAAAGATAATCGAGATTCTATAAATATTCAATCTTACTATATATCTATATATACCTATTTTTTCAATAAAAAAGATGAATCTCAGGTCATCCCAAGATTCATCTTTTCTTAATTTTTTTATCTCTTCTTAATTCAAATTACCAATATCTGTATCTTTTATTTACTAACTTTCACTTATAAACCAAGTGACTAAATTTCCATCACCTAAAACAAGCATTGATCCTAAAATCAATCCAATATCTCATATCTAATATCTTTGCCAACACTCCATCAGCCGTACAGATATTTCTCCTGCTCCGGTGTCAGAACATCAATCTGTTTACCTAAGAAATTCAGCTTGCGGACAGCTACATCGCGGTCAACCTCTTCCGGAACATCGATAAGCTTCTCAGTCAGACCGGCACCTTTTTCTACAAGGTATTTTGCTGAAAGTGCCTGAATAGCAAAGCTCATATCCATGATCTCAGCGGGATGTCCGTCGCCGCAGGCCAGATTGACCAGACGTCCTTCGCCCAGTACGCAAAGGGTATGTCCGTTGGATAAGGTGTATCCCATAATATTTTTTCTCATTTCTTTGGATGAAACGGCAATTTCACGAAGTCTTGCCATATCGATCTCACAGTCAAAATGCCCGGCATTGCAAAGGATTGCGCCATCTTTCATTTCCATGAAATCTTCTTCATCAATGACCTTGTCACAGCCGGTTACGGTTACAAAGAAATCACCGTATTTAGCTGCTTCCTTCATTGGCATAACATCAAATCCATCCATAACGGCTTCGATTGCCTTAACCGGATCAATTTCTGTGACAATGACTCTGGCGCCAAGTCCTTTGGCACGCATGGCAGTTCCTTTACCACACCAGCCGTATCCGGCTACAACGACTATTTTGCCGGCAACGATCAGATTGGTTGTACGGTTGATGCCATCCCATACAGACTGGCCTGTACCATAGCGGTTATCAAAGAAATGCTTGCACTGCGCATTGTTGACACGAACCATCGGGAACTTGAGCTTTCCGGCTTTGTTCATGGCCTCTAACCGGATAATACCGGTTGTTGTCTCTTCACAGCCGCCGATCACTTCAGGGATCAGATCGGTAAACTCCGTGTGCATCATATTAACAAGATCTCCGCCATCATCAATGATGATATTGGGACCAATCTTCAAAACTTCTCTGATATGATGATTGTATTCTTCATCTGTTGCATCGTACCACGCATGAACTTCAAGACCTGCTGCCACCAAAGCTGCTGCCACATCATCCTGTGTGGACAACGGATTGGAGCCTGT
>OQVQ01001145.1_pt1 | contig 11093 bp, 9 predicted proteins | sample 1691491 | NCBI WGS metagenome assembly OQVQ01 (sample SAMN03418252, study PRJEB22391) | human gut metagenome | biome: human-gut; feature: organic feature; material: feces | host: Homo sapiens | place: Tanzania | collected 2013-01
TGTCCAGCAGGAACAAGAATATAACTCTCCGCGAAGGAGTCACCAGGTTCTCCGGACAGGATGCGAGGCTGTCGGTCGAGGCGCATCCGAACTCCGCGGAGAGACAGCTTCGCAGGAAACACCTGCTGGACTCCCTGCAAAGGATCTACCCTGGAGTGAAACGCGACTCCCTGCTCAGGAAAGTGTTCGGGAAATATGCGTCCGGAACCACCTTGCCGGACTATCTTTCCGAAAAGGATTTCGAGAAGAGCGACATCAAGATCCAACTTGGTGAATCCTTTGCGAACTACATCAGAGACTGGGACATCACAGGGAACATCGACCTCGCCGAAGGTCTTGTCATCACCCCGTACTATCCACTCGACAACAGGATAACAGGATTCAGCGGGAAGTTCTCCAACAACACGATCGACCTCAACAGACTATCGTTCAAATCCGGGGTGTCGGACATCTCCGCCACCGGCCATCTTACCGGCCTCAAGAGGTTTCTTGTCTCCGGCAAGGGCAGGCTCAACCTGGATCTGGGCATAACCTCCGACGAGATCGACATGAACGAGATCCTCATCGCGCTCAACGCCGGAAAGAAATTCACGCCTATAGGCCACAACGCGGCTCTCTCCGGAATTGATGACAACGCCTACCTCAACACCGTCAAAGAGATGACAGCCGCGGACACGACCGCCTCCACCTCGCTGGTCGTGCTGCCGTCCAACCTCAACGCCAAGATCTCATTGAGCGCCAACAAGATAAAATACTCAAACCTGGAGACATCCTGGGTGGCCTCGGACATCGTGATGAAAGAGCGCTGCCTTCAGGCGACGAACACCCTCGCGACGACGAACATGGGCGACGTGTACCTTGAAGGTTTCTATTCGACCCGCACCAAGAAAGACCTCAAGGCCGGCTTCGACCTCACCTTGTCCGGCATCACAGCCGAGAAGGTTATCCAGCTGTTCCCGGCAGTGGACAGCATCGTGCCTATGCTCAAGGCTTTCAGGGGACTGCTCGACTGCGAGATCGCCGCGACAAGCTCGATCGACACATCCATGAACATTGTGCTGCCGACCCTGAGCGGCATAGTGAAAATTGACGGCAAGAACCTGTCCCTTACCGACAGTGACGAACTCAACAAGCTCCGCAGATCCCTGAGGTTCAAGGACAAGGACTCCAGCTTCATAAAATCCCTGTCAATCCGCGGCATCATCAAGGAGAACCACATGGAGATCTTCCCGTTCCTGCTGAACATCGACCGCTACTCGATCGCGGCCAGCGGCCTTCAGGGTTTCGACCAGCGGTTCAAGTACCACCTTTCCGCCCTGAAGTCGCCGATTCCGTTCAAGTTCGGCATCAACGTGAACGGCACCTTCGACAATTGGAAGTGGAAACTCGGCAAGACAAAGTACAAGAGCCGCAACATCCCTCTTTTCAATGATCAGGTCAACAGCCTGACGCTAAACCTGACCTCCGCCATCCACAACATATTCGAGAAGGGCGTGGAGCAGGCTCTGAAGCAGAACGAGCTGTCGCAGAAGGCGATAGAGAACAAAAAGAAGGAACTTGACTATTCCGCCTCCCTGACGGAAGACCTCTCCGCCGACGAAAAGAAAACCCTCAAAGCCCTTGAGACCGTCACCGGCGCCGGTAACATCGGTGACAACGGTGCCGGCTCACATCTTCCGCACGCTGAACCAGCCGGAACGAACGATGCGGCAGAGCGCGACGGGCAGAAAAATAATATTTGAATATTAACAGATTTCAACTATCTTTGCAAACCTTTCGGACTCGGAGCAAAGGCAGCTTCCAATCGCCCAACCTCCCCGCGGAATCCCTATCATCATCTAGATTCCCCCGCCGAAAGGCCTTGCGGGTGTGTTGAAACTGGTAGACAAGCCAGACTTAGGATCTGGTGCGCAAGCGTATGGGTTCGAGTCCCTTCACCCGCACAAGGGGACAGCTTCGTTTGAGGCCGTCCTTTTTTCCATTCTTATAACCCACTGAAAATCCATCCAATAAATCAAAACCTAAATGAAAAAAATCAAGAATCCATAAGAAACTAAGAAGCTGTTTTGAATTGTTTGAAATGTTCTTTGAGGTGAAAAATCTTCATTTTCTTCCCGCTTCTTCAGTCAGATAGCACCGCTATCTTCCTTGGAAGAAGCGGTCGAAACTGAAGTTTTTCACTCTCAAACCTTCAAACAAACAATTCAAAACAGCTTCTAAAAATGAATATATTCGTAATTCCCGCTAGTCAAAAATGACTGGCAGAATCCTGTATATCCCTATGAATCAAGGAGTGGCGTTTCACGTGCTGACATTCAAGCCATTACGGATCAGTACTAAAGCCGCTCTTGAAAAAAGGGCTAGACATTGTTGTTTTCAATGGATATGCTTACATATATTAGGGAGACGTTTCAGGCGAGTGGGAGATAATATATTGTTAATGAGATATATAGAGGTTTATCTTCAGCGGGAATCCGCTAAAGGCGGATACCGAATCAACTGACTTACAAGTAATTATAAAGCACGTCATTTTCTCGTTGCAATTCTACCGAGGGGAATTTCACGACAACTCTTGCCAAAACTTGTATGGCAATAAAATCAAAGCCCTTGCCACCTAACCGGGCAAACTAACGCAAAAGCTCCCACCCGAGCAGACTGGCGGGAAGTTTAGCATTGTCACACCTATATACAACAAGGGAGCACACGCATTCAACAAGGAAAGCAGACGCAACAGTGTAGTGCGGCTACGCGAAGAGGCGGAGGTTGTCGAAGGTGGGGGCAAGGGAGCCGGACTCGATGCGGTGGATGATCTCCACGACCTTGTCGTTCATCGGGGTGGGGCAACCGACTTTGCGGCCGTAGGCGCTGACGGCACCGTTGATGGAATCGACCTCGGTTTTCTTGCCGCGCTCAAGATCCTGAAGCATACTGGCTTTCAGACGGGCGTGCTTGCGGATGGCTATCGGGATGATCATAAAGGAGATGAACTTCTTAACGGGATTGCTGTAATCCAGAAGCTTGACTACATCCTTGCCTTGGATCGGCTCGATGGTTATGCCGCCCTTACGGCAGACATCAATGCATTCCTTGATCAAGGCCTGCACGACCTTCCTTGAGGAACGGTCCGAGGCGGCCTCTCCGAAAGTGCAGCCCAGGACAGCGCTCATTCCGGAGAACGCGGCGTTGATCAGGAGCTTGCTCCAGCGGGTTCCGAGGAAATTCTCCTCTACCTCGACCGGGCCCATCTTCTCAAGGAGGGCCTTGACCTCAGCGAAATGCTTGTTGACATTCTCGGAAACCGCGCCCAACGAAAAAGTGAGGCTGTCCGGCGAACTGGTCAACTCACAGACTCCCGGACCAAGCATCGTGGCTCCCCAGGCGACAGTGCAGCCAAGCACACGGGACGGACCGACGATCTCGGAAATCAGCAGCTCCGGCAACCCGTTCTGGAGAGTGACGATCACACCATCCTCAGCGAGGGAACCTTTGAGCATATTCACAACCTCGGCATTATGCAACTGCTTGGTCATAAGGAATATGACATCATATTCACCAGTCATTTCCTCATCTGTCAGGACGGTCACCGGCTGAGTGAAATTCACGGTGCCTACCACTCTCGCACCTTCGGCACGCAAGGCGGCGACGTGAGCCTTGTTATGGTTGATGAGGTCAATCTGACCTCCGTTTTTCGTAATATACGCGCCCAGAATGGTTCCCAACGAACCGGCGCCATAGATGGCACTTCTCATATTCCTTGAATATTCAAATTCCGCAAGCAGGCAATCACTTGCCGAATACAATCCGTTCGAGGGTGATTGCCCACCCTTGTCAATGAATATCTCCGCGGCAAAAATAGTGATTCCCTTCCGGATGTCAAAGCCGTTCAGCAGAAATCAGCGCGGCTTCGACGCTGACATTCGGACTCTTGCTCTGCGGAACTTTCGCTTTCGCGCAGAAGAGCCCAGCGTTCGAGGCTAAGTTCAAGATCGCGGAAGGCGCTGACCTTCGCATCCTTGACGACAACATCTGGGACTACAGCAAGACGCTTGAGCCTCTGTACGTCAACTACAACAAGTACACTCCCGAGCAGTGGTGCAACCACGGATCCAAGTCCTTCACCTCGGCTGTGCTGAAAAGGAAGGCCGACGGGAAGATATTCGCGATAATCGGCACCCACCTTTGGTGGAAGAGCGAAAAGTCCAAGCCGGGCAGCACGATGGCGAGAGCCTCACAGCTCCGTCTGGTGATGGCGGAGACCGACATCATCAGAGCCAAATACGGGGATATTCCTGTTTTTGTGATGGGGGATATGAACTGCGAGGAGGGCACCGTTCCGATCCAGCAGCTTATCCAGGGCGGTTATGTGCCTTGCTACAAGGCCGCTACCGTCTATGGCGACAACCACAACGGACATCACATATGCAGCCCTGGGGACGGATATTCGGTCGAGAGCCGCAGACGTGGACCTGACCGCGCCACTGGAGCGATCGATCACTGCCTGATCTTCGACCCGAGCGGAAAGGCCGAGGTCAAGGTCTTCGACTGCATTATGGAGAAATACACCATCAAACTCACGGATCATTACCCGAATCTTATTGATGTGAGATTATAACCGTTTCGGTGGGATATTATTCAACAGCTTACATTGCCCGGAATCCGAATACCGGACGCTAATGTAGGCTGTGATTGTGTATTTTCATTTGCCGCAGCGGAATAGATTTCGTACCTTTGTTATCCGTTATGAAGTACGGATTCGACAACGAAAAGTATCTGCGGATACAATCAGAACACATCAAGGAACGCATAGCTCAGTTCGGGGACAAGCTCTATCTGGAGCTTGGCGGCAAATTGTTTGACGACTATCATGCGAGCAGGGTTCTGCCGGGGTTCCAGCCCGACAGCAAACTGCGTATGCTCCAGCAGCTCAGCGACTGCGCGGAGATCGTCATTGTCATCAGTGCCAACGACATCGAGAAGAACAAGATGCGCGCCGACTACGGCATCACCTACGACATGGATGTACTGCGTCTGCGAACGGAATTCCAGAACAGGGGCTTCCTCGTCAGCAGCGTCGTGATCACCCACTTCAACGGCCAGTCCAGCGCCAAGGCGTACAAGGCAAAGCTCAAGAAGATGGGCATAAAGGCCTACTACCACTACACCATCGAGGGTTACCCGAACAACGTGGCGCTGATCGATTCCGAGGAGGGTTACGGGAAGAACGACTACGTGCAGACCACACGTCCGCTCGTCATCGTGACGGCTCCGGGGCCGGGTAGCGGCAAGATGGCCGTGTGCCTCAGCCAGCTCTACCACGAGCACAAGAAGAGAGTGGCGGCGGGCTATGCCAAGTTCGAGACGTTCCCGGTCTGGAACCTTCCTCTGAAGCACCCGGTCAACATCGCCTACGAGGCCGCCACAGCGGATCTGAACGATGTGAATATGATCGATCCGTTCCATCTGGAGGCCTACGGCAAGACGGCGATCAACTACAACAGGGACATCGAGATATTCCCGGTGCTGAACGCCCTCTTCGAGGGAATCTACGGCGAGAACCCGTACAAATCGCCGACCGATATGGGTGTGAATATGGTGGGCAACTGCATCAGCGATGACGACATCTGCTGCAAGGCCGCCAACGACGAGATCATCCGTCGCTACTACTCCGCACTCGACCAAATGGCTGACGGAGAGGACAATGAGAGCGAGGTCGGCAAGATCGCGCTGCTTCTGAAGCAGGCAAGGATCACTACTGAATATCGCCGCGTCACCGTCGCCGCGAAGCAGCGTGAGACCACCGCCGGCAATCCTTCCGCCGCCATCGAGCTTTCCGACGGCACCATCCTGAGCGCCGAGACCTCCGACCTTCTGGGGCCTTGCGCCGCCCTTCTTCTGAAGGCCACAAAGCATCTTGCCGGGATCGACCACAGCGTCAAGCTCATTCCGGGAAGGCTCATCGAGCCGATCCAGAAGACGAAAGTCACCTACCTGCACGGCAAGAACCCGCGTCTGCACACTGACGAGGTGCTGATCGCCCTTTCTGTCCTGAGCCCGGATGACGAGAACTGCCGCAAGGCTTTGGACACGCTTCCTTTGTTGAAAGGCTGTCAGGTCCACTCAACAGTGCTGCTGAGCGACATCGACAAGAAAGTCTTCAAGAAACTGGGCGTGGACCTCACCTGCGAGCCTGTCCACGAAAGGCACTGACACCTTGGATTTTCCAACGATAATGATTAACTTTAGGCTTTGAAAGCCAGAAGACTATTCTGACTATAGGACCTATAATATTTATTACCATATTCAGAGATGAACTATTGTCCTCATTGCGGATCGCCGGTCCAGCCGGATTCCTCCTTTTGTCCAAGTTGCGGGAAACCACTTCAGTCCCAGCCTGACTCCGCCGGGCAGACCTTCAACACCCCTCAGACCACCAAAGAGAAGGAGGACAGATGGCTTATCGCCTTGGTCCTCTGCATAGTACTCGGCGGTTTCGGTGTCCACAGATTCTACACCGGCAACACCACCACCGGCATCATCATGCTCCTGACCCTCGGCGGCTGCGGCATCTGGGTCCTGATCGACATCATCATGATCGCCTGCAACACCTATGTTGACGGGAACGGACAGACCTTGAAATAACAAACAGCAAACATTATGAAATATTGTCCTAAATGCGGAACAGCCGTTCCTGAAGAAGCGTCTTTCTGCCCTAAGTGCGGAACCAACTTTCCAGACGTGGCAGCGCCTACTCCCCTGTCTCAGAATTACCAGCAGCCTCCTATGGAGCCATGCCCGCCGACCTACCTCGCCCTGTCCATCATCGTGACCGTGCTCTGCTGCCTTCCTTTCGGAATCGTCGGCATCATCAAGTCCAGCAACGTTTCCAAGGAATATGCAGCCGGGAACTACGCCAAGGCAAAGGATGCGAGCAAGCAGGCCAAGACCTGGAGCATAATCGGACTGTGCTGCGGACTGTTCTGGATAATCCTCTACATCATCCTGCTGGCCTGCGGATTCATGGCCGGCCTCGCTGATCTTTAGAGTCTTCTCTGTCTTTGGCTCTCAGGCCTGTCTTTGACTCTCAGGTATGTCATTGGCTCTCAGGCCTGTCCCATTTTTAAGATTTCTCCATCCGGAATCATCTCATCAGGCAGATGAACAAAGATTCCTCCAAGAAACCAATCCTGTACATTCTGCTCACGGCAGCGTGTGTGGGATTGGTGCTTACATATTCACGTTTCAGCCCAGAAGACAGCACCTGGTTCCCAAAGTGCATATTCCTGCAACTGACAGGATTGAAATGTCCCGGCTGCGGCAGCCAGCGGGTAGTACATAGCCTGCTGAACCTCAATATTCACAAAGCCTTTGAGGCCAACGCCTTCCTTGTGCTGTGCCTCCCGTACATCATCTCCCTGCTGGTGTCCGTTCCACTCAGATCCCGTTTCCCACGATTCTACAACACCCTAAACAGCGTCCCCGTCATCATCACCATCGGCGTCCTTGTCATAGCCTGGTGGATCACCCGCAACATCTTCGGCTGGTGATAGTCAGTTCAGAGGAAGGTAAAAGGATGATATATCGATTATATTCGTATCTTTGTGACACCAAGAGAGAAAAATTATACTATGATAAAGAGACTTATTCATCCCATCTGCGTGGCGGTTATGCTCATCATCGCATCAGCATGCGAGAAATACGAACCGGATTGGGATATCTTTGAGGCTTACGGCGTGGCGGAGGAGATAAAGACGGATTTCTACGAAAGATATTCAGAGGATGTAAAGGTCACGAGCGCGGTGACATCCTACAATAAGTCTCAGGTCGAATTTGTGGACACCGACGGGTTGAAGTGCACGGCCGTCTATAAAGGCCACACTTGGATGATGACGCAGAAAGAGTTCAACAAGAACGGATTCGCGTTCCTCAAGCAGCTGCCGGAGAGAATCGCAAAAGCCTACCTCAGAGCCGGAGTCAGCAAAGAATTTTACGAGTGGGATCAATCGTATGTGATCGAAGTCACACGCAGAGGGTTTGGCAAAAAGGCATACGAGTTCCAGTTCGTTGTTTTTGATGAGAATGAGTTCCCCAAGCTTGCATACCGGGAGTATTTCGTGCTGATAGACGAGGACGGAGAACTCCTCGATATCCGGTCCCGCCACAACAGATCCATCTGGTGGTATGATATGAGCGGCTGTGTCGATTTTGTAAGGCAAAAATATCCCGAGGCCACAATCCTTGCCGGAATCAACGATTCCAGCGACAATGTCTTGTATATCAAAGACAAAGGCGTTCTGAAAACGGTCCGGTTTGATTATCGTGGATCTGATGAGCAAACTTGGAGTGCGACCATCTACAGATTGGAGGATTACGACAAACTACCTGACACTGTGTTGGATGAATATGCCAAATATAGGGTCTATCACCCTGATTTCAATTATTTCGAGGTCTATCGCGTCGAGACGAAGGACGGAATCTATTACGGATTGAAAAGCGCCACCACAAGCCTGACCGTTTACTTCAAGGCTTGACTCAAATTCTTAGGATTCCTCGTCCACGAATATGCCCGATAATGCTACCGTCATCGTACTTTTAGAAGCTGTTTTGAATTGTTTGTTTGAAGGTTAAGAGCAAGCTCTTTCCCTGCTGCTCACCTCGGCAATCCGAACAAGTTCGATTGCCCTCGGTTCGGGCGCTGGGTTGAGAGTGAAAAACTTCAGTTTCGACCGCTTCTTCCAAGGAAGATAGCGGTGCTATCTGACTGAAGAAGCGGGAAGAAAATGAAGATTTTTCACCTCAAAGAACATTTCAAACAATTCAAAACAGCTTCTTAATCCACGACGGCAGCACTTTGGGCAGTATTTGCAACAGTCGAGGTTGATTTGCACCCTGACGGCAGCGATTTCGAGCATATTCGCGACTGTCGCCGGCCGAAGAGAATCCCTGCCTTTTTTGAGATCAGCGATTACGGGCATATTCGCGACTGTCGGAATAGGGGGAAATGGCAATGAATATATTTCCGAATATTCAGAAAAATTTCTAAATTCGTCAAGAGATGTGCTGGTCTGGTAGGAAGCGGCAAAATAAGTTTCCGAAGATCTGGCAAAGATTTTCAAGGGTGGATTTCTTTTTGAAGAAGGAATATGTCGGTGACACATAACTGATGAGAAAAGGAATATAGACCCAAAAGATCACATAAGATAAGGGCACTAATTTTTTAACGACTAATTAATAATGACACGGATGAGAAGAATATTTCTGATTGCATTGGCGGCAGTGCTGCCAGGATTGACCAACGGAATCAGCGCCGACTCGTTCTCTGACGGGAGGCTTTTGGATAAGACCCTGAGGATCGACTACATATTCACAGGGTCGGACAAGGATTGCGACATCGCTGTGGCTGAACTGCTTAGCGCCCACGGATGGTACGGGCGGCGCACCAATCTGAAAGAGGTGCCGCTTCGGGGTAACGGACAGCTGACGATGACGGACAAGGCTACGGGCGACACACTTTACAGGATGTCATTCTGCACTCTGTTCCAGGAATGGCAGGCTACCGAGGAGGCCACGAGGGTCCGCAAGAGTTTCGAGAACGTGTTTCTTGTGCCGATGCCGGCGGCCCCGGCGGAGATCACCATGCAACTCTATGACTTTCACGAAAATGTGGCGGCAAAACTTACGCATCCGGTTGACCCTTATGACATTCTGATAAGACCGGCAGGTGGAGGGCCGCAGACAAGAATGCTGCTTCACAGCGGGGACTCCAAGGAGAAGATCGACGTGGCCATTCTCGCTGAGGGCTACACTGAAGGCGAGATGGACATATTCTTCAAGGATGCCGAGAGCACGGTGGAGAACCTTCTGCGTCACGAGCCGTTCAAGTCAATGAAGGATCGGTTCAACATCGTCGCGGTCGCGTCTCCTTCCGAGGACAGCGGAGTCAGCGTGCCGCGTGAGGGACTGTGGAAAAAGACGGCGGTGGACTCGCACTTCGACACGTTCTACTCCGACCGCTACCTCACGACCCTGCACCTGTTCAAGATGCACGACATCCTCGCCGGAATCCCGTACGAACACATCATAATCCTCGCCAACACTGACACTTACGGCGGCGGAGGCATCTACAATTCGTACACTCTCACGACCGCCCACCACAATCTTTTCGGTCCTGTTGTCGTCCACGAGTTCGGACACAGCTTCGGTGGATTGGCCGATGAATATGCCTACGACGACCAGTTCGTTGAGTATTACTACCCGGACACCGAGCCTTGGGAGCAGAACATCACCACGAAGGCTGATTTCAGCAGCAAATGGAAAGACCTTTATGACCAAGGTGTTGCCGGGCTTGTAGAAGGCGGAGGCTACCAGACGAAAGGCGTCTGGCGCCCATGCGAGGATTGCCGCATGAGGACAAACACCGCCGAGGCCTTCTGCCCCGTCTGCCAGAGAGCCATTGAGCGCATCATCCGCTTCTACACCGAGGAGTAACTGCCGATCTCCTCGACAAGGGTGCCTGCAACCCCGCGCCACGAAAGGGAGCATGGAGGCTAATCCTCTATAAATCAGCGGTTAAGGTAGATGTCCTCCCCGCCGAACAATTGTGGAGGACACCAATTTAACCAATTATGTTTCAATAAGTTGTCCTCCACGCCCCTATCTTCTTTTTAGCCCCAGAGACTGCCTGAAAAGTCATGGCTAGAGTAGAGTTGAAAAGTCTGTACCCCACAACAGGGAGACTACGAATTTTCAATCCTCACTGGGGGCACTTTTACTTTTAAGACAGTCTCCCCCTGTGGAAGGTCATGCCTATGCCGACGACGATGCTGGTGGTGTAGCACAGGCCGAAGATATACATGGCATTAATCGCAAATAATACATGTCATACCACTAAGTAATGTTGAAAAAATAAGTTGCGTCAATCGATAAAATTGAATTCATAGAAGCACCCTGAACATCATAGAATGGCTCTGCTGCTTTGATTTTTTTGAGCCTTGTGCAAGCCACAGGCACGCAAGTATGACTCTGGTAATGCTGGGAGGCAATAGTGTGTGGCTGACCCCCATATCCCGAGGGAGGGTCAGCCACAGTGATAGTGG
>OQVQ01001148.1_pt1 | contig 11059 bp, 11 predicted proteins | sample 1691491 | NCBI WGS metagenome assembly OQVQ01 (sample SAMN03418252, study PRJEB22391) | human gut metagenome | biome: human-gut; feature: organic feature; material: feces | host: Homo sapiens | place: Tanzania | collected 2013-01
AATAAAATAGGTATCGGCTGTCAGTCAGCCACCATGGGCGCTTATGAGCCCGAATTCTGGCTGATCGACCTCAACGGTAAAGCCGAGAGCGGCAAATATGATTCAATAGAGAAAGACGCCGACGGCAATTTCGTCTGCAAAAAGGGCGATCAAACAGAAACGATAAAATCAGTTAAATAGAAATAACAAAAGGCTGTCGCAGATCAAGAGATTGATGTGCGGCAGCTTTTTTGTTAAATTTATACAAGAAGGCTGAAAAGCGGCTGTACATTTTGCTGATTTTTAATAATCCACTTGCTTTTTATTCAAAAAATCAGTTAAAATATAAGTGCAGCAGATATCAATAATAAATATATTTGGCAATTCCGATGATTGCCTGCGATTATTTTTGTTAAACTTCTGCAATTTATATTTGAGAGGGTGATTCCGATGGTCCGGATATACATTAACTAGCACATTATAGAAAGAAGGAGAAAAAATGCACCTAACTAAAAGAATGTTAAGCTTATTATTAGCATTATTTTTCACTCTTTTACTGCCTCTATATTGTTTTGCCGCTTCAAATCTCTCTCCGGCGACAACCATTACGGACGGCGCTTACTATTACATTAGGAACAAAAACAGCGGGCACTATTTAGATGCAGAAAATTCTCTCAATTTTAACGTTATTTAATATGCCTATCACGGCGCTCTCAATCAAACATGGAAAGCCGTGCGGATTTCCGGCAACACTTATAGGTTAGAAAACAGAAGCCCTTACTATCAAAACCAGGGCAGAAAGTGCTTGAGTGTTTCCGAGGTCAACGATGAAGTCGATTTGTTTTATTACAGCTCAACGCTCACAACGCAGCGGTGGACGATAACCGCAAACTCAGACAGTACCTTTACCGTTAAATCCGGGTGGGACAATAAAGTGCTTCAAACGCAGAACGCCTCAAGCGCATCACCGGCAAATGTCATAAAAGCAACCGCCAATGGCTCAAATAGCCCAAAGTGGTATTTTGAAAAAATACCTTCTCCTCAAACTTCTATCTCGGCAATGAAATCTGTATTTCCTCACGAAAAATACTGGAATCACTCACCAGGTTCAAGTTGGGGATATACCACAATAACATCCACTGCTTGTAGTCACCATGGTAGCTGTAATTATAACGGTTCATGTGGTTGTAACAGTTATCAAAGTTCAATACAGTGTATGGGCTTTGCCAAGTATATTGGAAAGCGTTTCTTTGGTAGCGATGTTACAAGTTGGGCTAAATCAACCAATTCCAGCTCTATGTATTTTGTCAAGCCTGGCGATTACATAAGATTTGGTGGACACAGCGTAATTGTTCTTACTGTTTCAGCTAACTCTGACAGTATAACGGTTGCCGAGTGTAACTACAAAGGGAAATGTATCATAAGATGGGGACGTAGTGTTTCGATTAGCGAAATCAAAAGCGACTTTTCACATATGCACAAGTCACCATACGTTTTGATTGGATAACATAACAGGAGTTGATATTTATGAAAAAATTGATAGCATTGATACTTATGGGCTTTATAGCCGTTATTACATTTACAGCCTGCTCCAATTGCCAAAAAGAGTATTTTTGAACAATATGATGATCTGATTAAATCAAGTAACAAAATCCAAAGGGAATGCTTTAGTTATATGCAGGAAAACATTCTTCCATATTCGGCTTATTTTAGCTTTATGAATAATATAAATACAATTAGGACTAAAGTCTCTGATGTATTACAGGATTATTCAAAGAGTATAGAAATTGTCAAAAACAGTTTTGGAAAAAATATTGAAGTTTCGCTTCCTTTTAATTCAATGTATATAAAGGATTCCAATCATCTACTTACTGTTCAAAATTCAGTGTGGAATAATGGTGACACAGTTGGTAATTTTTCTTTTGAAAGTGATGCTGAAGTCATGTGGCTTAATCTTTTATTGACAGACGGATTTAAAATAAAAAAGATACCATTATCAAATGAAAAAGAAGTTTTGCTGATAGGAAAAAATTATCTGACTAATTCTGATATTAAATATGAATATTACAACAACGATGGTCGCCATTTTTCTTATCCAGATTTTATTCTAAAGAATGAAGCTGACGATTATTTTCTTTTTGAGGTAAAAAGTCTGAATAAATCATCTTCTCAGAATTTTTCTTCTGAAGAATATCAACAAAAGCTCGAAGCTCTATTGATCTTTTATAAGGCGGTTTCAGAAAAAGTTAAACATTATTTCTGTTTTCCAATACAAAATGGTAATAATTGGACTATAAGTTGTTTTTACAACGGTAATGAATATTCTTTGGAATATGATCAATTAAAATCACTTGTAAATGGCACTGTTTCAATTGAATCGTTAGAGCATAAAAAAAAATTAAATTTAATATGACGGTTAACTGACTAACTTTAAAAGTCTTACCTATAAGTAAGACTTTTTCTTCAATTTATAAATGCACCGTTAGAGCAGAGACATTATATTTTTCACTTCTCAAATTCTATTCTATAGAAAATTCCTATAACTGACTATTTGTAATTAGTATTAGACAATATTATGGAAAATTTGGGATACTTAATTCACAAAATTTAATAACAATTTTCTAAATTTTAAGAATAGATCACATACAAAAAGGTAAGAATAATGTACGAGTTTCTATGGCATGGTCGAGGCGGTCAAGGTGCATTTACAGCTGCCCGTCTTTTAGGCGCAGCCTACTCTTTAAAGAAAGACGGCAATTATGCTTTAGCTTTTCCATCTTTCGGTCCTGAGCGCAGAGGCGCACCAATTAGAGCTTTCACCAAACTTGATACTAAAAAGGTTGGTAACAGAGCTGAGATTGAGAAAGCTGACTTTGCTGTATATCTTGATGATACCTTATTCAATGATGATGCATTTTTAGAATTAAAAGAGAATGGAAAAATCATTCTTTGTACCAAGAAAATATTCACAAATTCAAAAATTATCACTATCGACGGTGTGTCTATTGCAGAGAAAATTCTGCACTTACCCATTACCAATACTGTAATTTTAGGCGCGATTGCTGCTGTCTTTGATGAGGTTACAGTAGATGATCTTAAGTTTGCTATCGAGCAGAACATGCCTCCAAAACTTCAACAAAGAAATATTGAAGTAGTTAAAGCAGCATTTGATGCTGTTAAGTCTTAGGAGGCAGTCATGAAAGTTGAATTAAAAGAGAACATCAAGTTTACAACTTCAAATATTCCATTTGCTCCAAGCTATAAGCCAGGCTTAGTTACAAAAAACTCAGGTTGGAGAAATGAAAAGCCAGTATGCGACAAAGAAAAGTGCAATGGCTGTTTCCTTTGCTACCTGTATTGCCCAGATGGCGTAATTTCAAAACACGGTGACAAAGTAGAAATAGATTATGACTTTTGTAAGGGATGTGGCATCTGCCAGAAGATCTGTAAACACGGCGCAATTACTATGGAGTCTGAAAAATAATGACTAAGAAATTTTTATCAGGCAATGAAGCATTTGCGTTAGGTGTATGTCTTGCAAAGCCTCATGTGATTTCAGCATACCCAATTACACCTCAGACCACTGTTGTAGAAAAGTTATCTGAGTTAGTCGAGTCCGGTGTGCTAAAGTCTGAGTTTATTCATGTGGAATCAGAGCATTCAGCGCTATCTGCTGCTATCGGCGCATCAGCTGTTGGAGCCAGAACCTTTACGGCAACATCATCACAAGGTCTTTTATATATGGCTGAGTGTTTGACTTACGCATCCGGCGGACGCTTTCCAATCGTAATGATGAATGCTAACCGATCAACAGCGTTACCTTGGAATATCTATGGTGATCAGAGAGATTCATTATCTTTACTAGATCATGGCTGGATCCAGGCTTATGCAGAGGATGCTCAAGAGGCTTTAGATTTAGCTTTAATGAGTTTTTACGTTGCTGAGCATAAAGATGTAGCAACTCCATTTATGGCTAATTTAGATGGCTTTACTCTAACTCATACCTATGAGGTTGTAGATGTACCTGATGCAGAGCAGGCAGATGAGTTTTTACATCCATATGAGACTGATAATAAGATCTCGTTTGATGATCCTAAGAACTTAGGTTTCTCAGCAGGACCTGATACAAATACTGAGTTTAAGTACAAAGAGCATTTAGGAATTTTAAATGCCCGCAAGGTTATTAAAGAGTGTGAGGATAAGTTCTTTAAGATCTTTAACCGTAAGTATTCAGGCTTAATTGAGACTTATAAGACAGAAGACGCTGATTTTGTGATTGTAACCTTAGGTACTATTGCAGGTTTGGTAAAAGAAGTTGTCGATGAGTTAAGAGACAAAGGCCAAAAGGTAGGTTTGTTAAGAATTCGCTATCTAAGACCATTCCCTAATGAGGAAATTGTAGAAGCTCTTAAAAACGTCAAAGCCATTGGTGTTTTAGAAAAAGATATTTCCTTTGGTAATGAAGGCACTGTGTATACCAATGTAAATTCAGCTCTACACAAAGCAAAACTTGATGTGGTTTCATCAAATTATATAGCAGGATTAGGTGGCAGAAATATCGAAAAACATCAGATTGAAGACATCTTTACAAGACTTCAGTCGCTAAATCACGAAATTGTATTTGTAGGTCTGAAAGAGGAATAGTCATGGCAGTTAACGTAAAAACACTAACAGATGATGAATTCTTCTACGGTCACAAAGCTTGCGCAGGCTGTGGCGGATCACTAGCTGTTCGTATTGCTCTAAAAGTTTTAGGCAAAAGATCTGTTGCGGTAATTCCTGCAGGCTGTATGTCAGCTGTAGGTTTTAACTTCCCTCAGCTGTGCTTTGCAAATAATGCAATTATTTCAACCTTTGCCGGTACTGCATCCATGATGACAGGTATTCAGGCTGGTTTAAAGGCTTTAGGCAAAACTGATTTTAATGTAGTAGGTTTTGCCGGTGACGGTGGTACCGCTGATATCGGTATTCAAGCGCTTTCAGGTGCAATAGACAGAAATGATGATGTTTTATACATCTGCTATGACAACGAAGCTTACATGAATACAGGTATTCAGAAAAGTTCGCTGACACCATTTGGAGCTAGAACAACTACTACTCCTGCAGGAAAAAATCTGCATGGAAATCTTTCAAACAAGAAAAACATGTTTGAAATTGTTGCAGCTCACGGGATCTCTTATGCAGCTACAGCAAGTGTAGGTTACCTTCCAGACTTTATGAAAAAAGTTGAAAAGGCAGCCTCCATTAGAGGTACAAAATACATCCATGTTATCGCTCCATGTCCAACCGGTTGGGGAATTAAAACAGAGGATTGTATCGAAGTTGCAAAAGAGGTTGTCGATTGTGGTTTATGGTACTTAGCTGAATTTGAAAACGGTGAGTTCCACATCAACCGCAAACCAAAAGAGTTTACTGATGTAGCAACCTACATCAAACGTCAGGGCCGTTTTAAGCACTTAGATGAGAGCGATATTCAAGCCATCATCGCAGGTCGTGACGCTAAATGGAATTTTATTAACAAGCATTTTAATTAGAGGTTTACATGGCTATAAATAAATCAAAATTCTGGGATGAGGCATTAGAAACAGCTCCTCGTGAAGTCTTAGAAGCAAATCAGTTAAAAGATCTTCAGGAGATCGTAAAGTTTGCGTACGATAATTCTCCTTATTACAAGAGATCTTTTGATGAGGCAGGCGTAAAGCCATCAGATATTAAAACATTAAAAGATATCGAGAAGTTCCCATTCATCAATAAAAAGACCCAACGTGATACTCAGGGCGTAGGTTCATTCTTAGGTGAGTTATGTGCAGTACCTGAAGATGATGTTGTATTTATTTCAACCTCATCAGGTTCAACTGGTGTTCCTACCATCAGCCCATTTACTCAGAAGGATTTCGATGAGTTCCAGGATACTGAGGCTCGTTGGTTCTGGCAGGTTGGTGTAAGACCAAATGATCGTTACGTTCATGCTTTAAACTTCTCACTGTATGTAGGTGGTCCTGACGTAATCGGTGCTCAGAGAACCGGAGCTCTATGTATCTGGGGCGGTACCTTACCATCAGAGCGTTTATTATGGGTTCTAAAGACCTATCAGCCAACCGTAATCTGGACATCACCATCATACGCATGGCAGTTAGGTGAGAAGGCTCTAAAGAGCGGTATTGATCCTAAGAAGGATTTAAACATCAAGACCATTATCGTAGCAGGTGAGCTAGGTGGTTCTATCGATGCAACTCGTAAGGCAATCGAAGACTTATGGGGCGCACAAGTTTATGACTTCTACGGTCTGTCTGATATCTTTGGTGCTTGTGCTGCAATGTGTGAGTACAAAGATGGTCTTCACATCGCTGAGAACCATGTCCTTGTTGAGACTGTTGATCCTAATACCGGTAAGGTTTTACCTCCAGGTGAAAAGGGAGAGTTCGTATTTACTACCTTAAGAAAACATGCTCGTCCATTGATCCGCTTCCGTACAGGTGATATCGGCTGGATTGATAACACAAAGTGCAAGTGCGGTCGTACCCATGGTCGTATCCACGTTTTAGGTAGAAAGGATGATATGTTCATCGTATCTGCAGTTAACGTATTCCCAAGTGACGTTGAAGCTGGTATTCGTTCAATTTCAGGTATCACCGGTGAATACTTAATCAGAATCTTTGAGAAAGACTTTACCTGCAAGTACTCAGTTGAAGTTGAGAAGAAGTTTGATAACAAGGATTCAGACGAGGAAGTAGCTGAGCTTGTAAGCAAGTCCTTAAAGGCGCGTATCGGTGTTAAACCATACACTGTAGTAGTTCATAAGGATGGTGGTCTGAATACACGTTCAGAGCACAAGTCAAAGCGTATCATCGATGAGCGTACTAAGAAAGACTAGTACTTAAAGTCTATTTAAACTGAAACACACAGTAAAAAGGCTCTACACCAAAATGTAGAGCCTTAATTGTCTCTAGTGTCTATAACTAGAGCATGGAAAAGAGATTAATCTGCAGTTTGTGCTTTTGCTAACTTTAACTGTCGTTTGTGCATAAAGGTAATTAACAGTACCATGACAATTACAGCGGCACCCAAACTTAATGGTAAGCTTCTGGTTACACCTGCAATTGCATAACCAATTAAGGCACTTACAGCTACAGTTAAAGAGTAAGGCAACTGAGTGTAAACGTGCTCGATGTGAACACAGCCAGAACCGGCTGATGATAAAACAGTTGTATCTGAAATAGGTGAACAGTGATCTCCAAATACAGAACCTGCTAAAGTTGCTGATAGGGCAATGATGGTTAATTCCATTGAATTTGGATCAACAGCCTGAGCTACGATCACCACAATAGGAATTAAGATACCAAAAGTACCCCAAGCAGTACCGGTTGAGAATGATAAGAAACCTGCAATCACAAAGATCACAGCAGGTAGCACTACACCAACGAAGCCGATATCGTTCTGAACGATAGATGAGATGAATTCTGGTGCCTGTAAAAGATCACGGGTAACACCTGAAATGGTCCAGGCAAAGGTTAAGATCATGTTAGCAGGGATCATAGCCTGAACACCGCGCAGTACACCATCCATATACTCTTTTAATGATAGGAGTTTTCTTGGAACCATCATTAAGAAAGCAACAACTAATGCTCCAAATGAGCTTAACACTAAAGACTGTGATGAATCAGTGTTACCAAAAGCAGCACCTAGTGTGTGATATTTTTCATCTTCACCCCAGTAACCGCCTAAATACAGCATTGCAAGCACAGCAAAGATAATTAAAGAAATGATTGGTATTACCATGTCTAAGACAGTACCGTTGCCCTTTACTTCGATGCTCTCATCAGTATCTTTTACATCTGCTTTAGCAGCTTTTGTGGACTCATAAGCTTCTTTTTCAGCTTTGTACATTGGTCCAAAATCAACATTAAAGCAACAAACTAAAACGACTAACAGAATGCAGAGCAGTGCATAGAAGTTCCATGGAATGGTTGCACAGAAAGCTGCAATATCTGAATCAAAAGTATTGGTAGCTTTTAAGTTTGAACCAACTGCAGCTGCCCACGATGAAACAGGTGCGATAATGCAGATTGGAGCTGCGGTAGAATCGATAATATAGGCTAACTTTTCTCTTGAGATCTTATACTTGTCGGTAATAGGTCTCATCACAGTACCTACGGTTAAGCAGTTAAAGTAATCGTCGATAAAGATAAAAGCGCCTAAAGCTGATGTAGATAGAAGTGCTGAACGTCTGCCTTTGATTTTAGCAGTAGCCCAATTTCCATAAGCTTTAGAAGCTCCGGCCATATAGATAACATAAACTAGAGCGCCTAAAAGTGAACAGAAGAGCACAATGTTCAGATCGAACTTATTGCCCATAACTGATAAGGCACTTTCAACTGGTCCTAGAATGATATTACCATCAGTTTTTAAAGTGTAAATCAGGGTTCCTGATAAGATACCCACGATTAGTGATGAAAATACTTCCTTAGTAATTAACGCTAATACAACGGCAATTACAGGAGGGAGAATGGATAAAACTCCAACTGATACTGGATCCATAAGTACTCCAAAAATAGTAGAAATTATGCACTGTAATTATACAACTAAATTGGAGTTAAACTGAATATGCTCTTTAATGGTGAAATTGTGTGTTTATGGAAGAAATTTAGGCACTCTCAGAGATAGTTTTAGTGTCCAGTGAAGTGGCATTATTTGAACTGTTTGAATTTGTACTGTTTTTGTCAGATGTAGCAGATGACTCATGCTTATTTAACTTTTGATTGTTCTCTTTGGTGTTTTCTTCAGAGAGCTCCTGCTGAGCTTCAGACATCTTTTGCTGAGCTTCAGCTGCAACTTTCAGATCCTGACCTGATGGTTGTGCTGGTGCATGAGCAGCACTGATCACAGTACGCATCTTTTCGATGGTTTTTTCAGGTGTTGATTCTTTACCAATATCAATATTCACATGACCGTCAGTTATGTACTTATTACCATCTGGTCCTGTCTTATATTCATACTGTGGGGATCCTGCGTACGAACCTCCTGCCGACTGATGTGCCTGCTCATGAGTTCTTACCTCGGTATCACGTGCTTTTAGTTGCTCAACCTCGGATTGCTCTTCATCAGTTAAATACTCACCGTTTTGCTTTTTGCCATTGTGATTTTGAGCAGCTTCCTTTTGCTCTTTCTCTTTTGCTTTGTCAGCTGATGACTTCTTTACAATGCTCTTGTCATGATTGTCAGTATCATCAACAGGATCTGAATTTTTATCTGATCCTGTTAAAGCAAAAGTGTTCTCATCACTGTTATCCTCCTGCGTATCGTCATTTACAAGAGGATCTTTTTCACCTAGAGCTTCTCTTATTGAGGATACAGTATCTGACAGAGATTGATTTTGACTTTGATAAGATTGAGCAAATGAATTAGATAAGTAAGCTTTTAAAGCTTTGCTACGATTGTGTGAGTAAGAATCTTTATTATAAGACTGTGCTCCTTGAGAGATGGTAACGCAGTCATCCTGCAGAGTATTCTGTTTCTTTTTGTCATCCTGTCTGTTGCCAACAGCAGATACAGCAATATTGTGGTTCTGAAATGATTGAACTTCAGATCCTTCAACAAAGCTATAGTTTGTGTTAACTAAAGACATAAGATACTCCACTAAGTTATCTTAGTTAACGGTAAGTATAGATCTGAACTTTAGGAATTTTTAAAGAAATTTATTCCGTACTAAAACAAATTTTTTCAAAGTGTCGTAAACAATGAATTAGCTTCTTTGGTAGATTACTGATATGTCAATGGTGAATTGATATCAATTCCTTTATATTTTAGCGCCACAAATGGTTTATCTTGATGGGCACAAAAACTTCAGCTAAAGAGATCGGTAATAATCTTCGTTTGTAGCTGATAATACTAAGAACTTACAGCAGTCTTTAATAAAAGAACGGCAAACTTAAGATGGCATTGTCACAATGTGATTATATCATAGGTCCTCCGTCTACATTTAATTGTTGGGCTTCATTCATTGGCAATACTCCTTTATATACTATATTTAAGAAGGATGAAACTATAAATCCGGATGATTTTGCAATTATTCGAGGAGATATCAAATAAGTTAAAATGAACAAAACGAGATACATGTTTCTTGTGCCCTCATACAAGGCTTCATTTTTAGAAGAAGCCCTGGAGAGCATCAAGAATCAGACATACACCGACTTTAAAGTGTTGGTCTCAGACGATTGCTCACCCGAGAATCTCAAACCAATATATGACAAGGTTTGCGGCAACGACCCACGTTTCGCTTTTCGTCGTAACGAGGCAAACATGGGTGGCAAAAGCCTTGTGTCACACTGGAACCTCTTGGTTGATTTGTGTGATACCGAATATCTTATCATGGCAAGTGACGATGATGTCTACGAGCCGAAATTCTTGGAAGAGATAGACGCCCTCGTAAATAAATATCCTACGGTTGACATTCTGAGGGCAAAAGCAAGACGAACAGAAAATGGAAGATTGACAAGAGAAGATTTTAATCTTGATGAATACATGACTCTTGCACAGTTTGCATATACATTTGGCGAATTGCCTTTAGTTGCTTGCCTTGCGAACTATGTATTCCGAACATCCAGACTCAAAGAATTGGGCTATTTCCCTGATTTCCCAGCAGCAGCCAAGAGCGATTCTGCCACAGCAATGCTCATGGCACAGAACGGAATAGCTTCTACTCCAGATGTGTTGTTTACTTTCCGCATATCCAATGAGAACCTGTCTTCTACATCCGGCTATACCAAAAACATATTGAATGTAGCAAAAGCCGATATCTTGTTTGTAGATTGGTATTCAGAAAAAATGAAACCATTATTAGATAAACTACCTGAAAACCAATCACACCTCAGACCATGGGTTGATAAATCTCACAAAAGTCATGTTGAGGGCATCTTGCAATACCTAATGCCACAAATGAAATTGTGCGACCTAATATTCTTTTTAAAGGCGTTCAAACGAAGAGGTTATCTTCTTGGTACCATAGATAATATGGTGATTTGGAAAAATTGGATTAAAAAAAAACTAACATATTAAATTATAGATATGAAGACTCAAATAG
>OQVQ01001150.1_pt1 | contig 11052 bp, 3 predicted proteins | sample 1691491 | NCBI WGS metagenome assembly OQVQ01 (sample SAMN03418252, study PRJEB22391) | human gut metagenome | biome: human-gut; feature: organic feature; material: feces | host: Homo sapiens | place: Tanzania | collected 2013-01
TCGGTGGATGTGGCTTATAATGATGCCACGACGGGCGCAAGACAAATCAAACTCCTTGGTCTTTCGGGCACTTACGTACAGATGCTCACCGAGAATCTCCCTAACTTCCGTGGTGCTGCCATCCCTTACTCCCTGGGCTATGTGCCAGGTCCTTGGATGAAAGGCATTCAGGTATCGAAGGGCAGTGCTTCGGTGAAGAATGGCTATGAGTCGATTACGGGGCAAATCAATGTGGATTACTTGCAACCTGAGGATGAGCAACAGGTGGAGGTGAACCTCTTTGGCGATACCAAGAGCCGAATCGAGGCAAATGCCGATGCCAATGTTCATCTGTCGGATAAGTGGGCAACGGAGATATTGTTGCATCATGAGAATATCCTCAAAAACCATGATGATAATGGCGATGGCTTCTATGATATGCCAGGCAGGGAACAATATAATGTGCAAAACCGTTGGGTGTATAAAGGCAAGAACTACATCTTCCATGGTGGACTTGGGGCTTTGAAGGAGATTCGTACCAGCGGACAGGATACTGAGCACGTTCATAGTGATGATATTTATAGAATCAAGCTCCATACCAACCGCTATGAGGGTTATATGAAACATGCCTTCATCCTCAATCACGAGCATGGCACGAACATTGCCTTCATGTCCTCGGCTTCGATGCACCAGCTCGATGCCCAGTATGGCAACAAGTTCTACGACCTCAATGAGAAGAATCTCTATGGCTCGCTGATGTTTGAGACCAATTTTACTCATCAGCACAATTTGTCGGTAGGTTTGAGCGTCAACCATGATTACCTGGGACAGCGCGCCAATGTGAATGTTTCTCCAAGACCGACAGTAGGGCTAGAAGGGTCTCCTTACCTTTTGTCGGAGATGCAGAGAATAAATGAGAAGGAGACGACTCCAGGAGCCTATGCTCAATATACCTATACGCTTGGTACTAAGTTGACGGCGATGGCTGGCGTTATGCCTATTAAAAGTAACCCATGGAATAAAATCATTATTGAGAGAAAGGCTGGTCCTAATAAACGTGCTATTACATTGGAGGAGTGCAGAAAGTTTTTTGCTGTTGTTCCAAAATATGATAGGCAGAAATTGGCTTTAGATGTTTGTAAAATGATATTATGCTTAGCTGGCATAAATGTTGCTGATCTTATGGATATGAAGAAGGCTAACTATTATAATGGTATTCTTCATTATGAGAGAAAAAAGACAAGGACGCATCGTTATGATAAAGCATATATAGAAATGAAAGTACCTGATATGCTTTTGCCAACAATGGAGAAATATTTTTCTGATGAAAATGATCCTTTTCTTTTTGTATTTCATACGATGTATTCTAGTAATCGTTCAATGGACACGAATTTGGTACACTTCATTCAAGCCATCTGCAAGAACTATCTGGGTATGCCTGATGATGAGTTTTATACACCTTATACATTTCGCCATACTTGGGCCACTATCGCACAGAATGATATAGGTGCCAACTATGCAGAGATAGGCTTTGCAATGAACCATGCAACTACTCATAAGATTACGAGCGGTTATGTGAAGCCTGATTTCTCCAGGGCTTGGGAACTGAATGAGAAGGTGGTGGAGAAGGTCTTCTTCACCAATGATCCGAGCAGACGAACGCAGGAGTATCATGCTCCGGTGTTTGAGAAGGTGGAGGAGACGTTTGAACTTTGTGCTGATGCCTACTTCATGGGCGAGGTGGTTGGCCATGTGGAAGGCAAGGGCTACCGGAATACGGATGACATTATCCGGCAACTGATGGATAATATCAATGATACTGTGCCTAAGAACTGTACTATACAGATTAAGGTGAAGAATATCACCAAAGACCAGACGAAGTATTTTGAGCGCATGAGGGATAAAAAGTAGCTAATATATCTTAAAATTGTGCCAATAAAACTTAATATTTGACGGATTCAGTCAATTTCATACCATAGGGTAGTCTTCTCTAAAGTAGCAGAAATTTTAGAGAGGGCTACCCTTTTTTCGTATTTAGCCATTATTAACGATTTTGAGATTCTTGATGTTGATGGTGGTCTCCTGTTTCTCAAATTTCTCTTCCAGCTCCATGAAGGACTCTTCCACGGACAGGCTTCGATGCTCATCATTGTTGAATGATATGGATTGAAGCTTTGGAGCAACGTATGGGAGGAACTTTGCTACTATAGCCAAGCGTCCAGCAGGTTCTTCTATCTGCATGAGGTCATTGGCGAGAGAGTAGCCCTTTTCATTGATGCCGTTAAAATAGCCAGTGATGGCATCGCTAAGGCTTTCACGTACCGTTTTCGTTATCTTGTTTGCCGTGCCAGCCTTGCGTCCACCTGTCTTCTTTCGCTTTGGTTTCGTCTCATTGCTATTATCTTTCTTTGTTGCCATATTCTATAGAATTTTATTGTTTACTGATAGTTTTCGGGTGCAAATATAGTGAAAAATACCGAAAGTTGGTGTTCAAGTTGCGCAACTTATCACAGATAGGCGAGAAAAACGCATTACTTTAGCACTGTTTAAACATTAAATTCGAATTTTATGGGACTTATAGGAAGTATTGCTGGTGGCGTTACCTCAGCTGTAGGTGGTGCTCTAGCAGCCAAAAAACAAAATGCAGCATACAACGAATACATCAAGACCTTTGAGAATCGTATGCAGCAGGTGAAGGACCACCGTGATAATCTTTATTATCAGGACGCGACACAGACAGCCGAGAACCAGGTGGCAGTGACCAACGCCCAGAAGGTGCTGGATAATGCCACGCAGAAAGCCAAGAATACCAACATCGTGAGTGGTGGTAGTGATGAATCTGTGGCACTGAGCAAACAAGCAGCCAATGAGCAAGTGGGCAATATGATGCAACAAGCCGCGGTGCAAGGTGCTCAACAGAAAGAAAACATTTGGAATACCGCAGATTCTCAGATAGACCAAATGACCAACTACATTGCTACCGCCAAGAAAGAAAAGGGTTTGGCTCAGGCGCAAGCCATTCAAGGTGCAGCTAGTGGTTTGGCTAGTGCTGCAAGTAGTTTGCCGTGGTAAGGAAAGGAGGTAGATATGGGATTTATGAGTGACGATTTAACTCCAAAGCGTCCAGCTTCGGCTGTGACACCTATAACTGATTTTCCATCCAATGATGATGGTCAGTCAGCACCATCAGAGCCAGTTACTTCTCCAGAGCAGACACAGACACCACCTAGTGGAGATACTTCTGCAGCACAAGCTACATCTACAACAGACACAGCTCCAATAGACACAAATGGTTTGGTGGCAGGTAATCAACCATCCTTCACACAACAGCCAACTGATGATGTAACCAAGGTTACTCCAAATCAAGGGATTTCTATAGATTGGAGCAAACCTTATGGCGATATAGAGCAGAATCCTCTCTTGCAGCAGATGAAGCCTTATGACATCATGAGGGATTTCGAGAAGAATGGCAATGGCGATTGGGCTTCTTTTATGCCATGGCTTCAATCTATTGGTGATGTGGATAAGACTGTAGCAGCCAATGCTGCTTTGCAGAAGAAAGCCGAGAGGCAAGCCAAATGGGAACAGTTGGGCAACCTCTTCCAACATATCGGCAACTTCTTCGGCACAGCTATCGGTGCACCTGAGCAGAAGGTAGAATCAGCCCAGACATTGACGGAACGCCAACGTAAGCTAAGGGAAGGCACTGATGCCCTTCGACAGAAAGGCTATGACCAGATGATGGTGAACATCTGGAAGGATAGAGCCAATAAGCAAGCCCAGATGCAAGCAGAGGCAGCAGCCAAGGCTAATGATGCCCTTGCTGCTTATCGTGGTTCGCAGAAGGCACAGGAGGATGCTTTGACACCTGAAAAGGTGAAGACCGAACAGGCAAGGCAAGCAGCTTCTAATGCAGCAGCAGGCCTTTCTACAGCCAAGACCAAGACGGAAGACGAACTGAGAGGCAAGAAGGGGCATTTGCTTGATGCCCAAACAAACAACGCCAATGCCGGAGCTGCTGATCATAACGCCAGTGTAGCAGTGAAGGGAGCGCAGGTAGAGCATATCCATTCGCAGACAGAGGGACAGAATCAAAGAAATGCCAACCAGAAGGAAGCGGATGACTTCAATACCCAGTATGTGAATGACCCTAAGTTTAAGAAACTTGTAAACAAGTGGGCAGAGAATAACGGTATGTCTATCGGTGGAAATGATGGCAGGGGTGGAACCTGGGCTAACGAGAAGAACAGACAGCAGGCTTCAAGATGGGCTAAGGCTCAGATGAAGTTTGACCGGACTCCTCCTTCTAGAAGAGGAGGTGGTGGCAGTAAGGTTCCTCCTTCACGTAGGGGCGGTGGAAGCAAAGTTCCACCATCGAGAAGATAGTAATAGAATATTAATCAAAATCAGATAAAGTATGTTTGACGAGCAAGACAGACAATATTTTTATAATGAGTTCAAGAACAATGGCTATGAGGTAGGTAGCTATGATGACTTCAAGAAAGACTTGAACAACAAGGAAGACCGTGACTGGTATTATAATGAAGCCAAGAACATGGGGTATGATGTGGGAACACAGGCAGACTTTGACAAGATGGTGCTAGAGCCAGCTGCATCTGCTCCTTCTGGTGGTGGTAAGCAAGTTGTTGCTTCTGCTCATGCTTCTATTGAGGCTAAGCCACAGGTGGCGCAACCAGTAGCGAAGCCGAAGACTGAATATCCTCAGGAGGTACTTGATGCTTTCAATTCTCCTGACAACAAGCCTGGCAACTTCAAGGACTTGGCTCAGCTGAATGATGAGTATCAGCGTGGTGTATTAAATAAGCCTGGTATCATTTCGCAAGCACTCGGCATGATGCCAAAGGTGGATGCCGGAAATATCGGCAAGGAGCAGAAGGTGGGTGGAATGATAGCCAATATGCTTCTTGGTGAGAATGACCAGCAGCAACAAGCACAGCAGCCACAAAACAATAATCAGCAGGTACAGCAGCAAGCACAGAAGGAGGCTTCTCCTGAATCTAAGGAAGAAACTCCTGTTGCAGTTCCTACTGGTGTTGTGAATAATGAAGGCTTGATGGATGCCAAGTTTGCCAACTATCTGGAGAACTGGAAGCAGAGACCGGATAAGCAGGGTACTTACTTTGAGAACATGGTTGCAGACTTGTTGGCTGATGGTACTGCCAACAGCAATGAGGAGGCAGTGAAGATGGTGCAGTCTGCTTTGGGCAGATATGCGAACCGTTCTGCCATGGACGTTACCAACCAGGTAGTGGCTTCTTTGCCTGATGATACTGTGCAGGATGCTGAGAAGAGTATCGAAGCGCAATGGTATAGCCATGGTGTGCAGGATAAGTTGAAGCAGGAGGCAGACAGCATGGGTATCAGCTATGATGACTATGTGGCTCAGTTCCTGAAGCCAGCTATGGTGCAGAGCCTTGTGCAGAAGTATGGTCAGAACTATCGTGACATCGCTGAGGGCATCGCTACTCGTCTCTATTCTCACGATGAGCATGTACAGGACAGACTGATGAATCAGGACATCAATGATGCGCTTTCAGATGTTATTAGCAAGTATGTGAACCCTTCTGTGGTGGATGAGTATAACAAGGCACAGGAGGCAGGAAGCAAGGCTTTTAATGAAGGTATGGAAGGAAGTCAGAACATTCCTGCCAGTCTTCGCCTTGGTACTGCCATTGCATCTCAGTATGAGGCTAATCAAGCCAAAGACCCTCAGAAGACTCTCAACACATTGCAGAAGAAGTTTAATGGTCTTTACAAGAATCCTCAGTTCCTGAACGATATGAGCAACGCTGCCTTCAAGGTGATGCAGCGATATGGCATGAATGGAACTCTGAGCGGAAATCCTAAGCAGTTTAAGCCGATGATTGATGAAGTGTTGAAGGCTCAGCTCAATCAGTTGGAGGTGAAGAATATGATACCAAAGGGTAGTGCAGAGTATATCATGAATACAGGCTTGGGTAATACCATAGTGGGCAAGATAACACGAAAGTTGGTGCAGACCGACTATCAGAACTGGCTGGAGGATATTGCCAATCAACAGTATCAGCCGGGCTTTTGGGAGCGTGTAGGCAGTGGAGCGTTGACCTTCGCAGGTGATGCTTGGAGTTATTGGCTTCCTGGTGCCGCAGGTGGCAAGATAACCAAGAGTATGCTTGCCAAGGCTGAGGGCAGACTGGCTAGCGACTTGATGGCTAAGGGCATGGAAGCCAAGATGGCAGAGCGTGCAGCCAAGGTTCTCATTGGTAAGAGTAAGGGAATGGCGTTGAAGACTGGTGCAGCTCATGGTGCAGTAACCTTCGGTGGACAATCGGCTATCTCCAAGCCTATCGATGAAATCTATCGTACAGGTCAGTTTGATGAGAATGGCAAGGTTTACAATCCTTCCGTAGGCAAGATTCTTGCCAATACTTTGGGCGAGGTGGTTAAGCAGGGTGCCGTAGGTGCCATTATGCAAGGTGGTACTATTGCCAACATGGTAGGCAAGGGCAGAGGTTTGGCTACCAATATCCTTGCAGATGTAGGTGGCAAGGTGGTGGACTCTAGCATTATGACAGGTCAGCAGATGTTGGAGCGTATGGCACAGGACCCATCTTTCAAACCTACAGGCAAAGATGCCGCTGAGAGCTTCTTGGAGAGCATGGCTAACCTTACTTCCATCGGTTTGCCTGGTATGGTGGGCAAGTATGCCCGATTCAAGGATGCCAAGGAGTTTAACCGCAAGTTTGACTTCAATGACCAAGATATTGCCGAGTTGAAGAGATTCGGCTATGATGATTTGCGTGATGCCTTCGAGAAGTTGGGCATCAATGGCTATCGTGCAGAGGGTGACGGTGTGCAGATGATGGGGCAGCTTACCGATAAGTACATGAACCTGATGAACGATAAGAGTGTGCCAGAGGTATTGAAGGCTAAGATGATGGCTGTGGTGGAAGGAAAACGCCCTTCTTCCTTCTCGCCTGTTATCGATTCTATTATCGTGCAGCCAATGGATAATGATGGCAAGGTATATCTCGAAACCTTGAATAAGGATGGTGGCATCATCGACCGCAAGGAGTATTCTTCGCTTGAAGAGGCTCAGAAGGCAGAGAAGAAGCTAGACTTCGAGAAGTCGCTGAATATCACTTCCGAGTATGAAAAGGCTTACCATACCGATGCCTTGCAGGACAGACTGAACACTGTATATGAGCAAGCTAGGGATAAGTATGCCGCAGGTGAACAACTGAGTGATGAGGATAAGGCTGCAATCTATCTTCATCAGAATGCCAGTGCCATCGGTGACATCATGCAGAAGCAGCAGAGCGGAATGGAACTAACCGATCAGGAGCAGCAGATGGTGAACAGTTATCGTCACTTCTATGATAGTGCTTTCAAGAATAGCCCTATTATGAAGGAGTATGTTCGCACCTTCGAGGATTCGCAGGGTGTGGAGCATGGTACGCTTCGCAAGGCTCTAGAGGGTGATGGAAAGTCTCGCACAGCCGAACAACAGAAACTTGTGGAGGAATACCAGAAGCAGCTCTATAACGACATCGTGCTGAAACGAGAAATGAACGATGCCAAGGAGCAGATGAGCCAAACCTTGATAGAGGGACAGCGTGAACTGCCTGGTGCCACACAGGAAGGTGGTGCTTCGGCTCAGAATGCTGAGGCTACAGCGGAAAAGCCTGTAGATGCTTCTGTTTCTTCTGATGTTCCACCTACTGAACCGCCAACGCCTCCTGTTGGGGGTGAAACGCCTACAAATGTGGAGGGTACACCTTCGGTGGAGAACGGTTCAAGTCCTTCTGATGCAACTACTGCATCCAATGAAAGCAAGTCTGATGCCTATGTGATGGGACAGAATGCCTACCAGAATGGGGATGCTGAGGGCTTGAAGGCGATTGACCATAACGATGATGTGTCGAAGGCTAGATTGAAGCGTGCTTTTGCTGATGATGAGGCTATGATGGATATTGTGGTGAAATCATACGAGGATGGCAAGGACATGGAGCAGTTTGTGGCTCAGCGTGCCAACTCAATGACTCCAGAACAACAGGATGCCGTGCGTAAGTATGTGGAGGCACAGGATGCCAAGAAAGGCGTTTATGATGCTCTGCAACATGCTGATGATGGCTATGGTGATGCCTTGAAGGAGCTTCTTTGGACTTATCAGACCGAAGACGGAAACATCGTGCCAGCTACCCTTACTACTGGTCAGCAGGTATTCTTGAAGAAAGCCAATGAATATGGTGGTGGTTTCGTGGTAGTGCCTGATGAGCAGGGACTGCCTACGATTAAGCAGGTATCTAGTGCCGACATTAAGGAAGTGGGCACGCCTATTCCTATGGATGATTACATCAATCAGAGGGTGACGGAGCAGAAGAATGCTAGACAACAGCAATTCTTTGCGCAATATGATGGCAGTAGCTTGAAGCCTAGCGACACCGTGGAGGTTGCCATGGAAGCAGGTGAAGAACCTATGCAAATGACCTTTGCCGGATATAGCGAGGATGGCAAGATTGTGCTTTCTGATGGCAAGGACAATATCGCACTGACCAAGGACGAGTTTAATGCTTGGCGACAGAACGCCCTCGATGCCTCTATTGGTGCAGAGCTGGATGCCGAGGACGCACAGCGTGCCAACGATGATGCAGCCAAGGCTGAGGTAGATAAGAAGCAACGATATAATGAAGGTATCGTAGGCTTGGGCATGGGACAGCCAGATTATTCGTCTAAGGACACAGAGCCAAAGGTGGCTGCTGAGTATCTACAGGAGCAATTTGGCAATGACCATGGTAAACTGATGAATCTTATCAGTGGTAGCCGTTCTGACATCAAGGAACAGTTGGATAACAAGAGAAAGGCTGCATCTGAATACGAGGAGTGGCTATCTCTCAATGCCGACTTGGACCCAGAGAAGGCTCAGAAGGTGGAGAACGACTTGGCACTTGTCAACGAGCAGATTGCCGACCTTGAAACTCGTTATAAGAACTGGAATGCTATCCGCAAGGAGGTTATGACTCCAGAGGAGGCTAGAACTTTGAAGAATGAGCGCAAGGCTGAAATCGAAAATGCTGGTGTAGATGATAGTGTTGGCAGTTCTTCGGATGAGCGTGAGGTGGCTGTGCTTGACAATAAAGAATTGAAGAAGCAATATCCTACCATGGATGAGGCTAGCAATTATATTGCCTCTGAGCGCAAGCGCATCTATCATATTCAGAACGATGAGGTGCAGCCACAGATAGATGATATCAATGAAGCCCTGGAGCAATATATGAATGGTGACATTGATTATTCGGTTGACCAGTTGAAGGAATTGAACACTACCAAGGCTCAGTTGGAGGCTAGACAGGCTAATCTATCTGCATCGGCAAAGGATTTGAAGGCACAGGATAAGTTGCTCAATACTCTATATAGTGCAGAGAATAAGGAGGAGAGAGCCAAGGCGATGGAAGAATTGACTCCTTTTGAGCAGCGCAAGGTTCTTGTGGCTGATGCTTTCAAGAAGAATGACCTTGGAGCAATCAAAGAGATATACAAGGATGCCTCTATAGATGTTATGGACTTAACGCCTCAGACATTGGAGGAGGCTGTGTCGCAAGCTTTGCACCCTCATAGCTTGAATGCCGAATCGCTTCAAGCTGAATTGGGCAAAGACAACTTCAAATATGGTATTGGTAAGGGATATGATTCTAATAAATTCAATTATCTCCTTGCCAAGAAAGGCACAGGTTTGTCGGTTAATGAGTTTGCCGTGAGAGTGTACAATGACCTTCCTGTCAACTTGCAGGATATGGGATATTCTGACCAAGATGTGAGAAACACCTTGCTCGATATGTTCAAGTCCTACGACAACGTGAAGGATATGCGTAACGTGGCACTCATGAACCGAATTGCCGCAGCAGAGGAGGAACTTTCGGCAGAGGATGAATGGTATGAAGCCCAGAAAGAGCGTGAAATCATCGAAAGGCAGGCAGAAATCGAAGAATATAATTCGTATATTCAAGATAAAGCATTATCTTTGCCAACTGAAAGCGAACTTAACGCCATCGAAGGCATGGAATACGACCGTATGATGGAGGCTGAGGAACGTGAGCGTGAGTATAAAGAATATGTTAAATCAATTTTACCAGAAATAGCAGATTATGATGACAGAAGCAATGAAGAAGGATATGGAGGAGGCGGTGGCCTGGGTAGCGACTCTTCATGGAGAGGAGTTGATGAAGGAAATAGCCAAGGCGAAGAAGTTGGTAACGGAGAAGCATCTTCTGAGTCCGAGATTGGAGAAGGCTCTGATAGCGGACGCAAAGGGCGACAAGAGACTGGCGGCTTGGAACGTGGCGAAGGCTCAACTGTTCGAGGCTCACATCTACCGCAAGAAGCATCCTTCGGAGAACGTTTAAAGAGTGCCATTGCCGAGACTGAGACCGAACCAACAGAGGCTCAGAAGAAGGCAGGTAACTATAAGAAGGGACATTTGTCCTTCGGTGGCTATGACTTTACTGTAGAGACACCGAAGGGCGCAACACGTAGCGGTAAGGACGAGCAGGGCAAGCCTTGGAGGGTGACTATGCACGATACTTATGGCTATATTTTGGGCAAGATTGGCGTGGATGGTGACCATATTGATATGTTCATCAATGATGCTGCTGACCTTGATTCTTTTGATGGTAACGTTTATGTTGTTGACCAGGTGAACCCAGAGACTGGTGAGTTTGACGAGCATAAGGTGATGTTTGGCTATCCTTCTGAGGAGGCTGCTACAGAGGCTTATCTTGCCAACTACTCCAAGGGCTGGAATGGACTTGGTAAGGTTACTTCTGTGCCTAAGGCTACCTTTGACAAGTGGCTGGAGTCTTCTGACCGTAAGACTAAGCCTTTTGCAGACTATGCTATGGTGCAGAAGGAACAGGCAAAATTTGATCGCGATGTGAAGGAGGTGAAGCCATCTGAAATGACGGAGGCACAGAGGGTGGCTTATGATGCTGTTTCTACTATGCTTAAGAAGGCTGGTATTCCGGTGAAGGTTGTTAGCAATGAGGATATGGAGAAGGTGGCTGAGGCGCAGGATAA
>OQVQ01001152.1_pt1 | contig 11026 bp, 7 predicted proteins | sample 1691491 | NCBI WGS metagenome assembly OQVQ01 (sample SAMN03418252, study PRJEB22391) | human gut metagenome | biome: human-gut; feature: organic feature; material: feces | host: Homo sapiens | place: Tanzania | collected 2013-01
TCGGCACGACGGTGTTCCCGGACGCCGAGGTCAAGATATTCATGACAGCCAGCGATGAGGTCCGGGCACAAAGGCGTTTCGACGAGATGAAGGCCAAGGGACAGGACCCGAAACTGGAGGACGTGATGAAAAACCTTCGGGAGAGGGACTATATCGACTCCCATCGTGAGGTTTCCCCTCTTTCCAGGGCCGCCGACGCTTTCGTGCTGGACAATTCGGACATGAACCTGCACGAGGAACTGGTTTGGTTCCAAGGACTTGCGCAAGGCCGTTTCGGAATCCTTGAGTAAGATTATGGCTCTTCAGGTTGAGATCGAGAAGCATTCCGGCTTCTGCGGAGGTGTGATCAGGGCGATCGGCCGCGCCGAGAAGTTCCTTGAGGAGTCTCCCGGCAGGACACTATACTCCCTCGGGGACATTGTCCACAACGAGGCGGAACTCCGGAGGCTCGGAGAGAAAGGACTGATCACAGTCGACAAAGACGGACTTATGAATATTCCCGATCCTTCTTCGGAGACGCTTCTCATAAGGGCGCACGGCGAGCCGCCGCAGACATATTCATTGGCTCAAAAACTTGGTTTGACGGTCATAGACTGCACCTGTCCGGTGGTGCTGAAACTGCAAAAGAGCATCAGGGAGGCCTACGAGAGGGTCAAGCCCGCCGGAGGACAGATCGTCATATTCGGGAAAATCGGGCACGCCGAGGTGCTTGGTCTGCTTGGGCAAGTCAGCGGCGACGCGGTGGTGATTGAGAATATGCCGATGCTGCTTTCCGCCCTTGAGGACGGTTCCATCCGGACTGACAAGCCGTTGGAGATATTCTCTCAGACAACAAAGAGTCCGGTGGAATATTCCGAGATCTGCAAGGTGCTGGAGTCATGTCCGGGTGCAGGTCTTCAGGTTCACAACACGATCTGCTCACAGGTGGCGTCACGGCACGAGGAACTGGCCGATTTCGCTCTTAGGCACGATGTCATCGTCTTTGTGTCAGGGGTTTCCAGTTCCAACGGAAAGGTGCTTTTCGATCTTTGCAAGTCCAGGAATCAGCGAACCTATCATATTTCCGATCCTTCGGAATTGGAACCGGAATGGTTCTCGGACGGAGACAAGGTAGGGGTCTGCGGCGCGACATCAACGCCGGGATGGCTTCTGGAACAGGTCGCTGAAAGAATTTTTTGCAAGAATATCCGCAAATAGTTAACTTTGCGGTCGAAATGATTGCGCATCAATCTTTTGAAATCTAAATTCATTACATATTTTTATGGCAACAACAGCAGATTTTAAGAACGGCCTTTATATCAGCTACAACGGCAAGCCTTGCCAGGTAGTCTATTTCCAGCACGTCAAGCCAGGAAAAGGCCCGGCATTCGTAAAGACAAAGCTTCGTAACCTTGAGAACGGAAGGATCCTTGAGAATACCTTCACGGCTGGTATGAAGATCGATGTCATCAACGTCGAGAGACGTCCTTACCAGTTCCTCTATTCTGACGAGGACGGATTCAACTTCATGCACGAGGAGACCTACGAGCAGATCCACCTGCCCCACGACGTTGTCGAGAACTCTGACCTCATGAAGGAAGGCCAGCACGTCGAGATGATGTTCGTCGTTGAACCAGAGGAGAAGTGCCTCACCTGCGAGCTTCCAACCTACGTTACCCTTGAGGTAACCTACACAGAACCAGCTGTGAAGGGCAACACAGCCTCCACCAGCGCATTGAAGGAGTGCACCCTTGAGACCGGAGCCAAGATCATGGTTCCTCTGTTCATCAATCAGGGCGACAAGATCACTGTCAACACCACCGACCGCTCCTACGGTCAGAGAGTGTAAGTGTCCGTGTCTGACCACACAGGCATCACGCTGAAACCCAATCTTGCATCATTCAGTGCAAGACCATAAAGGATCACCACCGCCAGATACAGAACACCAGCGCCGAAACCCAACCTTGCATCATTCAGTGCAAGACCATGTATTTCGCCGAAATCCAGTTCCGCGAACGAAGTTAAAATATCCGACAGAAGTTCTCTTGTATTTCGCCGAAATCTAGTTCCGCACCATTTTGCGCAAGAGTCTGTATTTCAGTAGATTGTTTCAAAACAAAATCGGATGGCCCGCATTTGAGCCGTACGGTTTTGTTTTACCCACCTTGTCCCGAAGCCGCTTCACTCCCCCACAGACTGACTGAAAAGTCTCGGCTGAAAAGTCTCGGCGAGAGTTGAAACGTATGTACCCACCCCCTACTGGGGCGACAACGAGTTTTCTATCCTCACTGGGGCGCCTTTACTTTTAGTAAGCGTTAAATAATAAGTTGGTAAAGAATTGGCGGTATTTTCGAGGATAGATGTCTTTTTGAAGGAGGAGTGTGCCGGTGGCACATGACTGAAGAGAAAAGACATCTAGACCGAAAAGAGAATCAAAGATTACCAAGTTATTTTTTAAGGATAGCTTAAGACAATCTCCCCCAAATGTGCTTGGAAACTTTTTGGGAAGAGAACATGAGGTTTCTGACACTGATTACTGAACACGGCTTCTGTGACAGAAACCGCCAAGGCCGCTTGCCAGAAAACCACAAGCACAAGAGGATGGTCTATAAAGAGGTGAGAGGCAGATTGATGTGGCTGACCCCCGCTTTCGGGGATAGGGTCAGGCACAGTGACCGGCTTCTGAACGTGGCCAAATGCGCATCTCTGTGCTTGCAGTTTGTAAAGTGGAAAATGGCACCTCCTAAAACCGGACATTGAGTATGAGGTTGCAGAACCAACAATTGCCGAAACTGTGGTTACAGTGCTTGTGACAGCATCGGAATCGCGGAACTGTCAAATGTGGAATACTATGCCGAGAGCCACTGCTTTTTCAACAAAATAGTAATCTGTCATGTCCAAAATACAAGCCTGCAGATGCACCAAAGGGTTGAGACACAACTTAGCCGTTGAATAATTGCGTCAACGGATAATAATCGCGACCTTTGCACAAGGAAAGAGACTACAGTTTTCTTGATGCGGCTTTCACAAAAAAGAGACTACGGTTTTCTTGACGCGGCTTTCACAAAAAGAGACTACGGTTTTCTTGATGCGAATTTCACAAATATGTGCAGTACTATGGCAAACTTCTATGATTACTATGTGTCGAACGACTCCGAGGAAAATGAAGGGCAGGCGAAAGCAGCCCGGATGGACTTCAAGACAAGGAGCCGGGATAAACGTTCAGAGAACGAGAGTTCCCCCGGCGAAAGTTCAGATGGTGCCTATGGCGGAAGATCAGATGATGTCCACGGCAGCAGTATCAGGAGCGAGAAAAGAGTTCCTGTCAAAGTAGACAAAGGGCAGCCGGTCACGGCAGATAAAGGGTTTGAGGCAATCGAATGGAATGGCTGTGCCGGAGACAGATGCGGCAGTACCGGTGAATTGAGGGGGAATCCGGGAGGAGAATGGAACGGCAGGACAGACGGTGGAGGGTGGGCGGACAAGGCTGTGGATGACTGCTCCCATATATACTCAGACGGCACCTCAGTCAACAGTTTGTTCGACACAAGGCAGGAAAAGATAGCCGTCATGAATATGATCGCGATATTGGCATATTCATACAATGTGAAGATTCTGGTACAGCAGGTCATGACGACCCATGTGCATCTGATTGTGAGCGGTACTGCGTGGGATCGGGAACGTTTCGCGCGGGAGCTCAGAAGGCGGTTGATTCTTTGGGCGGCGGATAGGAAGCATAGTACCAACGCCACAATCATGGTAGGCAACGATGCCATAAGGAGCGAGCGCGAGTTGATGAACAAATTCATGTATGTCTATAGGAACGCGATAGTGGCAGGCTACCCTGGGATGCCATGGGAATATGTCGGAGGGCCGGGGAACATATTCTTTGCCGTTCATGAAATGAAAGGAGGTTGTCCTGTCAGCAAACTGACTGAAAGGGAGAAAAGAGCAACATTCCGCACGCGGGTGAAGATTCCTGATGAATGGAGGTTCAATGAGGAAGGCCTGATTCTCCCATGGTGCTATGTTGATGTGGCAAGAGTCGAACGATTGTTCAAATCGCCCAAAGTGTTCATCGCTTTTTTGAGCCAAAGCAAGAAGATAGAGTCGGAAATAGACATGGAATGTTCTCGTGAATATGTCCGAGTCTTCAGTGAGAGAGAATTGCGATCGGAATGCAAGGAATTGTTCTTGAATATGTTCGGAAAGGTTTCTGCGTCAAGGGCAAACCTTGAGGAAAGGCTTGCTGTCGCCCGGAAAGTTTGGGGCGACAAAAAAACTTTTTCGATTTCGTCCCTAAGCCGTGTCACTCTCGTACCCCAAAGTGTGCTTGAGACAATTTTTGGAAAGAAGTCGTGAGCGGATCCGTCACTGGATGCCGGACACATGAATCCTGTAACAGAAACCGTCACGGGCCACGAGTCACGTGTCACAGGTACGAGCCACAGGGCACAGGCTACAAGCCACGAATCACAGGCAAGAGCCACAGGTCACGAACACGAGCCACGGGTTACGAACACGAGCTACAGGCCACGAGCACAAGCCACAGGTCACGAGCAGAAGCCACAGGCCACGAACACGAGCCACGGGTCACAGCAAGAGCCACGGGTCACTGGCAAGAGCTACAGGTCACGAGCACGAGCCACGGGTCACGAGCAAGAGCCACGGGTCACGAGCAAGAGCCACAGGTCACTGGCAAGAGCTACAGGTCACTGGCAAGAGCTACAGGTCACTGGCAAGAGCTACAGGTCACGAGCACGAAAGGTAGGTCTGTAGAGGCGTGAGAGGCAGATTGATGTGGCTGACCCCCACTTTCGTGGATAGGGTCAAGCACAGTGACCGGCGTCTGAACGTGGCCAGAAGCACATCCCTGCACTCGTGGCTTGTGAAGAAAAGAATGCCGCCAACGCCAACTTCCCATTCTACGCCTTCACCTCGAAGAACTTGCGGCGGGCGTGAGCCGGCTCCGGCAGCCCGGATGAATCTTCCCTTTCATCCCCGGGAAGTGTACGCACACGATGCAGCACCGCTCGATTACGACCGGAAGGCTGCCGTTGGCAACCGGCAGAAACCCTTCCGGAACGATTTCACGGGCATACTTCCGCTTCCACCAGAAGTACTGGTGCTCTGGAATGCCTTTCTCTTTCAACAGGGCCTTGATTGCTGTCCCTTTCTCCCGGGCCTCGCCCTGGATCTCTTCGATTTGTTCGCGTGTAAGCATGTCAGTTAGTATTAGTGGTGCAAAGTTATATACCTCTTAATCAAACTGACAGTCGTACTTTATCGAATGCTTACCTCACGATGGACACCCTTGCCTTTGGCTATTTAATTCCCGCTATTAGGGCTTACTCGGGACTTGCACCTGTTAGACAATGCTCATGCCGAGCGTACAACAAAGAAGGGCGGCCGCTGATTGGTGGCCGCCCTTCTTGATTGTTCAAAAGAATCGCTACTCTTTGAAAGCTTTGATACCGAAGAGTACCGCGCGGGTGTTGTTTCCAGCGCTTGCAGCAGTGGTGATCTTTATGTCAAGATCCTCTGTCAAGGCTGTAGGAACGGTGAATGTGTAGTAGTCATCATCTGTCACAGTGATCTTGTAAGGAGACTGACCAGCCACTCCATCATTAGCCCTGATGCCTTGAGTGCCGAACGTCATCCCTAAACCAGAAAACTCCAATGTGGTGGCAGCACCTTTCCATGCCAACGCATAGAACGATACTCTCTTGGAGCCAGCCGGAACAGTGATTGTGAGATCGCCGGTCTTCCCCTTTGACGCTCCAAACTTAAGAACTTTCACATTTTCTTTGCCATTGATCGTCGCCACGTTATCATCATAGGCATTAGCCCCGAGTTTGTAGCTCAAATCAATGGAATACGGATTATCTCCAGGTTCTGGTTCCGGATCCACGCTGCCAGCCTCGTGGCTGACATAGTAGCCATTAACCATTTGAGCGGAGCCGTTGAATTCACCCCTCTTTCCAATAACTGTGAGGACATCACCAACTTTCAAGCCTATATTCTCAATGGCGGGACCACCTTCGGCCGCCTTCATTCGGAAGACGTACAAAGTAGTTCCCTCATCATCAGCGATCGTCAAGGTAGCGTTCTTGAAAGAAGCACTGATCTCCTTGATGTTGACAATCTTGCCCGTCACGATATATTCAACGTCCGAGACTTCCTTGGCAAGGAACTCCTTGATGGTGGCAGGAATATAGTGGACATGGCTCTCATAGACACCATTTACCATCTGGGGTGCGCCTTTATACTCTCCTCTCTGACCGAGAACCGTAAGTTTGTCACCTACACCGATGGTCAAATCCGTAATCTTGCCACTGGCAGGCTTCATCCTATGAACAAGCACCGAGTTGCCAAGAGCATCGGCAACCGTGATGTCCGCATTGTTGTACTGTTCAGAGACAGAAATCTTTTTAACGGTTCCGGTAAGGCGGTACTGCGCCGGGCTGACCGCAGCCTTCAGGAACTCGCCTACTGTAACAGCAAGAATGGATCCTTTCTGCTCAAGAGAGGTCTGCGCTGAGTAAACCTTGCCGTTGGAGGTCGTGTTGAAAGTAAGGTTTGTGGCACGGTCACCGAGCTGGTTGTCAGCGGCGATGAAAGTAACGGTGGCGTTTGTGCCGGAAGTCTCGATGGAGGTAACCGAGAGCCAAGACTTAGCGTCATCTGGAACAACCACAGACACACCTTCGCCTTTGCAGGTCAGATAAGCCTTGAACTCACCACCCTCGACAGGAAGAGGTTCCTTTACGGAAACAGAGTCAACTTTGATGAGGGATTTCACAAGGCTTACAAAGACGCCACCTTGGGCCATCTGAGGAGAACCATTATATTCACCTCTCGCGCCTTCTACAGTAAGGAAGTCACCGACTTCCATTCCCAAGTCCTCTATCTTCTTTCCGGAAGGAGGCCCGAAACGATAACAGTAAACCGAATAGCCTTCGTCATCAGAGATTGTAAGAGTCGCATTCTTATAGTTGGCGGAGATTTCCTGAATATTAGAAATGGTACCGGCAATCCTGTAAACAGTTGGAGAAACCTCCTTGGCAAGGAACTCTTTCAGTGGAATAACCTGAGGTTCTACTTTCTCAGTCTGCTGCAGTACGTTAATGATCTGAGACTTGCCATCGCAGGTAAGGTAGAGCATAGCCTCGTTGGTGGAGGTAGCGGCGTCAGCCTTGAAGCTGACGGTAGTCTCACCGGCGGCTCCGGATGTAGGAGATACGGTAAGCCATTCAGGAATATCGCCGAAAGACCAGTCAGCACTGGCGTTGACTGTGATGGTCTGGGAACCACCGGCGGCAGGAATAGCCACGTATGATGACGACACCTTGACTTCATCAAGATATCTTTCGATGTCATCCTCGCAGCCAACCGCGAGAGTCAAAGCGGCCACAAGGGCGGTGAAAATATATTTAAGTTTCATATCGTTTTGACATTAAATTAGTTGAACATATACTTGATACCAATCGAAGCGTACCAGCATTGACCTAAGTTGTGGTAAGGAACGAAAGTCTCTGTGTTGGCGTTGTAAGCCTTGGCTGTAGAGAATGTGGCATAGCCTTCATTGTCCACGCCTTCGTACTTGAGGATACGCCCCTCTCCGAGAGCCGGATTCATGTACTTGCTGACACCCCAGCTGGAGTTGAAGAGGTTAAGGATGTTCTTGACATCAAGGCTGAGCTGAAGAGTGTTGACGCTCTTGCCGACATTAACCTTGAAATCGTGCTTATAGCTGAAGTCGATCCTGTGGACCCAAGGAGAGTAGACGCTGTAAGCCTCGGCATACTTGCCCTGACGCTTGCTCAGGTACTTGTCGTTGTGGACATAGTCCATGAAGCGGTCACGGTCATCGTCTGAGACGAAGCGGAACTCTCTGTTGGCAACCTCCGCATCAGTAGGAACGTAGATAGCGTCGTAGTTATAACCGTCACCATTGATGTCGTTGACTGTCATGTAAGAATAGTTGTAGCCACCTCTCCAGGTCTCGTAGATGAAACTGTAGTGGTTGCCGGACTTGTCGCTATGGGTAAGGGAAGCCACGAAACGGTCAGGGGTCACGTACTGTGAGTTGTGAAGACCCGGATCGTTAGGGCCGTTGACTGTAGCCATGTAGTTGAGAACCGAGGAAGCGTTTGAACCAGGCATACCGGTAAGTTCCTTGGACACGGTATGAGTGTAGGCCGCCATAATATTGAGTCCCTGCACAGGGGTTGTGTTGATGGTCAGGTTAGCGGAATAGCCGTAACCCTTGCTGGTGTTCTCAAGAACATAGGCGTTAGGCATGTTCTTGGCCACCATCACGACATTCCCGGCTTCGTCCTTAACCACATTACCGTTCTTGTCTTTCTTTTCGGTCATGTAGGTGTACTTGAAGTCCTGATAGATAGGACGGTTGTCAGCACCGTTGAACCTTGAGAATCCATCGGTATCCTTAATACTCCAGTCCCTCAGGCAGACACCGTTGATGGTCTTGTTGAATATTCCTTCAGCGGTGATCGTGAATGGGAATGAAGTAGGCAGAGAGTAGTCAACCGCGATGGATGTCTTCCAAACCTGAGGCATCTTGAACTTAGGATCGACAGCGGAAATCTCAGAAGGAGCTGTTCCATCCTCAGGCTTGATTGTGTCAGGATAGCCCATAGAGATGAGTTTGTCGTGAAGTTCCTGACGGGTCAGGATCTTGCCGGCGAACTGCTTCATGTCTGTAAGAGTTCCACCATTCTTGCCGGTCGCGTTAAGCTTGGCCTGGTACTGAACCATACCAGAGTTGGTAGGCATATTGGTAAAGAACACGAGAGGGAGACGTCCTGAGAAGAGACCTGTACCTCCACGAACCTTGAAGCTCTTGTTGCCGAACACATCCCAAGTGAAACCAACGCGAGGAGAAACAGTAAGGCTGCTGTTAGGCCACTTGCCGGTGTCGATATGCTTTCCGTTATAGTCAAGATCATAGATCGCCTGGTTCCTCATCAGATCCTGATTGCTGAAGAAGAGACCGTCAAGACGAAGACCGTATGTGAGTTTGAAATTGTCAAGCATAGACCACTCGTCCTGAGCATAAACACCAAGCTTGTTGAAACGCACGCGGGCCGCAGGATTTGCTTCTCCGTCGTAACCATAGGTAAGGCAGACAACTGAAGGAGCGGCCTCGTTGAGGAAGTCGTCAAGGCTGTTGTAACGATAGTAACCGGTACCGTTTCTCATGTAAGAGTTGTCGGCCATCTGGTACTCGTAGCTTGCTCCGAAAGTGGCCTTGTGGTTACCAGCATAGTAGGTAAGGTCATCCTTTGCGGTGATGACGTTGTTATGAACACCATTGTTCCATGTGAACAGCTCATAACCAAGAGCCATGTAGGTGTTGGTTCCGTCAGCGGCATCCGCTCCGTCAGGAGTCTTCTTTCCGCCATCCAGAATGTCGATGAACGGGAAGTCCGAAGAGTTGGTTCCGCGGACATCATCAAGCTGTGAATACGTGGCGAGGAACTGGTTGGAAAGTTTGTCGCTCAAACGGCTGTTGAGGTCGAGAGACCACGTGTTTACCAGGTTGTCCTGGGAGTACATCGAGTTAGCGAAAGACATCGAATAGAGGGATGTACGCGCATAAGAGGAACGCGAACCACCATCCATTGAGGAAGCGTTCGGAGCGCTCCACCTCTTGTTCAGGGTATGGTTGTAACGCAAGGCAAGGTGATGGTCGTCATTGATGTTCCAGTCGATGCGGGCAAGGATTTTCCTGTTGCTCTCATCAGCAGGGAAACTGGTCCAAGAACCCGTGTCGTAACCATATTTGTTCTTTACGAAGTCTGACACCTTCTGAAGATCCTCCAATGTGGTACGGGAAAGGTAGGCGTCGGAATTACCGATACCGTTCTCAGATCCCCTCCAACGGTTAGCCACTGTAGGGGTATTGGCATATTCATAGTTCACAAAGAAGAAGAGCTTGTTCTTGATGATCGGGCCTCCGAATGTCATACCGTAGATGGTGTTGCGGTCCTTGTCGCGCGCGCCGGAGATTGTCTCGTTCTCAACAGCATCACCACGCATATTCTCATTCCTGTGATAAACGTAGGCGGATCCCTTGAAGGTGTTGGTACCGGACTTGGTGATGGCGTTCACTCCACCTCCGATGAAGTTGGTCTGACGTACATCAAAAGGAGAAATCACAACCTGCATTTCCTCAATCGCATCGATGGAGATAGGAGAACCACCTCCAGGAAGCTTCTCTGTAAGACCAAAGTTATTGTTGAAGTTCGCACCGTCAACCGTGAAGTTGGCTGTACGTCCGTCCGCTCCGGCGAATGCCATTCCGTTTCCACCATAAGGGGAAAGCCTTGTGACATCAGAGATGCTTCTGCTGACAGTAGGCAGAGCGGTGATCTGGGCGTTGTTGATGTTGGTGGCGGCGCCAGTCTTCTCTACGGCGAACTTGGAGTTGGCGGTGGAGACCACAACGGCCTCTGAAAGCATCTGGGTGTCATCGTTCAGCCTGGCGTTGAGGTTGTAGGCCTCGGCGAGCTGGAGGGTGACATCCGTGAAGGTCACGGCCTGATAGCCAAGGCAGCTTACCTCAACTTTGTAAGGACCACCTGAACGCATACCGTTGATCGCGTAGCGACCTTCGGCGTTGACAACAGCGTAGTACTGTGTACCTGATGGGATGTGAACCGCGACCACGGCGGCTCCAGGAACAGCGGCTCCATTGGCGTCAGTCACCTTACCGTTCAAAGAGGACGTGGTCACCTGCGCGAATGCCGTGATTCCGACAAGGACTGCAACCAATGCGGCAAATCCTTTTTTGAGTAATTGAACCATAGATTTGTTAATAAATAAAGTATTGAATTAATCGTTTTCAGTCCAAACCATTCAACTTGCGAAATTAACAATTTTTCTTCGGTTCAGAAAATTTAATTCAGTTACGAACCGGTTACGATTGATAATTGTTATGATTTAATCAAAAAATGCTGATTTAGTAACTCAAGTTTCGCATTTGCGAAACACCACTCTTCTTCACTGCTTGCAGTGAAAG
>OQVQ01001158.1_pt1 | contig 10984 bp, 9 predicted proteins | sample 1691491 | NCBI WGS metagenome assembly OQVQ01 (sample SAMN03418252, study PRJEB22391) | human gut metagenome | biome: human-gut; feature: organic feature; material: feces | host: Homo sapiens | place: Tanzania | collected 2013-01
TCACAATCATACAGGGTTGCTTTATTTCCGCTTGTACCCAAGTCATGTGCCATCAAATATTTCACGAAATATCTACCTCCGCTAAAGTTGCCGGCATTTCATGTGCTGTATTCACCTTTCCCGGTCCTGTTACAAGGTCAAAACAAGATGCTACAATTTTTCCATCATATATAATCGGCTCCCCAGGTTGATCAAGACCTCCATCCAGCCCATCACAATCCGGGCTCTGAGCCAGACGTGAAACATATCCATCCTTTGTTACTTTTACAATCGCATTTGCACAGAAATCTGCGATATAGAGATTTCCATTTTCATCAAACACCATACCGTCCGTGCTTTTGAGTTCTTCTGGATTTTTGGCAAAGAGACTCTTTTCCTTTAGAGACCCATCTTGATTCAAAACGAGTTTCCATACCTCCCCATCACCAAAATTTCCAACATATAAATTTCCTGCACTATCAAAAGCAATCCCATCTGCGCCATATTGAGTTTCCGGATTTTGTGTAATAAAGGTGGTCAAAATATGTGGATCTTCAAGTGTGTTTGTGATATCAATATCATGTTCATCCAGGCGAAAACGATATACACAGCTTACAAGTTTACCAGATGGATCTTTAACAGGGTGAAGATAACTTTGCGTCACGTACATATACTCACCGCGTATTCTGATTCCATTTGGATGTTCCATGTGATCTGCAATCACAGTTGTTTTTTTAATATTTCCCGCGTCATCAACCTCACACTTCAAAACTCTTCCCTTATAAAGAAGCTCAGGTCGTTCTGACCATCCCTGATTGTCACACAAATATATATTCCAATTACTGTCAAAAGCGATCCCCATATTTCTTGCAACACCTGTTTCCGGATGAACAGGAACATCAAACCACTTTTCTACGCGTCGATCTTTCGTGATTCTAAGCACACATCCAGACATATGTTCATCCATTAGCTCTTTTTTTCACGCAATTTATTCTTCATGCCTTTTATGACATTCTCAGTCTCGTCATTGAGCTGCAAAGCACAAGAAATCTTGTCACCAGGTACAACAAGCTGGAATATATTTGAATCAACAGAAGCCAATTTCTTTTCACCGCTCTTATTATACTCAACGACTTCTTCAGTGCTAGAAGAATTAGAGAAATTCACAATATCCTTATAGAAGTATTCGTCTGTTGATTCTCTCTTAGTTGTTTCATCCAAATTGAATGTATATTGATAAAAATATACTTGGGTATCACTAAAGAAAATCCAGGTTGTCTGATATTTTGAACTTCTCCACAAATTATCTTCACCTTTCTTTGCATACGATTTGTTGTCGAAAACATAACCTTCAAAGTGTACAGGAGGAATTTCTTGTACTTGATCAATGTCAAGACCATGTTTATCCAACGCCTTTTGTCTAAAGTCCATAGATGTAGCACGTGAATTAACCAATGAATCATATTCTGCATCACTCATTGTACCTGAAAGGCAACCTTCACGAACAAAATAACGAATTACCTTTTTTTGTTCATCAGTTTTTCCCTTGCACAACTCTTTTATCCATGCAGGATCACTTTTAAGTTTAAAATACACAACTGCCGCAACAATTAATAAAATAATGACAAGTACCATAATTAAAAACATGGACGCTTATTTTATTACTCGTCAACTGCAGCGCCCTTAGACAGCATCAGAGCTTGTTATTTTTTATATTATCAAATACTGTCTCTTTATAAGAGATGGATATTTTCATATATTCGCTAATTATCAAAATGTTAGATGGCGGAAAGAAATCCTTGTGCTAAACAATTGCAACTATTTTTCATGGTGAGCGTAATTTTTTCTTGGTGTTTTTTTTAGTTTGTTATTTTTTGCTTAATTTTGCACTCGTAAATCCATCTCTTATAAAGAGATACATTTTTTGCTAAACACCCTATATCCTTACAAATCCTTTAGAATTTGTGCATTTGCTCTATCGACTACGGTATTATCCAATGATGCCAGATAGATTTGTGTTGTCATTTCCGAATCGTGTCCCATACCTTCACTTATGACCGAAATAGGAATATTCTTACTTTTAGCAATGCTTGCCCACGAATGCCTAGCGGTGTACATTGAAATTGGGATTTCAATATTTAAAAGTGCTACTATTGATTTAAGGTGATTGTTCACAAATCTCAAAGTACTTTGATATTGCAATCTATTATCTTTATCTGCACGCTTTATTATCGGTAATAGAAACTCTGATCGAGGATTATCGTATTTGCTCACAATCTCCTGCATACATTTCTCCCAACGGATAAAGAGTTGTTGCCCGGTCTTGCGTCTGCGATACGATAGTATGCCATTGGATAGGTCTTTCTTCTTGAGATATGCCATATCAATGAATGACATTCCACGAGTGTAGAATGAGAAGAGAAATATATCCCTTGCAAAATCCAATGATGGTTGCAATGACAAATCGAGATTCTTAATCTGCTTGATTGCCTTTAATGGGATTGCTCGCTTTATGGTCTTGTCAATACCGGTATAAACGTGCTTGAACGGATTTCGATTGGTGGTCAAATCCTTTTCAACTGCACGATTATAGACAGCTCGAAGTATTCGCATATAGAACGAGGTGCTGTTTTTGGTCAGTCCTCTGTTATGCAAATAAGCTTCATACATCATCATTAAATCCGAGTCAATATCTACCAATAGCACATCTTTATCCTCTCTAAACTGCATAAAACTTTTGAGCGTACAACGATAGGTTTCCGAAGTACGCTGCTTGCTCATCTGCTGCAATTGGGCTATAACACCCTGCATAAAGTTAAATAGCGATTGCTCATTGGCGTGTTTCTGGAATGTAGAAATAATATCATCTGCAGTGTACTTTACTCGCTTATTTTCTAATTTGTTAATGATGGATTGCAGTCGTTTAATATCCCAATCCACACGTCCCTTAATGGATTGTAGATAGTTCTGTCGGCTGTTATTGGTGGCGATTATTGAACTTTCAACCTCATTCCACTCGTGCACAAAGAGTCGGTAATCCGTCTTTAACTGACGGATTACACGATTCTGAATGATTTGATAATAGATTGTTCCCTCCTTATTCTCGTTTGCCGAGGGGCGAAACTTTACCTTGATACTTGCCATAGGCTCACGGTTTTGATTTTTTGTTTGGGTTATCCTTTGGCTGTTGCTTATCCTTGATGGACTTGGCTTTGCTCTCCTGTTCCTTTGCTGCCTGCTCCTTTAAGCGTGCTTGTTCGGCAAGAGCAGCTTGTTTGCGAACGGCCTCTTCATAGGTCTCCACATCCTCACGCATCTGCTCGATTGCTTCGTTGTTGCGGTTGAGTTCAAAGATGTCCTCCAATGTAGCTATCTGCTCAGCCGAAGCATCGCCTTTCATCTTGATGTAACGATATTTGAGAGAATCATCCTCTTCATCCTTATTTTGTTGCGACTCAGAGTAATATGCAGACGCCAAGAAAACGATGACAATGGTGTTTAGCGTGAGCATAAACCAATCAAGTTTGGAATTGAAATTCAGATTGAAGTTATAGTCATTCTCTCTATGGAGAACTTTTGACTCCTCAATCATCGGTATAAGTGACGCTGTCAACTTTTTAAGGTTCTCAAACTCGTTTTGAATGGCTACAAAATCGGGCTTATTCTTACCAGAAACACCCTTTACATTATCATTGACAACACCGAGATTTTCACTCAGAGTCTTTGTAAGTTCCTGAATCTTACGTTCTGTGTACTTACAGTTAGCACCTGTAGCATTCTCAACAAGAGCCTTAATTTCTTGAACTAATGCAGTGTTGTCCACATTAAGAACAGCCGAATTACCCTCATTCGGTTGAACTTTTTGCAATTCAATTATACCTGTCTCGATTCTCTCCAAGCATCCGTAGATGCCTTCCATAAACGACTCGTGGTCGTTGTGGTTAAAGTTTTTATTACTCATATCAATTTTGTTTTAAGTGTGAAAAAATGTTTGCTTAGAATCTTATCCCTCGATTCTTTTTTCGCTCCTTCTTCTTTTGTTTCTGCCAAGAAGGTGGTTGCTCATCCTCAGGTGGAGCATCTGGAACATTCAGCAAGCCCAATCCATTGCTTTCAATAAGGTTGTCCGTAACGCTGTAATTCTGCTCTGCTTCTTGCCCTATTGGTTGCTGTTTAGGCTCAATTTCTGTTTGCTTTTTCGGCATATCCCAACTTAATTGCTCGTTAAGTTTTGAATAGCTGAATTGTCTGCTCACATCGGAAGCCTTGAAAGTGTAGCCGTCTTTGGTAAAACTCACCCCCTCATTCTTACCCGTTCTGCGGTTAATCTTGAAGGTCATACCAATACCTTGCTTTTGTAGTAGGTTACCCAAATCCCACCAAGTCCGACTCCGTTTCAATGCAGCCTTAACTGCATTATGAATCTCGTACATCACCCGTTCAGGATCGTGGAGTTTCTTTACATTGGTTTTGCTCTTATCCTCTGCATAGGTCAATCCGTACTTGTCTTTCAGTCGCTTCGTGGCGATCTCATTACGCTTAAAATCGTTCTGCGAAGAGATTACTTTACCATCGTAGTTAATGCGATTATATACCAAATGACAATGCGGATTGTCGGTATTATGATGCCTTACCAAGATGAATTGGGTATTCTTAATGCCCATCAATTCCATATACTCCAATGCGATTTTAGCCATAAACTCATCGCTTAATCGTGGTGCATCTTCAGGCTTAAAACTCAGCGCAATGTGTCCTAACAGTTGCTTAATCTTCGGATTTAAGAGACACTGACAGTTGAAACTATCAATCATTTCTCTGTTGCTTCCGAGCAGTACACCATCCGATGCTATGATTTCGGCATTGTCTTTACCCATCACATAGCGTATGCATCCACCAAAGGATTTTCCCTTCTTGATTTTGCCAATCATCTGCACCTCCTTTCTGTTGCCTTGTAGTCGCTTAGTACCTCTTTCAACTTGACAAGTAGTTCCATCACGATATTCTTTGTGCGATAGAATCCCGTCTGATGCGACAGTTTGGTAAGCTGGTTGAGGTTGTTTGCCATACCTATGAGGTTACGGATTATGGCTGCATCTTCAGCCGAATGTTTGGCTACTATGCGTGCTTCAAAAGCAGCATCTCTAATGTACTCGGCAAGCGTGCGATTGGCATTCTTACTTCGGTGGCGTAGCTTCTCATAGTCGGGCTTTGAGAACTTCACCGTTACCGATTTTGTGAGTCTTTTCAGAGTGCTTACCTGTGGTCTGCCTCTGGGCTTGGGTTTCGTTATTTTCTTATTATTCATCATTGAAATTTTTACTTGGTTATTGATTTCAATTCGGCTTTTCACAATCTGCGACCATCGGGAGCGGATTGCCTCCACCCATCGGGGTGGAGCGAGGTTTTCGGGTGCAATGGCGGCCCCGCCGACATTTTTCGGCATCCCGAAAGATAACCTCGCTACACCCCAAGACCGAGGTCTTGTTGCTTCCACCGTCATTGATGGTTTTCGATAGTGTTCATAGTCATTTGGCAGTCCAAACTGCCGCTGTGCAGTGGGGTGGGCATTACGGCATTACATCCCTTTCCAATGCTCGAAGTCATCGGCATAGAGTTCGATGTGATGGCGAACGATATTCTCCAACAATCCCGACATACTCATCCTGTCCTCACCGATTTTGCAGGCGAACTTATCAAGCATCTTGCGTAACTTACCGCTGATGAATACAGGCTTGCGGTCTTCAATCTTGTAGGGTCGCATAAAGGTGTTGCGGTACTCCTCCAATGAGAGTTTGCGTTGCTTGCTACTCACCCTGCGTTGAATAGTAAAGGCTGGTGGCTGTTCCTCGGCATTATCAACCTTTGGCAGTTCCTCCGTATCCTTTGGAGTAATCTCATCAGGCTTTGGCTCGGCTGATAGTCCAGCTTCCTTTGCCGCCAATTCCTCCCTTGAATTCTTCTCGATAGCCAACTCTATGGCTGTCTTGTCCGAGTCGTCATTGGAGTCTGATGTGCGCTTCAGCCCCATCAACTCCATCATCTCTTCATTACTGATTTTAATCTCTTTTTTGCTCATCTTTTGAATGGTTTTAATAGTTCAACATATGGTCTTTGTGCACAATCTTGACCGATTATCCGCTGCAAAGAAAATATACATACTATTCTACCACAACTAATTAGGTCTATGTAGGCAATTATGAATTGTATTGCTTTTCGGGCTAATTGGGTAGGCGTTCCGACTTCACGATTCTTCCCAAGTTGAACGATGATGAGCGAGTAATGGAGAAAACCTTAAATGGGAGAATTAAGGTCTTAAATTCAATGGCGGATAGACAGGCTTCCGAAGCATCGGAGGTCGGTCTATCTGCCATTCTGCTTTCATAGAATAAGCGACCACCTGTATCGGCTGTTCGGGGCAGAAGTTTGGCAGACGGATAGGTATCGGTCTGACAAATGGTAATGCTACGGACAAGATCCGAGACGGGTGGTCGCTCTGTATAGTCCTATATAATATGGATTACAATGTGATGTATGCTTAGAAATGTATCATCATATACACCTAAATGTGCCACGACCTGTGCCATATACTGCAACAGGCTCACAAGATGATTGAGGTGTGATTACTTATCTATTACTTCGCACCAAGAAAACGGAATTGCCTATGAGGATGAGACTCATTTCAATGGCTGATTATTGTACTGAAAATGAAACGATATGACAAGGTATGACACCTATGGACAGTGCCATTGAAGTATGAAAATCTATTCCTTATTTAGCAGTGCGAAACAAGAAAACAAGTGTAATAAATTAAAAATAAAGCGTATGGATTTAATCATTTTTGAGCGTAAGGCATTCGAGGAATTTGCCACGAAGATTGAGCAGTTCATTCTGCGAGTATCGAACTCACCCGTTGTCAAGGGTGGAAAGAAAAAGACAAACAATTGGCTCGACCATCAGGATGTTTGTCAGAAGTTGAAAATCAGCAAGCGTACATTACAGACCTTGCGAGATAACGGAACACTTGCCTATACAAAAATCGGCAACCGCACATACTATCTGCCCGAAGATGTGGATAGCATCGTAACAAAGGTGGAGGATAGACGAAAAGAAGCCAGATGGCGTGGCAGAGAGATTTAACCGATGTATAACATAAAACCTATTTGAACAATGTACCAAGAGATGAGAACAAAAGATGATGCGTGGATGCAGTCCATTCACGAGAGTATCGACCAGCTGTCGGAAATCATTGACAGCATTCCCAAAGATGGGGCAACATTACCCAATGACGATGAATATATGTGTGACAAGGAGGTGGCATATATGCTTAAAGTGAGCCGAAGAACATTGAGCGAGTATCGCAGTAACGGAACACTCCCATATTATGTGCTCGGTGGCAAAGTCCTCTACAAGCGTAGTGAAATTGAGCAAGCCTTGAAACGGGAGTATAATGGCACGCACCTGATGAACAACAGCGGATAATCCCTTCTATATTTTTGGAGGGAGCGAAATTTACCGCTTGCCCATATATTCATCTGATGCAAAATAATAGTGCCCCTATGGATAGATACAAGAACAGCATACAAATGGGTTATCAATGTAAGAACCCTTTTGTATGCTGTCTGTTCGTTTATCTACATTTTCGTCAGTCGCTCATTTCCGTTGCCGTCTGCGGTTTTAAGTACAGGCTTGAAAGGGGAAAGGTTTTCGGGGTGAATACTCTTCAAGGAAGGAAGATTCAGCCCGAAACGGCTTGCCGCCCGACCTTTCAACTTTCAAATAAAGTCTGTACTTCCTTTGCAGACGAGCAACGGAAATGGGTGAATGGCGGAATCGGGAAACTCATAATATCACAGATTGATGATAGACCAAATTCAAATAATCGCACCTATACAATGAAATCTTCACCACCTTTTTGCCCATTCATAAAAAAGTTATACCTTTGCAATACGATGAGTTGTACATCAATGCAAATGTTGTAAGTATGTAGAAATCAGAACTGTTGCCAACTCATTACCTCGTTCTCAAACATGTCGCATAAACTTTTTATTTTGAATGGGTTATGCGATTCTTCCAAATATAGCAATTAACTATAGCAAAAACAATACTGACATTTATGGTCGCTTCGATGCTTCGACAGGCTCAGGAACCACAGACTTTGTGACCGTAGGATCATCGACCGGAAGATTAAGGCTCAGCAACAGCAGAGGGGGCAGCTGTTGGCAGTGGAGGTCAAATGCTTGACCTGCAATCAATAAAATAACCCTACTCCCACCCGAAGGAGCAGGGTACTTCAATATATTCGTTTACAACAATTTAGCCTCCACAGCCATTCAATTGTTTTATTATATGGGCTATAACTTCGCGATGGCGGTGACGAGCTGGTCTCCGAGACCGATGGTGTAGCCCTCGGTCGTGAAGAAGACGCGGTTGAAGGTGTCGGCGAGGAGAAAGTACGGCATCCTGCGGCCTTTTAGGTCGAGTCCGTCAGGGATTATTCCGAAACGGACATTGGACGGGAGCGAGGCGGAATATTCCTTAAGCCATCCAAGGCCTTCCGCCGTAGTCAGAAGGAGAATCGGACGGTTCCATGCCTCCAGTTTCGCTTTCGCCGCGATAATGTCGTTGATCGCATGGACGGAAGGTTCCTGCCTTGGAGTCAGGAAACCAATCACATAGAACCCTCTGCCGGTGGTAGAAAGCACCGAAACCGGCTCTGAATCAGGCTCAATCCGGTACTTTGTCTCCGCGTCGAACGAACCTATCACCGACAGTTTGTCCTCAGGGATGACAATGCGGAGATCAAGCGTTGTGGTTTCCCCCTCCTTGACGGAGAACTGCTGCATCGTGACAGGCACGCTGCCATCGGAGAGGCGGTTGCCGCTCACGAGAAGGTAGTCCCCGACATCCAGAGATGTCCCTTTCTTGAATATATTCGCCCAACTTACTCCGCCGCCCATGTCCACCTGTCCTTCATCAAACGACAGAAGTTTCGTACGGCCGTTCTCTATCTTGCTGATTGTGAAATGGGAATAGTAGCCCGGATTCGTCAGGATTGCCGTCGGTTCATAATTCAGAACCAACGTCCCGGTCGGAGCCACAACCTGCGAGGAAGCCTCGAAATCCACATCAACCCACTGGCCGTCAGCCTTGTACTGAATCTTTCCGGTCACAGGATCCTTGCGCGCGTCAATCCCGAGAGTCCTGGCGAGAGCGACAAAGAATATATTCCTTGAGCGAACGTCCGCCATTCTTGCCTGATAAACGCCGATAGGAGACATCGGAATGCTCCAGGCCTTAGGGTCACGCAGCACAGTGATGCTGTCCTGCACCCATCTGATCAGGTTCGAAGGGACAGACAACTCCTCCTTTGACAGTCCGGTGCCGAAGAGACCTGCAAAGAACGACTTGTAAGGACTGAGGAACTCGTTCTCGACCCTCGGGCACAGAATCGCGTCTGAAGCATTGTAACTGTCATCCAAAATAGTCCTCGTCACATCTATCATATCCTTATTGCTCAAGGATTTAAGCAGTTCCAAAGCCCTTGCGTCCGGATGATCCTCCAAGAACTTTTCGATCACCTCGTGGTTGCCGGCAGAGAATGCCAGAAGCCTCCCTTTCTCCGAACTGTCCGTGACGAAGAATGTAGCCATATAAGCCTTTCGGATGCTGTCCTCCTGAGCGAAACGTCTGTCATTCTCAGCACGCTGCTCCGGAGTAACCTCAGGGATGTTCGCGGTCTCCGGCGGCGGGACAATCATCATTGACTGAGGATCAAATGAATGCTGGTCCGAAATCGTGATCTTAACCTCTGTGTCCTTGCCGAAAGAGACCTTGGAATAGCCATACTTGCCGTTCTTCGAGGCCCAGGCCATCATGTCCCCCATCCCGGCCGTAAGGAATGTACGTCCCTGAGCATCAGTGTATTTGGAAAGCGCAGGATAGAACTCGGCATAGTTGTAGATCTTGAAATCAACCAAGGCGCTGTCAACCGGGGAACCGTTCTCATCAACTACAGCAAAATCCACTCGCGCCGTCTTGGCATAGTTGTCGATCAGATTGATTTCCGTGAAGTTAGGTCCGACCATAACCTTCTCCTCCGGACCGTCATAGTTTCCGAAAACCCTTGTGTGCATCAGCAGGCCACGGCTGGCCGGAGAGTTGAACCAACCCAGATTAAGAACCGGTTCCGGCTCACAGGCACCAAGGAAGTACCACTCACCATCAGCCCAGGCCTCAACCCAGGCGTGGTTGTCATCCGTGTGCGCCCAGCGAGGGGTGTAAACTTGACGGGCAGGAATCCCGACCGCCCTAAGAGCCGCCACAGCGAACGTGGACTCCTCCCCACAACGCCCAAGCGAACTTCTTTCTGAAGAAAGCGGAGACAATGTACGAGCGTCGGAAGGCTTGTAGGTCAATTTCTCGTGACACCAATGATTCACTTCCAGAATGGCATCTTTCATATTCATACCCTCCACCCGTGGCTTCAACTCACGGTAGAATGAGACCCTTGAAGTGTCAAGGTTCTCATTGTTCGCCCTGAGCGGCAGCACAAAATGTCTGAATATTCTCTCCGGAACATTCCACCCCATCTCATTGCGGGCGGTAAATGACGAACGAATATTCTGAAGGTAATAGTCTGTGCTGTAATCTGTAACATCTGCAAGCGGCATGTAGGCATAGAGAAACTCCAAAGCCTCAAATTCCTCTGTCGTCAAAGAGAGGTCGCTGACAAAGCCGTTGGACTCCGTCAGGCATTTCTTATCCTTGTCAACCGCGAAGAAACCTTTCAGACGCTCCGGCTGCATCCTTTTGTCCAAATCCTCCTCGACCTGCGCACGATAGGATGCATCGGTCATAAAATGATGAACCTCGCATGACGAAAGCAGCAACAGGGCCGCCACAAAGGTGAAGAATGTCTTTTTCATAAATGAATATATTATATCAAGCAACTCAACTTTCGCAAGTAGGCAATCACCTGCTGTCAAATACATTATCTCACGTTCGA
>OQVQ01001159.1_pt1 | contig 10982 bp, 14 predicted proteins | sample 1691491 | NCBI WGS metagenome assembly OQVQ01 (sample SAMN03418252, study PRJEB22391) | human gut metagenome | biome: human-gut; feature: organic feature; material: feces | host: Homo sapiens | place: Tanzania | collected 2013-01
ATAAATCAAGAAAAGAAATTAATTAAAAACAACCTTTAAGCTAAAAAAATAAGATTTATAGAAATTTGCTATTATAAGGAAAAAGTAAAAAAGAAGCTGAAGTCCAACGGTTGATAAAGGACGTAGATGTTACAGAACTGATGGGAATGCTTATGAAGCATGGCAACAGATATTCCAGGAGAATCTTGAAATTCTTCCGGTGGTTCTGTAAGTACATACCTTTCAGTATCATGTGCTTTCATGCCTATGGCATCTGGGATTTTTCCCAGCATCCACGTGAAATGTTTATTCCTTATGATGAAAATATGCCTTGCTATATTTTCATTTATTTCATGGTCTATATTCTGCCGATGGTGACTATTCTGGCTAGTAGATTTTTCTTTTTGTGCTGGTGGTATCGTATTCCTTTTTTCTATTTCTTCGGCATTAATGCTGCACATGTAGTGGAATGGAACTGGTACACTACCAATGATATGGTTGATTCCTGCTATACTGTTATGATTGTAACAGGTATGTTTTATCTATATGGCTTTTCTGATATGATCATCAATAAGACGAAGATAGGTAGAAAATTCTTCGCTTGATAGAGAATGATGGAGATTATCGGAGAATAATAGTGATTTTTGGAGAATAACAGAGAAAATAGGAGAATTATGAAGAAGGTACTGAATTATGATACCCTGGGATGGGCATTGAAGTCATTGAGCGATGCTTGCTTCAAGGCAGCAGAGCAGCAGAAGAATGGGGAGAAGGTTACGGCTTGCGGAATGAGCGATGATGACCTGGACAATCTTTGTGAACAGATTCCGTTCATGCTGAATCCTTATATGACTGCCGGGCAGGTGAAGAAGGAGGCGCATATCAGCGAATCTACCCTAAGAAGGGCTATCGCTGATGGGGAGCTGGAGAGCGTGGGGAATGCTGGGGACCATAGCCATTTCTTCAAGAAATGGGACGTTAGGGAGTTTATCAAGAAAAGACTAAAAAGAAACAAGAACTAAGCCCTATCGCAACACGGACAAGCGACAAGCAATATGCAAGAAATTAATTTTATGATTGCTATGACCGTCATCTTCACGGTATTTATCACTGGTGCGTTCATCCACCTTATCTGTTCTAAGATGTATAAGAAGATGCCAAGATGGACGTTTGTATGGATAGCTGTTTTCACCATTGTTATATGGATTGGGGATATTATGGCATTTTCATCATATCTGATGAATAAATGATTAAAAAGGAGAGAGGCGAAAGATTGCTTCTCTCTTTTTTATGCTCTAAAACATACAATTTTTGCCTTAAATTATATACAATTATATACAATATTTTTGCGAAAATATATAATCGGTGTTTTTGATATGGGTCTATATCACCTTAAATCTTTGGAAAACAGACAATTAAAGAAAGTGTGACAGAGTTATCTAAGAACTTGCCAATTCCTCGTATCTTTGCACACGTAATCGGTTACATGTGAGTATAAACAAAATGTATAACTTTTATTTCTTTAGGAATTATGGCAGAAGAAGTAATTAAGACTACCTCTTGTTGCAACGATGCAATGATGGGTGGTTTGCTTGGAGCGATGGCAAATCGTGACAACAACAATCCTTTGGCAATGGCAGCTATGATGCGAGACCGTGACGATGCCGACATGTGGAACAATCCATTTGCCTACATGATGATGATGGGCGTGATGAAGTGGATGTATGGCGACAACTGGAACAACCGTGACAATGGCGCAGATGTGCAGCGTGCAGAGATTCAGAGCCAAATCGAGAGCTTGCGTAACCAGATGGCAGACAACCAGAACAGCAACTTGCTGATGGGTGCCATCCAGGGTAATGGCAACGACCTTAAGATGTTGGCAAGCAATCTGAACTGTGACTTCAACGCCTTGCAGACCTCTATCTGTGGCATCCAGGCAGGCATCCAGCAGCTTGGCGGTCAGATTGGATTCTCGGCAGAGCGAGTAATCAACGCTATCTCGCAGGGTAACTTGCAAATGACCATGGCATTGAAGGACTGCTGCTGCCAGACTCAGCAGAACATCATCAAGATGGGGTATGAGAATCAGCTTGGACAGAAGGACTTGCAGAATGCTATGCAGCAGGGCTTTAGCTATACCAATACAGGTATAGAAAGAGCTGCTTCGAACCTCGGTTTCCAGATGCAGCAAGACAAGTGTGACGTTATCCGTGCAGGTGAAAACAACACCCAGCGCATCATTGACACCTTGACAGGCCATTGGAGCCAGGAGCAAGCCAACGAGATTCAGGACTTGAAGTTTAAGAACTCTCAGTTGCAGCAGAACATCTACTTTGCCAATCTGATGAATGGCGGTTGCGGATGTGGCGCAGGTGTAGCAGGTGGCTATCAGTAAAAAAGTAAAGAATGAAACAGAAGCGTAGTGGTATGAACAAGATTTCTCCAGTGGGTTTGGCTACTACAGCATTGGTAGCCAACCAAGTTTCAGTCTTAGCTACTTACAATGAGAAGCTTTGCAGACCTTATTGCGTGAATGGCAGCGTGCAGCCACAGACAAGCATAACCTACAGTTATGAGCAGCCTATCCTGAATGGCACAACGGTGTTTGTGCCTATCGTGGCGACAATCTCCATCATTTCGCCTGTAACAGGCAACAGAAACGTGATGAGAGCGCAGCCATTGATTTACACGGAAAGATGGATAGCAGCCTTCCAAGGGCAGACAGCACTGCCAACGGCTGTAACTATCGCCAGTGTGGGCAGAACGCAAAAGGCTAACGATGTGGTATGCGGAAAGGCTAGAGGCCTGAGCATATTTGACAGTCTGACCGTAGCATTGACTACAGCTTAGTATCATTATAGAGGGAAATGGTGGATGGTGTGTAAGCCATCGTTTCCCTCGCATTATCCATTTAAAACGATACGATTATGATATTTAAAGATTTAAAGGCAGGTTTCCCAGTCTTTTTGTTTGACCGGGCAACAAGAAAATTCAAGCAGGGCAAAGTGATGAATGCTCCAAGCCCTGATATTAGTGGTAGCAAGCCCAACATGATGCCACAGATGCCTGGTATGCCAAACTTTGGCACCATGAACGTGAAGGTGAATATTCAGACGGAAGACGGAAAGCAGTCAACCTATTCGGTAGTTGATACTGAGCAAACAGCATACAGCGACACCCTTGTAATCTCCTGTAGCAAGGAGAGTATCATCAACGAGGTGAACGCATTGAAGAACCAAGCCAACGACATCATCAATAAGATGCCGGACTTCGAGCAGACCGTAAAGGACTGTGATCATCTTCTCTCAGAACTGGACACTTCGTTTCGTGACCAGCAGAGAACTAACCAGCGACTCGACCAGATGGAAAACAAGCTGGATGAGATTTTCAAATTCGTTAAATCACAAAAACAAGAATGATATGAACCTAGTAGAACTTATCACAAAATATCAGAGTGATGCCACACCGGAACAGATGGTGCAGGTAACCAAGATCATCGGCAAATTCGTGGCTATGCACGCAACGGATGAAGACCTCTTGCTGCTGTATAAGGAAATCTATGGGGTAGTGGGCAACGGACACTTCAATGACTTCTTCGCTGAGGCTCAAATCAAGAAGATGGTGTTTGAGGATGATAAGGAGGTGGAGCATCGTGCTCCTTACTATACTGCAGCTAAGACTCAGGAGATCTATGAGACGGTGAAGGACGAGATTCGACCATACAACCAATGGGACTTTGCCGTGGTGCTGAACATGGTCTATTCGGACAACTACAATCTGATGAAAAAATGGTTTCCGGAGGACAGCGAGGAGCAGATGATGGACAGAATGGTGGATCTAGCCGTGAACTGGCTGAGAGACGATGATAACCCATACGGAAAGTGCAAGGCATGGGGGTACTTTAACTAAGTGAAGAGTGAAGAATTAATTTGCTCTTCTAGAAATGATTCCATAACACCTAGAGATATATAAAAGAAAACTATCAGAAGAAGAGAATGCAGGCTATATTAGGGGCTTGTGTTCTCTTTTTCGTATGAAGTTGCGGAACTTATCACTGATAATCGGGAATGATGGCTTAAATTTGCATCGTTTCCATAACGGAGTGGGGACGGAAAAATGGAAAAGAAAATGAATGATATTCGAGGTTACTTAATTGGGACGATATGGACTTTTCTGAGTCTGCTAGTTCCCATCAGAGACTTTATGATTGCCATGATGGTATTGTTCGGGCTGAACCTTGTGTTTGGCATCGTGGCAGCGGTGTTTAACGGTGAAGAATGGAGCTGGAAGAAATTCGGCATGTTTTTCGTTTGCTGTGCGGTGTTTTTCGTGACGGTGGCTGCACTGTTTATCATCGGGCACTTCTTGCATTCGGATGCTGAGGCTCTGTTTTGCGTGAAGTGGGTGTGCATAGCCGCGACCTATCTCTTCACTACAAACATCTTGAAGAATCTGAAACGAATGCTGGTGCCAGATTCGCCTTGGTACAGGCTAGTGGACTATTGCTATTATGCGCTGACACTGGGCTTCGTGGAGAAAATGCCAATGTTCAAGAGATACCAAGAATATAAGAACAATAAGGAGAATGGAAATGAAGGAAATCAGATTGGAGCAGCTGCTGATGGCGATGCCTAATGCAGGGAAAAGAGCAGAGAAGTTTCTGCCATACCTGAATAAGTATGCTCAGGAATTTGAAATCAACACGCCTTTGAGGTGGGCGCACTACTTGGCTCAGATAGCGCATGAGAGCGGTGAACTGAGATATACCAAGGAGATAGCCAGCGGAAAGGCGTATGAGGGGCGAAAAGACTTGGGCAATACCCATAAGGGTGATGGGGTGAGGTATAAGGGCAGGGGGCTTATTCAGATAACAGGAAGAGCCAACTACAGGAAGTATGCCGGATATTGTGGCTATGATGTAGTGGAACAGCCTGAGTTGTTGGAGCAGCCTCTTGGTGCCACACGTTCTTCGATGTGGATATTCGATACCTTCGGCTGCAATGAATTGGCTGACGAGGATAATCTGAAAGCAATCAGACGGAAAATTAACGGTGGTTACAAAGGACTAGACAAATGCGAGGAGTATTTGAAGAAGTCCAAGCGAGCACTCAATATCTCATAACATCAAGGCTTATGAAAACGACAAAGCATTTTATCATCTATCTACTGGTATGGGTATCTTATTTCTCGTTGCTATTCCTGACGAGCTGCAAGACGAAGACCGTGACACAGGAGCACTATATCACTGATAACACTGTGAGCAAGGGCTTGGATGCCAGTTGGCAGGAGCGGTTTATTTCTGCCTTCGAGCAGATGGCTAGATACCAGAATCGGGAATATACATCATCATCGACAGAAACGACCCATACCAAGGATAGCACTTCGACCACCGTTGACCAAAATGGAAAGCCTATCAAGACTGAAAGTTGGCACTCTACAGTAACTAACAGGGACACTAAGGAGGTGACGAAGCTACAGGATTCCATCTTCACCATGAGCAAGGAGGTGGATAAATATCAACTCTTGATAGTGCAAAAGGATAGCTTGATTCGGTTAAAACAAGACTCCATCCATGTGTTGAGCCGAGAACTGACCAAGGCAGAACAAAAGTATATCACCCTGGGAAAGTACACTGCCAAGATGATTTGGACTCTCGTAGTAGCAGTGATTGGTTTGTTGATTTGGCTATGGCATAGAAAGAAATAAGGCTTATGAAAACGATAACAATAAAAATAGTGAAGAAGAGCGTAATGGGCGTGGTAGAGGGACTATCAGCCACCATTGCGCAGCATAACCCCGAGGTGGATTTTCAGACCGTCTGGGCGAGTGATGCCGAGGAGGCGAAGCTGGATATCTACTATAGGGAAGCAATAACCGACTTAGAGAACTTCTTGGCAAGATTCTCTTCTTCGACCACACAGCAGTTTGACCTACAGGCACTGGCTGATGATTTCACAATCACCATTAAGACCTTAGCATCTTGGCCACCTAGATTGAGCGGTGTGCTGACCAACCAAATACAGAACTATCTGGTACATGCTATCCTTGCCGGATGGCTGAGTGACTTCCCTGACATGAACCATACGGACTATGCTAGCATGGGAGCAAGCGACCTTGGTACCATCAAAGAGCTGTTACTGAAAAGGGAATTTTTCTTTGAGGAGATTGCCCGGCATGAGGATTCTGTTTCCAAGGATGGAGTTGGCAGTGCTGTGGTTGGTAACAGGGCTACTGATACTGAGGATAAGGTGGCGGATGGAAGTTTGGCTCCGGGAGACAGGGCTGCTGATGATGCCCAGATGGCTGTTAACGAGGTGCAGACAGCTGAACGCAGGGAAGATGCAGAGGTGAAGGAAAGCATCGGGGTGGCTGAGGCTGGTTCCAGACGCGAGGATAATGCCAAGCAGCATTTCTGCCATGAGAGGGTGGATTGGAGCGGTGGCAGACCTCCTTTAGAATTGAGATAATGTTTCATTTATAAATTGTTGAAGATATGGATATTAAGAATATTTCGTTAGAGTTTGACATGGGGCAGGTCTGTAATGACGTGCTCGTAAGATGTTTCGTGATCAGCCAGAGCCTGATGGATGAGGCTCAGCAGGAGATTAAGGCTTCTATCCAAAGTCCTGATGCTCCTGAAACAAGGAGCATCATCAACCGTGCCGTGACGGAGGCCATCGGTAATTTGAAGGTGGCTGCACAGAGATACCTGACTACTGGTAGAACTGAGGACAACAACAGTCTGGAGCGACTGGTTGCTGGCAGTAAGGTGTATAGCTATGCTGATAATGGGGATGGTACGTGGACGGAGATTGTTACTATTACCAAGGATGGCAAGCAGAATGACGAGACTCGTATTGTGTATGAGAGGGGCAAGGAGAGGGCTGATCTGGAATATGAGAATGTGAACTTCCTGCTGGAGATTCCGAACTGGAACATCGCTATGACTGATCCACTGAAGAGCCACATGCATAAGTATATCGTGGACTATGTGATGGGGCAGTTTTTGGCTGACCAGTATGGGGATAAGGCTGCTGAATATGAAAAGAAGGCTAGCGCTGACTATAAAAACGTGATGGCCGACCTGACCAGCAGGGATAACTATACTAAGAGAAGACCTAGCTGGACTTAAGGAGGATTCTTCTTTCTTCTTTCTCTTTTGAGATTCTTTTTCTTTTAGGTGTTTATGGATGAGCCTTCGCTGAACAGGGGTGGACCCTGGAGGCGAAGGCTCTATTCTTTTTTTAGGGGGATGGTGGAACTAGCGATGGAATCGCTAGGAACGGGGACTAGGAGGGGCTAGAACTTGCCGAAGCGACGGATGACCTCCAGGCGAGTGGCGAAGTACTGATGCATGGACTTCATCTTAAGATAGAGGGCTATGCGGAAGAAGCGATAGCTATGAGAGGACATATAGCTGGACTTCATGCCACCTAGGCGACCTAGGTAATGCCAATTTTGGTTATCGTTGCTACCATACAGCCACATGACTGGAACGGTGCCAGAGGTGAGGGAATGGATGTAGCCTGTGATGGCATCGGGAGCGTTCTCCTCATCGAACTTCAAGGTGCGAGTAACGATGATGCCGTGGTATTCGGTTTCATCAGAGTAGTCGTAACCACTATCAAGGACTATCACGCTACCGTCTCGATACTGAATGTATGGGTGAGGGTAGGAGTTGAGGGCTGTGAGCACGTTCTTGATGAGGAAGGTGCTCCAGGCTTCATCCTTGACGGAATAGCAGAGGGCTACGGTATCGGCTGAGGCTTCCTTGGTAAGTTGGCTGACATCTAGGCAAAAGATGCGAGAGTTCTTATAGTCGTAGATAACCTGACAACGCTGAAAGAAGTCGATAGGCGAGGAGGTGAAATCTATGAGTTGGCGCATCTGTGCCTTGATGGTCTTGATGGTATCATCATCGCCTTCGGCATCATTGAAGAAGTTTAGGAACTTGCCAAGGTTGCCCACTATATTGAAGCCTGGCCCATCCAAGACATCGGACATGGAAGCCACTTGTGACTCAGCTATGCGACTGAGAGAGCGATTGGTGGCGAAGAGCACGGACTGGTCTAGCTGGGTGATGGACTTCGGATTGCTGCAAACCTCACGGCTGATGGGGTGGATGCTGCTATAGGTGCCTTGGGAAGAGACTTCCATCGCCCAGATGCCATCGGTGGAGAACGCCATCAATGGGTACTGACCAAACTGACCTTGGGAGAGTGCCCTTGTGGTTGAGGCTATGCCCTGGATCGTGCCGATACCCACGGTATTGATGCCGTTCAGAGGGAAGTAGAAGGCGTTATCGGACTCGGAGGTGTAAATCTTGTTGGGAAGCTCTACCGTGTCATCTACCGTATAAGGGAAGGACGAAATGATATAATCGCTTGGGTTGTCTTGGAAATCGCCCATGTGCATGGCTCCATTCAACTCCTCACACTCCTTTAAGGTGAAGGAGTAGATATACTCTATCTTTTTTTTATCCGTAGTGAATATCACCATCTTTTCTGCCCTAGAATCCGGATAGAATTTAGGCAAATTAATGATCATATAATCTTGAAGGAGGTATGAATTTGCGGTGTTTATATTCTTCTCTACATACTTTTTGCCGGATGTAGTGTTGAGTACTGTAACTATTTTGGTGATGATTCTGGTGCTATTATCTTTGTCGTACAGAGTAGTGGCAGAAGGGAACATCGTATCACGAGTGAAGCCTGAAAATAGCTTTTCAGTGATTCCGAAGAGGTTCAAGCGGTGATTATAGACATAGCCACCTTTTGCAGTGAGCAGATTGTGGGTCTTGTAATCGTCTTTCATTTGTTCCTGCAGCGAGATGTTATATACTGCCGTTTTATCTATTGGCAGTTCACTAGTGGTTCTTTCCTTTAACTCAGAAACTGGTAGCGAAGCCACCTTATAAAAGGTAGATGTATTGCGCAACTTGTTGTTGTAGGCATCCTGCGAGATAGTAGGGAATCTGACAGTGGTGATACATGTTATACTGCCATCTGTGTTACTCCATTCTTCGACAACAGCCCCTCTGTCTATCTGATAATAGGAAGCTGGGTATATCTCCAAGGAGTTGATCTTTTCATTTGTGTCAACGTTGGTGATAGGTGGCGTGATGAATACATCTACGGACTTGATTACATCATTCCACTTCTTCAATAATTCTATATTACCGGAGAGGCTATATTTAAGGCGTAATGCACGTGGATAATACATAAATGTAATCTTACTGATATTAAACTTGTATTTCTTCTCTACTTCATCCGGATGTTCTAGCATCCATTTGTTTGGATCAATTGTTACACCTTTAATAACATCTGTGTATTTAACAGAGTCTTCTACCTTTTCTATGATATGATGGCGACCTCCTGACACTTCACCATAAGTGATAGTACTCCCATTGAAATATACGTTATGGCAATATACCAGATAGCTATTCGGCACCTGAGTAGGCATAAACAGAGGAGCAGAATGCATAATCATGCTGCCATCGAACATACGATAGCAGTAACGAATCATGAAATTGGCGTAGAACAGACCATTGCGCGCGATGATATTGTTTGTGCGATTGATGAGGGCATAGATACTTTCTGTAACTTCCGATTGCTTAGCAGCCTTGATCTCTATACATTTGTCACCACCCTTAAAGGTGGAACCACTAACTTTGATGAATGTTTCATCGCAAGTAAGATTAGTCTGTTGGAATGCTTCATAAAATCCCTTTTTGTTGGTTTCGTTATTTTCAATCTCTATGCCTCCTAATCCATAGTCCAGCTTTTCTTCCCATCCGAGGGTGAAGCTGAGTTCCAGGAAAGGCGGTTTTTCGCCAAGAAACTCATAATCTCCTTCTGGATCATTATCTTTCTGGAAGAGGGCATAGTATGTGCCGGCAGAAGTGATGATGATGAGGGTGTTGCCGATGGAATCGATAGAAAGCACGGTGGATTCGTAGTCGAAGGACTTGATAGGGGTGGACGAGCCTAGCGTGCCATCCTGCATGAACCAATAAATGGAGGATGAGGCTATGGCTATGAGGTGATGATAACTGCCTGTTTCGTGAACATACAATATCTTAGCCACCTCACCGTTAACGGTGAGGGGCTGAGAGAGAGGTGTGCCCGAGACGATGGCAGGGCGCAATGCGCCATCGTGCAGCTCTAGATTGCCGCAGAGGGATAGCGCACCGTTTTCTACTGCCATTTCATCAGGAGTTAGGCTGAGGCCTTTGTATCTAATTGATTGTTGCATATTTCTTAATGTTTAATATTATCGACAATGCTCGCTGTCGGCCCTATTGACGATTGCTAAGGCTGGACAACTGACGCCATCTACATTGAGATTGATGGTTTCGTTAGCCGTAACCAGTTCTATCTGCTTAGTACCAGTCGGGATATTCGGTATATAGCTAAGTAAGAAACTGACGGTAGAAACATTACTGGCATGGAGCTGCCCCTTACGGCCAGACAGTTTGATGCATACTACTTCTTTAGCTTCTATATCCGGTGTAGTCTTAATGACATACATCTGCTTACTTGGCGTATAGAAACAGAAACAAATCTTATCACCCGGATGAAGATCCAGCAGTTTGCAAGGACTAGACCTTAGAGTGATACGCCCATTCAGATTAAGGGCAAGTCCTCGCTTCTGAACGCGAGGACGATTGAGAATAATGACATCATTTGTTAGCTTCATGATCTGTAGGTTTGTGGAGCCAGAAACGGAAATAATCGTTTTCGGCATCCTGATTGCGTACTTTTACATATTCTCTGGTAACATAAAAATGCTTCTTGCTGAGAGTAGGGTTGAGGTTGTAATCATTCAACATCATGGCTGGCTCAACTCTGCCATCGAAGGAAATCTCGTACCAGTAACGATGGAGAAAGAACCATGGACGAAGACGGACCTCCTGAATGGTGGTGTAATTACTCTTGTCTGCCCGGCACGGTACGATGCTCCAGCTGCCATCCTGCCAATGCTCTGTGGTCACTTCTCCA
>OQVQ01001163.1_pt1 | contig 10948 bp, 2 predicted proteins | sample 1691491 | NCBI WGS metagenome assembly OQVQ01 (sample SAMN03418252, study PRJEB22391) | human gut metagenome | biome: human-gut; feature: organic feature; material: feces | host: Homo sapiens | place: Tanzania | collected 2013-01
TGAAATTAAAAGAAGGAACGTCCGCATCTTCGACCCAGAGCATCAGCGTAGCACGATTATTCCGGCACGGGCAGTGATCTGTTTTACAATACATATTAATCACACTGCCGCTCGCTTTATATGTCCAATTATGATCATGGACGATATTAAAGCTCTTATAGTTGGTGACCTCATCAAAGCAATAGTCTCCGTCATCCTTTCCGGTGATCCTGACGGTCGCTGTTCCGGGATTTTTATTATTTTCATAAGACACCGTATACTGTGATTCCGGAATTACCTCATCCCGGTCCTGTACAACAATTTGGGGACGGATTTCTTCCCCGGTATACTCATAGGTGTCCGCAACTCCCTCGATTTCCAAACCATCTTCGTAGTCTGTTTTCTGTCCGATTGTAAAAGTCTTTTCCACGGTTCCATAGTAGTAGGGTTGTATCCCGGTTATGATAACCTTTGCCGTTCCTGCATGGATATTGTTTTCGTAGGTAGCTGTGTAACCCACATTCTGCGATATTGTTGTAACCCCATCGGAAAGCGTAACCGTGATAGTAGGCTTCTTCTCGGTTCCGTCATATTTCAGGTTTGTATTCGCCAGTGTGATAGTAGCACCCTCAATCGAAATTCCGAGGACAGGACCAATCGTTTCCGATTTCACTTCGCCGGTGATTCCCTCTTTCGTCACCTTGCAATAGAGACTCTTTCCGATTTCTTCCTGCCTAATCATGTGGATACTCTCTTTAGACAATGTTTCAGGTGAAGACGCGTAAGCCGTCTCCGTATTCCCATCTACACAATACCATGTGTAAGTATAGTATTTATTTTCACCTTCATTATAGTTATCATCCGTAAAGGTTGCGGTTATGGTTACGCCTTCTTTCAAAGAAGAGCCATCGGGGATGCTCAACTCCAGTTTTCCTGTAAGCTCCGTTTCCTCTTCCGACAGTGTTGTATATGTTCCTTCATTGCTGTCATTAGAGTTTTTGACATTTTGCACATCCGGAACATCTGTTGTTTCCTGTTCCGTTGTTTCCTGTTCCGTTGTTGCCCTTAATGCATCCGGAGTTTGAATATCTTCCTCAAGTGGCTCAGATTCAGCAATTTGCGTTTCACTCTGCACCTCATCACTTCTGGTCGCCCCTATGGCTGCTGCCAATACAGGAATATCAACAGCATTGACTGTCATTGCTATTGCAAGAGTAAATACGAGTATTTTCTTTGCACATAATTTCCAGTTCTTCATAAATTCTCCTCTTAACCTCTATTTACCGATCGTCATATGCTTTATCAGTTTTTCTCTTCTTTACGTTTTACCACGATCGTAACGCCTGCCGCCCCTATAGCTGCTATGCAGACAAGTACGATCAGCCAGATAAGCAGTGTATGACTGTCAGCGTTTTCTGCATCCGTCACCTGTACATTATCAGCAGCAGATGTCGTCTGCACGTTACCTACTGTATCCTCTGTTCCTGCAACCGGTTCCATGGAAGCGGTATCAAGGATGATGGTATAATCAGAAGCATGTGTAAAGACAAGCTCTGTCTGACCATTCTCATCTACCTCATCGGCACAGATAAATTCCAGTTCGTTTGTATCTGCATTGTAGTAAAAGAGGTTTGCGATCAATCCCTGATTCTTTTCTCCCATATTCAGGCACAGAGTTGCTTCAAAGCCAAATTCTCCGTCATAAGCAAGTGTCAGATTCATGGAGAATCTTTCACCGGTCAGCGCATTGATCACATCTACCGGAATGGTATTCGATGCATCCTTACCCACAGCTACGCTAAAGTCAATATCACTGACATTATCTTTTGTCACTCTCTTACCGTTTACCTGCCAGGTGATGCCATTACCAAGATCAAACTCGATCGTGATGTCTTTTCCCCTGATCGTATCAAAGATACTGCCGGGAACAACACTTGAACCGTTCATGTCGACTGTAATCGTACTGCCTTCAGCACTTGCTGATGCGTCTGCCTTGATAACATCCCAGCCTTCTTTACCGTCTTTTCCACGGATAAAAGGTTCCTTAGTATCTTCTGCTGACGTATCATCCTGCTTCGGTTTCTTTGCATTATCGGCTAACTGCTTCACATTTTTCTGGACATTATTAAGACCGGGTGCCTTCACACCGTATTGCGGGCCATTGCTATTGACCGGATTAACCGGAACCGGATTGTTATTGCCGGGATTTGGATCTTCCACAGCGGCTATTTTCGCTATCGGTTTTGTCATCGTATAACCGCAGGCGCTACACTCATAGGTCATGGTGCCTTCCTCTGTGGTCGTCGGCTGCTTGGTCACTCTGCTTGTCAATGCTACATGATTTGTCGGATCTTTTTCAATTTCTGTACCCCGGACTATCATTTCACCGCATTCGAGACACCAGACATCCCCGGTATTACCGGTTGCTGCACAGGTTGCCTTTAATTCGCCACGTCGTTCTGTTTTTGCATGCTCACAGTTTGAACGTGTAATTGCCACGTCGACTGTCAGATTTTCATAATTCACAGAATCCGCTGCTATATAAGTTGCCTTAATCGTTATCGTATTTCCTACCATCAGATTTGTATCCTGTCCCTGCTTCGGTGTCCATTCCCAACCATCAGGGAGTGTCACATCACCGACTTTTTTGCAGGAGAAGCCGACATTCATGATGCTGTCCGGAACCTGCGGAGGATTCTGCGCCTTGTTTACTGTTATCCGGATCGAACTGCCTACAGTTTCATAAGATGCTGTATCCGCCGGTATAAAGACATATTCATAGCTCTTTCCATTATCATTCTGATAAGAAAGCTTCGTATCTGCCTTTACCCATGCAAAGGTACCGCTTACTGTTTCATTACCGTATGAATCATCAGATCCCCGGTTGCCTCTGCCGTCACCATAGATCACGGTTCCGGCCAGCTTCTGGCTGCTTAAGGCATCACCGTGCGTATAATCACTTACCTGCGGACCTGTCAGGATATAAGGTTTTGCCTTTACCACAGTCAGTGTCACCATATCCATCGCTGAATTTTCATAATGCTGCGTATCAAGAGGCTCAAAATAAACCCTGCGCTCACTCTGTCCTACCGTCGGAGTCCAGCTTTCATCCTCCCACTTCCAGATTCCGCCAATCTGCTGATTATCTACACCTATTACCATACCGGGATTTTTTGAAAGTCCATTTAAAATCTCCACGCTATATGCAGATATACGATAAATCTGCTCTGGCGGATCCGGTGTGAAAACAATGTGAGGAACTGCTTTATTGACTGTAACAGTTGTATATCCAATATATGGTGCATATTCCACATTATCCGGGGTAAATGTCCACTCAGCCTGGCGCTCTCCAACCTCCGGCTTATAATCCGGGGCGTTCCATGCAAGCGTTCCCGCTATTTCTTCTCCGGTATCTTCATCAACAAATTTTGCTTCATTAAACTGCAGTACGGACCAGGATTCCCCATAAGTAATCTCATTTTTCTGCAAAGTAAGTTCACCCTGCAGCTTTAAAGGCTTCTGTTCCACCAGCTCAAGGTTGATGGTCAGCGTATTATTGCCATTTATTATATAGTTATCTGTTATTACGGGAACTGTGATTGTTATTTTTTTACCTATATCTCCCGTTGCAAGCTTATAGGCCAGCTTACATTCCTTATACTGTGGTTCCTCAATAAACGAACTGTTGTCTGTTGTTGATGACTTGTTAAAATTCGAAGAACCGCAATCTTTCGGAAGCAGTGCTAAAAGGTCAATCGCATCCTCATTTTTCTTGGAATACAGATACTTTTTATTGACAGGTTCTACAGTATATGCCTTCTTATTGACGGTCACATCCACAGTCAGTGGTGTTGCCGCCTCATAGTTCTTGGTTGCAGGAAGATAAATCATGATCTTCACACTTCCAGAGCTATTAACCGTTACCTTGCCATCATCTGATACTGAAAGAATCCGTTCATCCTCTATAATTCCACCATTAGTATCTCTTACTTCATATATAAGCTTTCCTTCTTTGTTGTTGGGTGATACATTCAAGGAAAAATCAGGATCCTTGTAAACTGCGGTCACACTTGTAGTAAAGCCTTCATTCTGGATGATCTCTCCGGCTGCCTTTGTAATCGTAAGAGTTCCTTCCGTCTTAGGATTGGTTAAATCGGATAAATTATCAAAATACTTTGCGGTCACTTCATAATTACCGCTGTCAGAGCTTACTGTAAAAGGATATTCACCGCAATCCGATCCACTTTTTGCCGAAGTTACAAGCGACAATGTATTTTGAATGGTCTCTTTTGTATCTGAGCCTACCAGGCCCTTGCTTTCACCGTCTGTGACAATGTCAAAATCACCATCCGTTATCCGGGGTATATTTTCCCCATAGCCTACCGTCATATCTGCAACACGGATCGTGATCGGCCGTTTTTTAATAACCGGTCTTACCCTGAATATATGATTCTCAAATTGATCCGGATACAGGCTGGCATCCGGGATGAAGGTCACCTGACACGTTGTCGTTGTATTCATCCCTAACGGCGTCGTATCTTTCTCTGTAATCTTCCATTCACCCTGAATCTCAACATCACCATACTCCGCTACACCGGGAGTGGTAATCGTCAGATCCTGTGGTGTATCTCCATAAAAACCGGTCAGTACAGGTACTGCCGTTACCCATGGCAATGCCTTGGTCGTGGTAAAGCTCATAAAAGGACTAGAACTTATATTGCCGGCCCTGTCAATACTTACCATCCAGACTGTACATGCTTCGCTGGGCTGCAAATCTGAAATAGTGAGTTCATAATTGCCTTTGGGAACCTTGCAGGTATGCAAGGTTATTTCTCTTCCTGGATAACCAAATGAAGTCTGTACCTTATCTCCATCACTTGTAAAATTCGGCGCCCACTTGCCGTCATTTTCTTTTTTTGCAAGAGGGAGATATTTCTCGGAAGAAGCCGAATTCAGATTATTGTAATAATCTGTCATTTTATCTACAAAATCCTTGTATTCAGACGCAGATTCAAATTCATTTGCATGCACATAGAAATATAACAATGTCAGATCTTCTGGTGCTTCGAAAGAGAATGTACCCTCTGTATCATCTAAGGTTCCGGTTGACGCATTCGGCGCATTGATCCCATATGAAAGAATTGCAGTGTCTCTCACAATACCTTCCGTGCAGATATATTCACTCTTATTACCGGCTTTATCCACAGCATAAGCATAAACAACATAATTAGCATCTTTACTCAGGCTTCCTACCGTAACAGCAGAAGCTCCATTCGCTGCTACTCCCACAAAACTCAACTGATCCAGTTCTTCCGCTGTTTTTACCTTGTAATTATCTATGGCATTTTCATCAGAAACCTCTTCGATATAGTAATAATACTTATCCACTCCACTGGTATCAATTCCTACTTTTGCATCATTGGCACGGATTTTGATATCCAATGTCTCGTCATTGTAAAAATGTTTGAAACTGATTGTATGTAACAGCTTCTTCCACCAGTTCTCTTTAAGCTGAATACCATATTTATCTGCATTTCCGTTAGCATCCTCCCATACAGGAGCCGTCTTATCAATCTGGACAGTCACATCCACAGGAGTACCGATATAGCCGTTAGCCTCATCTTTTATATAAAGTGTCTGTGTATTCTTACCCTCTGATGTAAAAGCATATCCAGAAGCAGAACCCTTGACAGCATCATCCAGTGAGGCATAGACAGCCAGATTGTTGCCTAAACTTACGCCTGATTCTGTGCTGCCTGTGTATACAATCCTGCCTGTATCAGAATTATCATCTGAATCACTAAGATTTACAGACACATCCCCCTGATACCAATAGTCTTTGGATGCAGTGGTCTGCGCAGGGGAAAATGCATACTTAACTGCAAATTTATTGTCAGCCTGAACCTCTCCGCTATAATTGCCTTTACCTGTAAAGACCAAAGTTGCATCATCTGTTATATCCGTATTGTTAAGACCGGATACGGTCTAGTCAATGTCTTTTACAAGGGTATATCCGTTTTTCGTATATTTATCCGTAATCTGATACCCGGATGTAGGAAAGACCGGCTTACCGGTGTAATATGCTACCAGACTCTCAGGCATATCCACATAAATGCCATATTGCTCTCGCTTGGAAAGATCTTTTGGTTTAATTATTGCAATATACTTTTCAGAGATAAGTGTACCAAAAAGATCATTTTCACCAGTTATTCTCAGATAAAAAGGATATTCTCCGGCATCAGTGATCTTATATATATTTTCAGTGCTGCTGCCAAATTCTTTTTCTGTGATCCAGGTTTTTTGATCATCCGTACTATACTCAACTTTGTAGTTTGATTTATAAATACCACCCCCATACCACTTGTAAGCTGCTGCCCAATCGCATGCTGAAATATATTTATCATTAATCAGACCTTCAGTAAACTGATATTGATCGTAGAGATCAGCTTCAAACTGCAAAGGAAGCAATGTCCATGCAGACTGCTCCTTTCCATTATAAGTGCCTGTATAAACATCTATATCTCCCAGACTTGCCTTACCCTTTCCGATCGTGAAGTAAATGGTAACTTCTCCGGTATAATTACCACGTCCTTTAATTGTGACCTGAGGCGCTTTTGCTTCATCAAAGCCAGCATCATCCTGTGTCAGGGTATATATCTCTGCATTATTTTTATAATGCACAGCATACTCAGCCGCATCACTATTCAGAGGACTGTCACCACCTACGCCTATAGGGCTGTTCAAAGCCCGATCTCCATTCCCACTGTAATAAATCGGCGCAGTGAGTGTCTTCGAACCATCAGCAGTATCCAGTGTGATATTTGACAATATCTGCGGATAGCTGTCATAGGTACGTCCGGTCAGACCTTCAACATGCAGGTGTCCGTTCTCATAAGCCTTTGCAAGATCTGTCTTGCCACAATTTGCACACACACCATATTCATCTGTATTATGTCCCAACAGAGTTACTGCTGCTGCAGGCATCGTAAATTTGCTATCTGATATTTTCTGCAGATTATTATTTCCATCTTTTGTCAGATAATAGCTGCAGATCTGGCCCGGTACATTGATGGAATTATCCGTCGTGTCTCCATTTTGATAAAGACCATAGGTGTCTCCATTGTAAACGGAAACAACAGAAGCATTTTCTCCATCCGTCGGCAATGTAATACCCTCCGGAAGCGTAATCGGATACCAGATTTTTTTGTCTCCGGTTGTTTTTAAAGATGTAGACCAGTCAGTCGTATCATTCTTGCAATAAATGCTCAATTCTCCATCTCCGTAGAAAACAGGTGTCGCAGCACCTGCCTTCAGGACAGCTGTATTTCCTGTATTTGTCACCTTAATCTGTTCGTCCAAAGCTCCGCTCTTTACTTCTAATGTACTGCCACTTATCAACTCAATGCCAGCAGACACTTTTGCATCTCCAATGATAAGTTTCGATGCATTTACACTAATAGTATCAATTATTTTATTTTTAGCTACCACCTCTGTTTTTTCATCTAATGTAAGTGTGGCTCCTCCTGACAAGGCAATAGATCCTTCCACCTTTATATTCTTCATATATACATGTGTCGTATCATACACAGCTTTCAGTACCGTACCACCGGACAATTCATGGCACTCTCCCTCAGATCTGATAATAATTTCTTTCGGGAAATGACCATCGAAGTCACCTATAGAATTTACGACACTAACGCTACACTCTGTATCCTGTAATAAAATAATCTCTGCCTTTTCAACACCTTCAAATTCACCTTCTCTGCTATATGATAAGTATGTCATGGCATATGCCCAATCGGCATAATAGGTTTCCTTTGTGGTTCCATCTGCCTTGGTTTCAATGATCTTTGCGACAGCCTGTGTTACTGTAAAGGTAACAGCATCAGATTTTACAGAGCTTTCCCCACAAGAAACAGTACAATAGTACTGATAGGTTCCGGGTGCTAATCCGGCAGGAATCTGATAGGTACTTTCTGTTGCGCCAGAAATTGCTGTCTCTGTTGCACTATCTTCTGTTCCATCAGATGTTACTTGATACCACTGGTAGGTCAATTCGCCGGTGCTCTCAGCCGCTATAGTAAGCTTCGGTGCGTCTGCTTCTGCATAATGTTCCTGAACAGTACTCTTATTTTGAGCAATAGAAGGCTGCTCTGTAATCGTGATCGCTACAGGAATGACTTTGACATTTGTAATTTCTGTTTTATCTGTCAGATCTACCGGTTCTTCCTTATCCTGTGAAACAAAGCCATAACCCGGAACTAACATATTGGAAAGGGCATAACCCTTTGATGCGTCACAGGTTTCACCGCTTATGACATCTGTATATACCGAACTGTATATACCTCCGCGAAGATTAATGGTTACTTTTGCAGATTCTCGATTTCCATCAGCCGTCTTAATATAATGATACACATATAAATTTTTAACACTTGTATCCGCTCCTTCAATAGAAAGTTCGGCTCCTCCATATCCATATATATATTCATATTCGCCACTCTTAATTTGACAACGGGCATCGGAATTGCTTGTAGTCTTAAGAGTTCCTACCACTACCTTATTACATTTTCCACTTTCTAATACTCCAGTACCATTTTGCAGAATATCCAATTCATAACAATATGCATTGTTTAATGTAAAATTCGCCTGATCATCAACATTAAGAGTACCATACAGCTTACCGGTTAAACTTTTCGAATTTGTTAAAACAACGCCCATATTCCGAAAGTTCATTATAAAATTACCACATGCCCATATTCCTCCGGCATTGGTACCAGGATTCGCTCTATATAGCCCCATTTCCATTCCATTCAGATTAATGGTCAACGTTACATTTTTATTTTCACCGTCTAATGTCCATTCAAACTCTTTATAATCATCATAATTAATTTTAGCAGTTTGCAATAACTTTAATGTAATATTCAGCCCACTGCCCGTAGATGTACTACTTACTGCCTTGCTGATCGCTCCGCACGCTTCCTGCAAGGTTGCATAATTGGTAGATTCACCATTTACACTGACCTGAACCAGATCCTCAGCCAGCGTTGCCACGCCATAATCCCCAACCAGAGCATAAATTGCCGGCAGTTCCACATCTTTACCAAGTACGAGCTTATTGCCTTTTTCATCGGTATCAGGCAGAACCGGGGTATAGACATAGCAGAAACCCTCATGCTCTTCGCTACTGTCAAATTCTTCTGCGTCACTCTCGTCTGCATCCAACTCCCACTTGATATCCGCAAGCTGGATTTTCTCAGTCTTAGCAGCACTTTCATTATCTGAAACGGAAGCTGCATCTTCCTGTTTTGCTTTTTCCACTGTTACAGTCAGCGTATCAGGGAAATTGATGTCATCTTCTGATGCTCCGACATCCAGTTTCTGCTCCCGTATGTCTTTTGACAAAGAATCAAAAGCAACAATAGACAGCTCCTCCTGCGTAGTCTCTGCACCAACTGCCAATGCTGACACATCTGTCATATTTCCGATCATGACAACGGACAAAGCAACAGATAGTATCCGCTTGGACAACTGTCCAAAGTTAATGATGGTATTTTTCTTTTTCATATAAATTCTCCTCTTACTTATCACAAAGCCTTTTGCGGCATAGTTTACCTGATTATCTCATAATATATTATAGTTACCTCTATATTATTTGTATAGCAAACTAAGGTTGAGTAAAACTAAACTTTTAACCAAACTTTTTTACTGTAAACGCAAAAAATCCCCTGTATGGAAGCTACCATACAGGGGGCTGTGTTTTGTTGCTATTTAATTAGATTCAAAGCAGACCAATTTCTCTACCTCGGTTGACCGCCTGCTGCCTGTTCTGTACCTGAAGCTTCCGAAAAATATTATTGCTGTGAAATTTAACGGTTCCGGTCTTTTTTCCAAGTCTGTCGGCAATCTCATCATTGCTCATTCCCTGCGCCATCAGCCGGAACACATTTGCTTCCATAGCCGTCAACGGTTCATAATATTCGGCCGGTGATTTCAGATAATCGGGAAAATGTTTGCCAACCTCTCCCGCAAGGTCCATGATCATATCTGTAAAGGCATCCGCGCCTCTCTCCTGCTGATAGACTGTGAGCATCTGTACCATACAGTTGCCTTCATCTGCAAGCAGACGGAGATAATGATGCCGCCTTGCAAGTGCCAACGCTTTGCCAAGCTCATCGCTCATCCGTTGTCTGTCGCCGGCTTTGTAGTAAATGATGGCGGAAAGCATGTAGCACTCGCACAGATCCATATACCTTTTTACCGGGCTAAGCAGATCGGTAAGCTGCTTCACCAGCACATGAGCCACCATATATCTACCCGTTTGCAGATAGCATCGTACCTTTACCAGATAGGCATACATGTCCATCATAAAGATGTCCTTATTTTCATCCGGTGCTGTATGCTCCAGCCAGTTTTCCACTTCCTCCTGACATCCGTCATAGCAGGCTGCCAGACAGGCAAGAGCATTTAAGCTGGAGGTCAGCTCCTCCCAGCCTGTTTGATGTATCCTTTCGCGGATTTTTTCAACCAGGGGCTTGGCCATCTTTGTCTGTCCATTTACAAGCAGGATTTTCATCTGCAGGGCCAGCGCCACGAACAGGCAGCGCATATCCTTATCCTTCTCAACAAGCGGAATGATACCCGTTACCAGCACAAGTGCGTTAAAGCATTCATTATTCTGATAATACCATTCTGCAAGTAAAATATCATATATACTCTGCCCATTGCCTCCGTACAGCTGCTGCACGGTATCAATGATGATATCGCCATATCGCTCCAAAAATGGACCGTATCTCGTAAAATCTCGAAATCCGTTCAATATACTCGGGCGGCAGGCTGACAGGGTAAGTCCCATAACCGGCACTGCCTGCATCTTAATCAGGCAAAAAATGATTCTCAGAAACATGGAATCACTTGTATACGGCATTACCATTTCCAGTATGATCCTGTAAAGGTCTGTCTGCTTCAGATC
>OQVQ01001168.1_pt1 | contig 10935 bp, 12 predicted proteins | sample 1691491 | NCBI WGS metagenome assembly OQVQ01 (sample SAMN03418252, study PRJEB22391) | human gut metagenome | biome: human-gut; feature: organic feature; material: feces | host: Homo sapiens | place: Tanzania | collected 2013-01
GTATTGGACGATTTTTCCAAAAACGGACATTTCAAAAACTTAATCGGTTTTAAGGGCGACGTCATTACGGCTGATTTGTTTGAATATATGCCGACCGATATGTATTTTGACGCCATTTTCCACGAAGCGGCCATCACCGATACTACGGTTATGGACCAGAAAGCGATGATGGAACAAAATGTGGAAGCGTTCAAGAATTTACTCGCTTTTGCGGCGGATAACGAGATTAAAAAGGTTATTTATGCTTCTTCTGCGGCTACTTACGGCAACGGGCCTGTTCCCAATGTGGAAACGCAGCCCACACACCCGGAAAACGTCTATGGCTTTTCTAAGGCCATTATGGATAATGTAGCCCGCCAATTTGCCGATGATAATAACGATATGAAAATTATCGGCTTGCGTTATTTTAACGTATATGGTCCCGGCGAATATTTTAAGGGCAAAATGGCCAGTATGGTTTATCAGGTATACAACCAGATGAAGGCCGGCAAACGCCCGCGCGTGTTTAAACACGGCGAGCAAATGCGCGACTTTGTGTATGTAAAGGATATCGTTAAAATCAACCTTTGCGCCTTGAACAACGGCAAAGAAACAGGCGTTTACAATGCCGCTACGGGTATTCCGCGCGATTATAACGACATTATCAAATGCTTAAACAAAGAACTGGGCACTAACTTGGAACCGGAATATATTGATAATCCGTATCCGTTCTTCCAGTTAAAAACCCAGGCGGATATTACCAAATCCAAAGAAAAATTGGGCTACGAGCCGGACTACTCGTTGGAAGCGGGTATTGCGGATTATGTGTCCATTTTGGAAGGCCGCAACAAATAAGGAACCGCTATGGAATCGTTAAGGGACATACGGCAAAATATTAAAGCCATCAAATCCACGCAGCAGATTATGCAGACGATGAAGATGATTTCTAACGCCCGCATACGCCGTGCGCAGGATGCGATGACCGCCGCCCGTCCGTTCGCCAAAAAAATGTATCAAATGGTGGACGATTTAAAGCAGGATATTTTGGCTATGCCGCAGCCGGATGACGCGGCAGAAAGTTGGGCAGGACGCTTTTTTATCAACAAGACGGGGGACCCGAAGAAAGTCGGGCTCCTCGTCATTACGGGTGATAAAGGGCTGGCGGGGTCGTTTAATGCCGTTATTCTGCGCAGCGCGCTGCACTTTTTAAAGGCAAACCAGGACAAGGAAGTCTTTGTTTTTGCCGTAGGTAAAAAAGGGCGTGATTTTTTGGCGCGCTTAAAAATGCCGAACCTGCATTTGGTATATGAAAGTGTAGGTATCTTTCCTAAGGTATCTTACGCGCACGCTGAACTTTTGGGCGAAGCGGTGCTCAAAACATATTTTGAGCAAAACCTCGGCTCCGTAACGCTGATTTACAACGACTTTAAATCCCTGGCCAGCCAAAATTTGGTAGAGCAGAAATTTCTGCCTTTCCATTTTGAAGCCACGGAAAATAAAAAAGACGAAAGCGACTTTTTATTTGAACCGGGTATGCTGGAAATTTTTAAACTTTTGGTGCCCCGTTTGGTAAAGGCCAATATGTACCGTATGCTGCTGGAATCGCAGGCAGCCAACTTGGCCGCTACTATGAACGCTATGGACGCCGCCAGCAAAAATGCCGGGGAACTGGTGGCTGCGTTGGGTGTAAAACTCAACAAGGTGCGCCAGGCCAGCATTACGAACGAAATTTTGGATATTGTGAACGGGGCCGAAGCCCTGAACAGTTAATTCTACAATACAGGAAACCATATGAAGACTGGAAAAGTAATTCAAATCATTGGCGCGGCGGTGGACGTGCAGTTTGAACAAGACCATCTCCCCGCTATTGAGAACGCCATTGAAATAGAAATGGACGGCGGGAAAAAGATTGTGGCCGAAGTGGCCCAGCAAATGGGCGACGGGATTGTGCGCTGCGTATCTTTGGAAAGTACCGACGGTCTCCAACGCGGAGCCAAAGCCGTGCCGGTGGGGGAAGCGTGTCTGGGCCGTCTGATGAACGTGCTGGGCAAGGCGCAGGACCACAAAGGCGATATCAAGGCCGCTATGAATATGCCTATTCACCGCGACCCGCCTACCTTAGAGGACCAAAACCCGACCCCGGAAATTTTTGAAACCGGTATTAAAGTTATTGACCTGATTGCCCCGTATATGAAAGGGGGAAAAGTAGGTCTGTTCGGCGGAGCCGGTGTAGGCAAAACCGTACTTATTATGGAACTCATTAACAACGTGGCGCGTGAGCACCACGGCAGTTCCGTATTTGGCGGTGTGGGGGAAAGAAGCCGCGAAGGGAACGATTTGATGCTGGAAATGAGCGAATCCAAACTTTCGGACGGTAGCACCGTACTGGACAAAACGGTACTGGTCTATGGACAAATGAACGAACCGCCAGGTGCCCGTGCCAAAGTAGCCTTGACTGCTCTTACGCAGGCGGAATATTTCCGCGATGTAAAAGGCCAGGACGTGCTGTTGTTCTTGGATAACATCTTCCGCTTTGTGCTTGCTAACTCCGAAGTATCCGCACTGTTGGGCCGTATGCCCTCTGCGGTAGGTTATCAGCCGACGTTAAACACCGAAATCGGCAACTTGCAGGAACGTATTACTTCCACTAAAAAAGGCGCTATTACGTCTATTCAGGCCGTTTACGTTCCCGCCGACGACTTGACCGACCCCGGTGTGGCGGCTACATTTACGCACTTGGATTCCACGTCCGTATTGTCGCGCCAAATTGCCAGTCTGGGTATTTATCCGGCGGTGGACCCCTTGGAATCCACGTCCCGCATTTTGGACCCGCGCATTATCGGCGCTGAACATTATAATGTTTCCCAAAGCGTGCGCAAAATCTTGCAGAAATACAAAGACTTGCAGGATATTATCGCCATTTTGGGTATGGACGAACTCGGCGACGAAGATAAAAAGACCGTGGCCCGCGCCAGAAGAATCCAAAAGTTCTTGTCTCAACCGTTCTCGGTGGCCGAACAATTTACGGGGCACCCGGGCAAATACGTCAAATTGGCCGATACCATTAAAGCCTTTAAGGGCATTGTGGAAGGCGAATACGACCATATCCCGGAATCTTGCTTCTATATGTGCGGCGGCATAGACGATGTGTTGGCCAATTACGAAAAAGTAAAAGACAAAGAGTAATTTATGGCAAAAAAACTGACCCTTAACCTGATTACGCCGGAAAAACCGCTTATTTCCAACCTGGAAGTGGATATGGTTGTTCTGCCCGCTTTGCTGGGGGAAATGGGTATTCTACCCGGGCACGTCAAAACAATTGTGCAGTTGGGTATGGGTTCCCTGCGTTATAAAAAGGACGGGAAGGAAGAAGAGTTTGCCGCGCTGGGCGGGTTTGTGGAAGTGCTAAACGACGTGGTGAACGTATTTGCCGAAAATGCCGCCTTGGCGGACGAGATTGACGAAGAGGCCGAAAAGCAAAAAATTAAAAAGGCCAAGGAGTCCCTCTCCGGCAAAGATGCCGATATTGATTTTGAACTTGCCGAAATGGAATTAAAACAAGCCATTGCGCGTATGAAAGTCAAAAAACGGCATATGTAAGCAGTATTTGCAGTTTCTATACCCCGCTTGGAAAGTGTCCCGGCGGGGTATTTTTATGCTTTTAAAAGAATATCAGCCCGCAAGGGGCCATAAAAAAGCCCGCACCACATAAGCGGTACGGGCTTTACTTGCTGCAAGAACGCTTTTAGGCGGCTTTTACCACGTCCACCAATTTCTTGAAGGACACCGGGTCTTTAATCGCCATTTCAGACAACATTTTGCGGTTAAGCGTAATGTTGGCTTTTGCCAAGCCGCTGATGAATTTGGAGTAAGACAAACCTTCTTCTCTCACCGCGGCGTTGATGCGGGTGATCCACATCTGGCGGTAAGTGGTTTTTTTGTCTTTGCGGTCCACATAAGCGTGCACGCCGGAGTGATCCAGCTGCTGGGTGGCCATACGCAAGCGGCGGGATTTATCTCCGTAATAGCCGCTGGCTCTTTTCAATACTTTTTTCTTTCTCGCGTGTCTCGCGACGCTGAATTTAATTCTCATTTTCTACCTCTTATTTGGCCATCGGGAGATATTTTTCCAAAATCTTCCCTTTGTTGGACTCAGGCGTAATGACGCCGGTCTTTCTCATTTCGTGCTTCCGGGAGGCAGAAACAGGCGTTAGCAAGTGTTTTCTGCCGGCTTTTCTGTGGGTAAATTTACCCGTTGCGGTTTTTCTGAAACGTTTTTTACCACCGCTATGGTTTTTCAATTTAGGCATTGTTAATATTACCTCTGTTTAATTAGCCCTTTTTCAGAACGACCTGCGCCGGGAGCCGGTCAAGCCCCGCACGCAGTACACTAAAAAGGACCTAAAAATCTGTTTAGTTTTTGGGCACAAACGTCATAGACATACGGTTGCCCAACTGCTGCAAACCGCCGTCCACATTGGCAATTTCGGCCAAGCGTTTGGCCGTATCGTTCAAAATCTGGATGCCAATGTCTTTGTGCTGGTTTTCGCGCCCGTGGAACACCACTACAAAACGCACCATATCTTTCTTACGCAAAAATTCTTCAATTTGGCGGATTTTTACGTCCAAATCGTGCGCGGCAATGCGCGATTTAATGCGTAACTCTTTTAAGGTTACTTTGGCTTGTTTCTTTTTGGCTTCCGCGGCTTTTTTACCCTGTTCGTACACATACCGGTTGTAATCAAGTATCTTACAGACAGGAGGTTGGGCGTTGGGAGAAATTTCCACTAAGTCCAACTCTTGTTCCTTAGCCAGGGCGATGGCTTGCGCCACCGGCAAAATGCCGACCATACTTCCGTCGGAATTAATCACGCGCACTTCGGGTACGCGAATATTTTGGTTTCTGCGGTAGAGATCTTTTTTGTATTCTCTTCTGTTATCAAATCTGGCCATTATCTATATTATCTTTTTGCAAAAATTGTCCCTATACGGGAACATTTTTATTATACAAACTTACTAGACCGGGTGTCAAAATTATTGTGCCTGTTCCGCCCGGTATGACAGCACCCCGTTTTCGTACATTTCCCACGCGGCGGGCAACCGTTTAAGAAGTACCTTTTCCCCGCTCCATTGGGGGCCTTCTTCCGTAAAAGAGCGGACCAACACTTGCCTTCCGTCTTTGGTGAACACTTCGGCCCGGGTTCCGTCTGCCGATAAAATGACGTACGCGGCAAATTGCGCACTGCCCGTTTGTGCGGTTTGGGTCAGGCGGATACCCTCTTTCCAGGGTTGCACACACGCTTGTTTCACGTTGCTCCAAGCGGTCCCCGCGGACGGAATACAGCCGTGTTTATCTCTGTCCGCACCCGTCAACGGTCCGTATGTAGCACACGCGCCCAAAGAAGATGCCAGAATCATTGTAAAAAGGACTTTTCTATTCATAAATATATTTTACCACAAACCCGCGCAAGGCGGCTCTGCAAGGACGACGTAAATTTGCTAAAATAGATGTAAACTTTTATTTAAAATTTGTACGCTTTATACAGGTGGAAACTATGAGTAACAGAAGAATGGCCCGTGAGTGTGCCCTACAATCGCTTTATTACGCCGACAGTTCCAAATCGGCCGATGAAAACAATATTTTGCGTTACGCGGCGGATTTCAAACACGACTTGGGCGATTGCTATCCGTTCTGCGAAGAATTAGTTACCGGCACCACGGAACATTTGCCCGAAATTGATAAACTCGTTTCCTCCTATGCCAAAAACTGGACCATTTCGCGCATGTCGGCGGTGGACCGCTCTATTTTGCGTATGGCTACTTACGAAATGGTTTTCAGCCCCGAGCACACGCCCTTGGCTGCAATTATGGACGAAGCCATTGAATTGGCAAAAAAATATTCCACCGAAAATTCCAGCAAATTCATTAACGGATTGTTGGACCAACTGAAAAAAGAACGCAAATAAAAGTTATGCACCCGAAAGAAGAAATTGAGCGGCTTAAAAAACTGGTCAATTATCACAATAATCTGTACTATAACTTGGACAACCCTGTTTTGTCCGATACACAGTACGACGAACTTTACAAACAACTTAAAGATTTAGAAGACCAATATCCGCAATACCGCACCAAAAACTCTCCCACCCAGCGCGTGGGCGGGCAAGCGGGCAATTTATTTACGCCCGTCAAGCACGCCGTTCCGATGATGTCCTTGGATAATTCCTATTCTCCGGACGAAATACGGGAGTGGTATGCCCGCGCGGAAAAGATTTTACAGCGCAACAATTTTGAAATGGTGGTGGAGGGAAAAATTGACGGAGTTTCCTGCTCTCTCACTTACGAAAACGGTATTTTGATTACGGCCGCCAGCCGCGGGGACGGCAAAGTAGGCGAGGATATTACGTTAAATGTCCGCACTATTAAAAATATCCCGCAAAAGATAGAAAATGCCCCTGCCGGGCTTTTGGAAGTGCGCGGCGAAGTCTATTTGGATAAAAAGGATTTAACCGCCCTCAACGAACGCCAGCAATTAAAAGGCGAAAATATTTTTGCCAATACCCGCAATGCGGCGGCAGGGTCTTTGCGCCAAAAGGACCCGCTTATTACAGCCCAGCGGCCCCTTAAATTTTTTGCCCATTCGTTTGGTACGGGTAACATAGCCGCAGACAGTTTCAGCGGGTTTATTGATTTGTGCAAATCTTGGGGCTTTTCCGTTTGCCCTGTCCGCACGACCACCACCTTTACCATTTTGCGGGATATTTTTAATAGTGCGGACATTTAACGTCCGCCACCAACTGCCCTTTGACGTGGACGGCCTGGTGGTAAAGGTGAACCGGTTTGAGGACCAACGGATATTAGGGGTAACGGCTAAAAGCCCGCGCTGGGCGATTGCCTTTAAATATCCGGCTCCGCAAGCCACGACGACGGTTAAAAATATTATATTTTCCGTAGGCAGAAGCGGGGTGATTACCCCGGTGGCCGAATTGGAACCTGTGCCGTGTGCGGGCGTGATTATCTCCAACACCACCCTGCATAATTTTGATGAAATTAAACGCTTGGGCGTACGCATTGGGGACCGCGTAATTATTGAACGCGCCGGGGAAGTTATCCCCAAAATGGTAAAGGTGGTGGAGCAATTAGGTACGCAAGAGGTTTTGCCTCCCGCCAAGTGTCCTTCCTGCGGGGAACCTGTTTATAAAGAGCCTGATGAGGTGGGCTATTATTGCATAAACCCCGCTTGCCCGGCCCAGTTGCGTGCGCGCCTATTGCACTTTGCTTCGCGCGGGGCAATGGATATTGAGGGGTTGGGCGACGTGGTAATGGATAAATTGTTGGAAAGCCATTATGTAAATGACTTTGCCGATATCTACGGCCTGACTTTTCTACACCTTTTAAATTTGGAAAATTTTAAAGATAAAAAAGCCCAAAACCTGTTGGACTCCATAGAAGCCAGCAAACAAAAACCTTTATCCCGCCTGCTTTTTGCATTAGGAATTGCGTTTGTGGGCGCGAAAACAGCCGAAATTTTAGCCGACAAGTTCCGCACCTTAGATGCTTTAAAAAATGCTTCTTTGGTTGAATTGCAAGCCGTCCCGGACGTGGGGGAAACGGTTTCGCAAAGTATTTATGATTTTTTCCATAGCCAAAGTGCCTTGGCCCAAATTGAAAAATTGCGTGCCGCCGGGCTTAATTTCACCCAACCCAAAAAGGAACTCTCCGGAAATGTTTTAGAAGGGAAAACGCTCGTGTTTACGGGCGAACTCAAAACGATGTCCCGCACCGAAGCCGAACGGCTCGCCAAAGAATATGGTGGCAAAGCCAGCGGAAGCGTATCCAAAAAGACTTCCTATGTAGTGGCGGGGGAAGCGGCCGGAACAAAACTTAAAAAAGCACAGGAACTGGGTATCCCCGTACTGACCGAAGAAGAATTTTTAAAACTGTTAGGAAAATAGTTGGTGTTCAACCAAACTAAATTCATTTTCCGCTTTCCTCTTTTTAAATAAAACCAATTTCCATAAATTGCCATAGCAGGCCAATCCTGTATGGCTTTATATCAGCAGCAGGCGGACAAGGAAAAACCGCAATCAGGGTGTGGTTAAGGCACGCGTAAGGATGCGTTGCGGTAATTGTCTAGCCGGTGGAAAAAGGCCTCCCACTCGGGGGAAATACCTTTGGGGCGGGTTACTTCCTGTTTATATTTCTCAAACACTTCGTTTAACCGGGCTATGGTGTGCCGGTTGATTTGGCTTTGGCGGGTGTTGAATTCCTTGACCGTTTGGCTAGATGTGGCGTTGTCCAGACAGGCTTTTTCATCATCCAGTAAAATGAACAACGCTTCTTTTTTTGCCTGTTCTCCAAATAAACGTCCGGTTTCGGCGGTTAGTTCTGCGTTGGCGGACCATCGGCTTGCCAGCCACATATTTAATTTGGCGGAATTTGCTTTGCCCAAGTGCGTGTTGCGGATGGGCTCCCGTTTGTTTTCCATAGTGATTTGCATTACCGCAGGTCCCGGCGCCGCTACCGCCGGACTCTTTTCTGCCGGGCTGTCTTGGTATGTAATCAATATCATTTTAGGTTTTGGTTGTAACTTATCCCAAAAGGCGCGCACGCCCTTTACTTGGCGGGCAAAGGCAGTTTTGGCAGAGCGGGCAACACTTGGAGAGGTCATTTTTGTTGGCAATTCCCCGCGGACCAAGAACAAGGTGGCCCGCAGGGTATTGGCAAAATAATGCAGAGAAACGGCAATCAACAGTAGGAAAACAATAAACTGAAATCGTTTCATACTGTTCCTTTATCTATCAGCGGTTGGTGCGGCGGGTCCGTTTTAAATTGGCGGCGTTCTGCTTCATCAGTTGCATCAGTTTCTGGTCTTGCAGCGCCAAGAGCCTTTTTTGCTCGGACAGATAGGCTTGAAAATTGGCGCTTTTGGCAGCGGCGGCTTTCAAATCCTTTTCTGTTTGAGTGGTAATTAAAAAAGCTTTATGCTTTACAGCGGTATTGAAAGTCCGTTCAATAGAAACTAACGCTGCTTGATTGTTAACCTGCACCGCGTCAAAGGCGCGCTTCATTTTGGCACGTTCGGCTTGCGGGGCTTTGCCGGGCAACTCGTCCGTGTCCATCGTTACATCCATAATTTGCGGCGCGGGTGTCGTGCGCCGGGCGGAAAAGCCTTGTAGGGACAGCGCGGGTGTCGTGCGCCGGACGGGAGCAGCGGCTGTGGACGCATTTTGCGCCGGGAGCGCCGGAGTGGGGCCGTCAAAATGTTCAGGAAAATCCATATGGCGGGCTCCCATAGCCCCCATTGCGCCGAAATTGGCCGAACCGGCTGCTAACTTGGTCAGTTGGTCCATCTTAGTACTAGCCACTTTATTCATTAATTGCATAGATTGCATCATCCAAAAAGTTTTGATTTTTTCGTCTTGTTCTTTGGTGGTGCACCCCGCTAAAAGGGCTACGGCAATTAAAGGCAGTAACGTGTATTTTTTCATAAATCCTCTGTTCTCAAAATATAACAAATTACACCTGTCCATACAAGGCTTTTGTATTGCGGGTGGTAATTTCGGCTAATTTTTCCAACGGGATATCCAAATAATCGGCGGCATATTGTGCAATCAGCGGGATATTGGAGGGGTCGTTGCGCTGCCCGCGTTTGCCTTGGGGGGATAAATACGGGCAATCGGTTTCCAATATGATTTTATCTGCCCCGGCTTTTTTAACAGCCTCGCGGATATATTCGTTCTTTTTATAAGTAAAGCAACCGTTAATACCTAATAACAAGCCCATATCCAGCGCTTTGCGGGCCTCCTCATAGCGCGCGCAAAAACAATGGAGGACACCCGGATACGCGGTGGAAGATTTCTGTTTCCACTCGTGTTTTAACGAATAAAAAACATCTTCGTAGGCGCTGTAATCTTCGCCTTCCCGGCGGGTGTGCAGTACAATAGGCTTTTCCGTTTGGTTGGCCAGCGTAAGAATTTGTGAAAAAATGGTTTGTTGGAGTTCTTTGCCGGAAATATCCAAGCAAGTGTAATCTAGCCCGATTTCTCCCACCGCCACGCAATCTTTGTGTTTTAGCAGGCCGGACAAAATCTCCAAATCGCCCGGGCCGGTTTTGACGGCATATTCCGGGTGGACACCCAGGACGGCGGAGATAAAGCCCGGATGTTTTTGGGAAAGGTCCAAGGCGGGCTGCCACTCTTCGGGCGAACAGCCGATTTCCACGCTCATCGCAATCTGCGCGGCGGGGAGTTTAGAAATCAGTTCTTCCCGGTCAGGGTCAAAGGCCGGGTCGTTCAAATGGGCGTGTGAATCAATAAATTGCATAATAATATTGTAACTTTTCTGGCAGGGTCCCGTCATAAAACGGGTAAAACAAAAACTACTAATCCAAAAAAACACTTGTTAAACGCAAATAAAACTTAGTATTTGTATAGGAGAAAATACAAAAATATAATTTCAAAATTAGCACTCAAAAAAGGGGGTTGACAAAAAAGAATTTTTTACCTATAATAATAGCAGAGAGGTTCAAAGAGTGCTAAAATAAAAGCGAAACACACTCCCAGAACCCGGGAAGTTTAAGCGTATGAGAATTTTAAAACCGGAAATTGCCAAAGCGCGTAAAGAAAAGATTTTAAGGTGGGTGGTTCAGCAGTTTGTGGAAACCCGCCGCCCGGTCGGTTCGCAGATGATTGCGGACGGGGCGCTGCAAGATATATCCAGCGCTACGATTCGCAACATTATGAAGGAACTGGAAGAAGAAGGGTATCTTTACCAGCCGCATACTTCCGGCGGACGTATTCCTACGGATAAAGCCTACCGCTATTATGTGGACTACTTGGCCAGTGTGCAGCAAATGGCCGCCCGTGAACGCCAACGCATTGAAGAACAATATGATGAGCGCGTAAACGAAGTGGACAATATGCTCGTGCAAACCTCGCGTTTGTTGGCAATGCTGTC
>OQVQ01001171.1_pt1 | contig 10923 bp, 5 predicted proteins | sample 1691491 | NCBI WGS metagenome assembly OQVQ01 (sample SAMN03418252, study PRJEB22391) | human gut metagenome | biome: human-gut; feature: organic feature; material: feces | host: Homo sapiens | place: Tanzania | collected 2013-01
CCGCTCTTGCCGCCACTCCAGGCATCTTCTCTGGCAACCTCACAGTGAAAGTGGTGGGCTACAACACCATCGACATTCCACTCTCGGCAACTGTGCTTGATACCAATAAGTTCTTCGCCAACTTCGAGGACGACAAAGACTCGAAGGCTGTGCCAACAGGCTGGTACGACTGTGGCAAGGGTGGCTACTGGACCAAGACCAACTACACCAACGGCTCAAACAACTTTATGAAGAACGGCACATCGTCGTATCCATCAATCCTCGCCACTCCAAAGTTGAAAGTGGAAGCAGGCGAGAAGATGACCTTCGACGCTGCTCGCAACTCGAAATACGGCACCAGCACAGTGGATGTGTACTATTCTGCCGACCGCAAGAATTGGACCAAGGTGCTCGCATCTGAGAATATCGACCTCACAGGCACTAACGCTGGTACCAGCGCTACTGCTACACAAACTTGGGCCAACTTCGTGGTTGAGGGTGTGCCAGCCGGTGAATACTACATCGGCTTCAAATCGGGTTACGCAAGCATCGACAATGTGTATGGCTTCAAGAAACTTGACGTGGCTCACGATGTGGTGGCTGCCGAAACTGATATGCCAGTCACAGCCATTGTGAACGATGAATATGTGGCTACGATGAAGGTGCGCAACATCAACACCGTGGCAGAAACAGAGGCTTACACCGCTATTCTCTACTTCAATGGCAAAGCCGTGGCAACTGACGGAACCTCTGAAATCGCTTCAGCAGGTGAAGCCAACTTTAAATTTGCATTCACTCCTCACGCCGCTGGCACCTATCCAGCCTACATGAAACTCGCTTGGACTGATGGCTACGAAATGGTAAGCGACACCGCACAAGTGGTGGTGAGCGAAGAAAAGGCTACCGCATCAGTGGTAGCGGGCGTGGGCAATGGCACCGCAAGTTCTCCATTGTTCCTCAACTACAAGAACAGCGTGTCGGAAACACTCTACACCGCTGAAATGCTTGCCGAAGCCGGTTTGAAGGCTGGCGACAAGATTGGCTCGCTCACTTATAAAGGCTACAACACAGCCGGCGATGTGACCACCAACGTGAAGGCATTTGTGATGAACTGCGCCGACACCGAATTTGGCGATGCCGACTATACCGCCGATGCCGATATGACTAAGGTGTTTGACGGTGAATACACCTTCAAGAAGCAAGGTAAGAGCACCGAACAGGTGGATATGCTGGTGATCACTTTCGCCGAACCATTCATCTACAATGGTGGCGCAATCAGAGTGAAAATGCAGTCGGAAGCCACCGCTTACAAGAACGTGTACTTCGCTACCGATGGCACCGTGGCTAAGATGTGCTATGGCAATAAAAACGACAATAAGCCAGTGAGCGAACTTACCCAACTTGCCGCTTCGGAATGGAAATTCCCAGTGACCAACTTTGGCGTGATTCTCACTCCAAAAGTGCTCAAGGGCAAAGTGGTGGACAAGAGCAATGCTGCTATCGAAGGTGTGAGCATCGAACTCGTGGCTATTCCAGTTCCTGTCATCAACGGTGAAGCAGCGCGTGTGGCTGATGTGCGCTACTACGGTGTGACTGGTGCAGAGGGCTTGTTCGAGATTCCAGTCATCAAGGCCGACAGAAATTATTTAGCCATATTCAGCAAGCCAGGTTACATTTCTGCCCACAAAACCATCACCGAAATCACCGAGATTCCTGATGTGGTGCTTGAAAAGGAAGTGCCTACCGCAGTTACCGACGTGGTGACAAGTAAGGCTGTGAACAGCAATGTTTACACCATCGACGGCCGCTATCTTGGCACCAACGCCGACCGTCTTGGTAAGGGCATGTATATTATCAATGGCAAAAAGGTTATCAAATCATGAAACGTTTCTTTCACATCCTCTTTTTGATGGGAGTCGTCCTGGGTGCAGTTTCGCTCAGTTCATGCAACGAAGACAACGAGGAGACCATCGACGACGCCTATCGTTACTTACACAACTCGTTCAAGGGCAAGCTCGTTTGCGTGAGCGAGACACGGCCAGCCACTCGGCGCACCAACTGCCAACCTTTATCCTTGGTCGACTTGGAACCAATGAACACACGATACTTACCGTCAGGGAAAGTGGAAGTCTGCAACTTCACCAAGCCCGAGAGTGAGCCCACGTTGTAATAGTTGCCTATTTTTTCGGCGACCAGTGTCTTGAGCACCTTCAGGCTGTCGCCCATGTCCATCAGGCACGCAATCTCACCTGTGAAATTCTCGCCGGTCATGTTATACATCGATCCGGCGTCAATTTTCATCAGGCTTTTGTTGACACGCGACACAGTGAAACCGGTCTCACCATAGACATGCGAGGCATAGTCCATGACCTGCGTAGGAGCAATTCCGATAAGGATGTTTTGGCTCTCGCTGAACTGATAGCCTGTGGGATCGAGCAGGGCAACGTCGTAATAGCCGTTGCCGCCTTCGGGACCCCAACCCCAGTTGATGTGAACCAAGCCGTTGGCGTTGTAACCATCGCAAACGAAGGCGTGGCCTCCCGAGCTCTTGTCGACACCGGTATAGTAAATGGCGCGGCCCGTGTTGAGTTCGGTGTAGAGGATCTTCATCCACTCGGCCGTAGAATAATACTTGCGGGTGAGCAAGTTGATGCCGGGGTTGTAGTTGAAATAGGTAATCATGCCATAGCGGGCCTCATGCGAATAGGCGCCACTGCCCGATGGATTATAGTTCATGCCTACGGCCACACCGCAGTGCAACATCAGCGTAGACACGGCCTTGGCCTGCTCTTCGGTATAGCTGTTGGCCTTGTAATCAGGCAACATATTGTCCCAATCGTAGGTGGCGGCGCCAAAGTCGACGGAGATGATGCCGCCGGCTCCCTCGGCCGAAACGCTCAACGTGGCCTTGCCTGTGCCATGCACCGGATACTTAAAGCCATACATAATCTGTGAGAGGGCTGTGGCCACACATCCTGTGGGGTAAGGCTTGCCACCCGTGAGTGTGGGGCACTGGTCGTTATAAGGGGCGCTTTGGCTCCAAACGGTCTTAACGATGGGCTCCACGGTGGGCTTGAAATCGCCGGAAGGAACCACAGGGGCATACTGGCGACCCTGGCTCATGGCAGCGGAGGCTGTGGTGAGGAACCACTTCAGACCGTCGTTGAGCTCTGGCTGGAACGCAGCGTCAGAGTAACCGATCACGGCGGGCCAAGCGTCATCGTTGCTGAGAACGGCGAACCCCAGGGCGTCGTTGCCCATCACGGTCAGCGTGGCATCCTGCTGAAGAACCTTGAGAGGAGCGGAGGCGGCCTTGTTCTTGTTCGTCGACGCACCCGGCTGCAGCACCGAGAGGGCAGCCTTGGCCAAGTCGGCTTGGGTGCGCTCGCGTGCCAGCAGGGCTTGGGAAGCCAACAGGACGAATGCGAAAATGATAAATTTCTTCATGATTGACGATAATAATGATTTGTGTTTAGGAAACGGCAATGTGTCTTTTCGAAACACAACGTGTTTGCTTGTTGTTATGAAAAAAGCAAAGTAAGATAGAAAAAGCCGGACAGGATGGTATGTCCTATCCGGCAAATTCTATTGCTTTACTCAGACTGTTTTACTGAGCGTTGGGATCCTCTGCAAAGGTGATGTACTCCGTGAAAGCTTTCGCGAATGAATTTTCGATTTTGGGCAAATACATCTTCGTGTCCTCGAAAGAAGCGGTCAACGTCTCAGGATCATATGTGCCATACACAATCTGATCCTCACCCCGACCCATCATAACCACGCGACCGTAATCCTCATTGTAAACGAAGATATACTGAGGCTTGGCAGTCACTTCGTTCGTCTCGAAGTCGATATGGAACTTGAAGTCGTAACCTTCTTCGTACAGACCGGGGGCCATGAAGTCGCCGTTCGTCAAGTCATAGATAACGACATCCACCGGATTCCGGAAGAAACCAGAGGTCAGCACACCCGCATAGGATTTATAGACGTTTACTGTAAAAGAGATCTCCTTAATGCCATAAAGGAAGGCGTCTTCGTCGGCGACCGAGACAACCACCTTAGCGGACTTACCTACGGGAACATTTCCGTGAATAGTAACCGTCTTGCTGGCCTCGCCTGCTGCGAAGCTAACCGGCTGAACGGTGAAGTACTCATTGTCGCAAACCAGTTTCCCCGTGCCAGCCTGTGTCGTATCCACGCGATTCACAACGAAGGAAACAGCCTGATCCTGACCAGGCAGGAAGGTGTAAGAAGACTCGGTGGCCTCGATGGTAGCGTTGCCCCCCAACTGGTTGGGGTTGGCAGGTGTGTAGTCGAACTCATCGGTGCAAGAGGCCAAGGCCAACACAGCGAAGAGCGCCACATACGCATATTTGAAAATTGTCTTCATATGAATTCTTGTTTATCAATTAAATATTACTGTACGGGAGAGTACTTGTCTGACGGGTCGGGGTTGTTCCAACCATTCACGGCAGCGTTGTTGTTCTCCTCAGTCTGCACAATCACGAAGTTCATCCAAGCAGGACGACCATTGGTGTTGAAACGGCACAAGGGATAGAAGTTGGTGCCAGCGTAACCACGTGTCACAGAGTAGTTGAGACGCTTGATGTCGAAGAAGGTCTGACCCTCACCCCACAACTCAACGCGCTTCTGAAAGACAATCTCGTCCACAAGGGCGTCCTTGCTGTTGGCCTTGCACACATACTTGGCGTCGCGATAGTTCTTCATGAAGTTCTCGATGAGCTTCTTGCCCTCGGCTACGTCTTGGTGAGCGGCAGCCTCGGCCTCGATGAGATACATCTCCTCCACACGCATGAGCGGATAAGAGACCACGTTACCCACGGTACCGTCGGCGTCGTTACCGCTTCCGGGACGGAACTTGATAGAACCGTATGTGGGGATCAACTGCTTGTAAGTAGAGTTCAGGAACGGCACCTGGCTTGCCAACGGGCTGTCATCCGGAGCCTTCCACTCGAGCTTACGCCAGTCGGTGTCGCTGATGCGATCGTAGACGCTCTTGCTGATCATCGTCTGAGGACCTGCAGAAGCATAACCCCACTGTGTCTCATTGCTCATCCAAGAAACCCAGTTAAGGATACCAGTCTGAACCGTGGCGTTCTCAGCGGTCAGCGTAGAAGCCCACATCCAAGGATCAGCCGTGTTGAAGCCAGTGGTAGGATTCAAGGCCTGAGCCTGGGTCATAGGAGTCAAGCCAGAGGCGTCGATGGCCTTGCGGGCATACGCCTTAGCCTGGGCATAATCCTCAAGCCACATGTAGCAGCGAGCCTTCAAACCATAGACACATGCCAAGTTGGGCAGGGTCTTTGCACGGGTGTCGGTCAAGTTGCCAATGTACTTCTCAGCGTTGTCGAGGTCGCCAAGGATAAACTCGGCCATCTTCTCACGAGTGGCGCGGGGGTTAACACGTGCGCTATCCTCCGACATGCCAGCCTTCACGATAGGCACAGTGAGGTTGGTGACAACCTTACCGTTCTCGTTCTTTCCATCGGGATACTTCTCATTGGGAAGGAACTCATACATACGGGCCATATCGAGGTACATAAAGGCACGCTCCGCATAGCCAACGCCGAGGAATCCGAGCTGCTCAGAAGTAGCCTTAGAAGCGTCGATACCGCTGATGAGGTTGTTGGTGGTCAGCACCATCGACCAGTAGTAGTTCCATACAAACTGAGTGGCCAAATATCCCTTACCAATATAGAAGCACTGTGCCCAAGCACCGTAATGGTCGTAGTCGCTCTCGACGTTGGTATAGTCGCCTGTCATGATATCACGGATCTTCATCAGTGATCCATAACCCCAAGAATAGCCTACGTTTATTTTTGGCTGCCAATGGCTATTGAGCGACGCAGGAATAGCACTCAGAAGGGCCTCAGTGGCCGACGACGACTGCGCCATCTGGTCTACGGTAGCGTAAGAGGTAGGTTGTGTTTCCTCCTCACAAGAGGTGAAAGTTGCCAGTCCGAGGACAGCCACCCCCAAGCCACAGATTAACTTATTTATATTTTTCATACAGATAAATTCTCTTTGATTATTAACAACTTAGAAAGACACCGAGATACCACCAGAGATGCTGCGGATGGGCGAGTAAATCTGGCTGGTGACAGAACCGCTAACACTCTGGCGAGGATCCAAGCCCTGACGCTTTGACCACAACCAGATGTTGTCGGCTGAGAAGTATACACGCACGTTGGCCAGGCCCATGTTGCGAACAACGTTCTTAGGCAAGGTGTAGCCCAAGGTGATGTTCTGCAGGTTCAGGTACGAGGCGCTTGTAAGGAAGCGGTCGCAGGTTGCTGTGGTGTACTTGTCGTTGAACTGCAGGCGAGGAATGTTAGAGCTCTTGTTGGTAGGCGACCAAGCGTTCAGGATGTCGGCATGCATGGCGTGGCCACGGCTCATGCTCATAGAAGCAGCGTAGTCGCCATCATAGACGTAACCTCCAAGCTGATAAGTGAAGTCGACGCTGAAGTCGAAGCCCTTATAGGAAAGGCTGGTACCGAAGCCACCGAATGCGTCGGGGTTGGCGCTATCGAAGAGATACTCGTCAGCGTCGCCCGTGCTGTTGGTTGTCTCCTGGCCAATGACCTTAGGACGAGCGCCCTTAGAAGAGGCGTCAACCACATTGCCAGCAGCGTCGTAATAGATCACAGCGCCGTTATCGTCCTTCTGGTAAACATTCTTGTAGTAGAGTGCCTCACCAGTCTCCTTGTCTACACCTGCATACTTGTACATGTACCAAGTGTAGAGCGGCTTGCCCTCACCATAGTAATGGTTGCTTGATGAGTAGCCTGACACACCGTCAACGACCATCACCTTGTTGGCGTCGGCGATCTTGAGGATCTTATTGCTGTTGGTGGTGATGTTGCCATAAACAGACCATGTGAGATCCTTGGTGCGGATCACGTCGCCTCTGAGTTCCACCTCAAGACCCGTGTTGCGCATGTCACCGATGTTGTCGTAGTAACCGGTGAAACCGAAGCTGGCAGGGAGTGAGAACCAAGACAACATGTCAGAGGTCTTACGATAGTAGTACTCCACGCTACCTGTGAGGCGGCTGTTGAGCGCTGCAAACTCGAGACCGATGTTGAACTCGCCACCCTTCTCCCAAGAGATCTTGCTGTTACCGAGCTGACGCGGAGTAAGAGCCAGGGCACCGTTAGAGTTGACGATATTGTAAGTGGTGATGTAGTTGTAGTAACCGATACGGTCGTTACCCTGCTCACCATAAGAAGCCTTCAACTTTAACTCGTCGAGCCAGCTTACGTTGAACCAAGCCTCCTTGTTGAGGAGCCAAGCGCCACCGATTGACCAGAAGTTACCCCAACGATGGTCGGGATCGAAGTAAGAGGAAGCGTCGCGACGGTAAGAAGCCGAAGCGAAGTACTTGTTGTCATAGTTGTACTGGAGCTGTCCGAAGAAGCCCTCAGTGTTGTAATCGCTTGTAGAAGAACCAGCGATGCTCATGGTTGTCACAGCAGCACTGAGCTCAACGATGTTGTTCGAGAACATGTTGTTGTTTGAGCCAGAGAGGCTGTAGAGGCGACGGCGATAGTACTCGTGACCGAGCATGGCCGTGATGTCGTGCTTTCCATAGAGCTGGTGCCACTTGAGCAACTGCTGGTAGTTGTACGACCATGTACGGCCGTGGCTCACAGAAGCGATACCATTATAGGTAGCATAACCTCCAAACCAGGGGTTGCTGCTGCCCTGTCCGCGATACTCGTCAACATAGGTGCTGTTGGTAGAGCTGAAACGGAAGCCATAAGGAAGGTCGATATCGATGGTACCCACGGCGTTGAAGGTGTTGCCGTTATTGTGGTTCGTGTCGACGTAAGCGTTGCACAGGGGGTTGGCCTGTGTGAGGAACGGACGAGTGAGACCGATCTGCTTGCCATCACCGAAGTCGTAAAGGGGACGACCTGAAGCCTCGTGCTGGATGATGTTGCCTTTGGCGTCGCGGATGTAAAGCGGATAGATCGGAGCCATGGTGGTCATAGAGAACATGTTGCTTGATGAACCGGTTTCGCCATCGCCCGACACGTTGTCGCTATCGTAGTGTGCATAGTTGACGTTCATGCCCACCTTGAGCCAAGGCTTGAGCTGATAGTCGGCCTTCAAACGAGTGGTGAAACGCTTGTACTGTGAGCCAACGGTGATACCCTTCATGTCGAGGTAGTTGGCCGAAGCGTAGAAGTTAGACTTCTGTGTGCTACCCGTAGCGGTAACGGTGTACTCCTGGCGGAGAGCGTTGCGATAAGTAGCGTCTACATAGTCATCGGGAGTGATGAAGTATTTCTGACCACCGTACTCCACATAGTTGCCCAGTGTAGCGTTGGGGTTGAGCTTGCCATTGAGACCGATGAGGGTCTGACCTGTGGGAACAGAATAAACGTTGTAAGCCAAACCATAGGTGTTGTTGGCCGTCAAGTTGGCGTTGGCCCATGCGTTGGCCTGTGCTTGGCTGTAGCCCAAGGCGTTTGTGGCGTAGTTCTCCAAGCCCTTGTACCATGTCTCATAATAGCCAGCGGGGCTGCTGATGTAGTTGTAGTCGGGCACCTGACGTGAGTTGGAACCCCACTTGGCGTCCACCGTGATGGTGGAGTTGCCCTTGTTGGCGCCGCTCTTGGTAGTGATGATCACCACACCGTTGGCACCACGAGCACCGTACAGAGCGGCTGCGGCAGCCTCCTTCAGCACGGTTATGCTCTCGATATCGCTCGGCGAGATGGTGTTGATGTCGCCATCGAAGGGCGAACCGTCGACCACATACAGAGGATCGCTACCAGCTTTGATAGAGCTGATACCACGAATGCGGATGGTAGGTGCCGTACCCGGCTGGCCCGTGGACTGTGTGAGCTGCACACCGCTGACCTTACCCTTCAGGGCCTCAGCGGCGTTGGTAGCCTGCACCTTTCCGATATCGCCAGCCTTGACGACAGCAGCCGAACCGGTGAAGGCCGACTTCTTGGCTGTTCCGTATGCCACAACCATCAATTCGTCGAGGGTCTGGTCTTTTGAAACGAGCGAGATGTGCAAGTTACGACCAGCTTTCACGCGCTTGGGCTCCATGCCGAGGAACGTAATCTCGAGCGTAGAGTTAGCGGGAGCCGACAGACTGAAATGACCGTCGCTGTTGGTTGCTGTACCCGTGTTGGTGCCCACAACCTTCACGCCAGCTCCGGCGACAGGTTCACCATTATCGTCAGTGACGGTACCGGTGACCTGTGACTGTGCCAACGCTATTCCTATAGAAAGGAAGAGGCCGGCCAAAATCATTGAAAGTCTTTTAACCATAAATTCTCTCTTTTTAATTAAATGAATATAATATTTGTTATTCTTCGAGCTATCTTTGTTCTTTTGTGTCACCTCGCCCCGCGAGGTGGAAGCGCCACCTTATTATATATAAGGGGCAGGGAATGGGCTTTGCTGCTTCCCATTGTGCTATTCTGGTTGAGAGAAAAACGAGTACTTTATAACTACAAGGCTCTATTCATGCCCTATGAAATCGTATAGTGTATAGGCGAAGTTTCTATTAAATCAATAATCATTATGGTGTATTTCAAGATTGAGATTGGCGTTGGGTGCGGCAAGCGCACCAGCAACGTGCAGAAGGCTTCCCTCAAGGAGGAGCCGGATGGATGGGTGAATGTTAGTAGGGAAGTGGAACGCATGAGAGCTGAAGGACGCTTCAAAACTGCCGCCAATTACCTCACGGCCGCAAGGTCGTGGATGCGCTTCAAAGGCGGTGGGATGGGGCGGATCTCTGACATGAACGCCGATGAAATGGCACTTTTTCAAAGATGGCTTACCTCTCAGGGCGTATGCCTCAATACCATTTCGGCGTATATGCGTTGCTTGCGCGCCCTCTATAACCGTGTAATGAGCGATGGGGGGATAAAAGTAGAAGCCAACCCCTTCGCCAAGGTGTTCACGGGGCGTGACCGAACGCGCAAGCGAAGTGTAACAGAGGATGTGGTGACGCATTTGAGACAACTGCCTCTCCCCGAGAAATCCTCGTTAGACAGGGCGCGCGACTATTTTCTCTTTGGTTTCATGGCCATGGGCATGCCTTTCGTGGATATGGCATATCTGAAGAAATCGCAGGTAAAGGATGGCTTCATCCATTACACGCGCCACAAGACGGGGCAGGCCATTGTCGTGGCAGTGTCGCCACAAATGGCCGATATCATGAGGCGCGCAACAGACGAGTCGTCCGATTATGTGTTCCCAATCATCAATGGGAGCAATGCAGAGTCGCTCCATCAACAATATCGGCGAGCGCTCAGGCGCTACAACTATGCCTTGCGCCGATTGTCGGATAAGGTGGGCGCGCGCCCACCACTCTCATCCTATGTGGTGCGCCACTCGTGGGCAAGCATCGCCTATCAGCATCACCTCGACATTGAGTTGATTGGCAAGGCCTTAGGACACACAAGTTCATCCACCACAATGATTTACATCAAAAGCCTGTTCGACAAAGACTTGGCGACAGCCAACGGAGCGCTCATGGATGCGTTAGGACTTTAACCCTGTGAAGAACAAAGGGGTTCGGGCTGTTCTCATCCCATTCCTACTGTGAAAGGGCGTGGGACATAAACGCAAGAATGAGGGGTGATTCGGTGGCTTGTTAATAAATGTTTACTTGTCCGGAATACGCTCATTTCTATCAAAATGTGCACATTTCGCTTGATAATCGTAACCAAAACCAACGAAAACAAGCATATTCGTTATAAAAAGTGGGTTTGGATATGCTTTTTTCTGCAAAATATTTGGATTGAACCTAAATAATACTTAATTTTGCAATTAAATGATAATTTCATGAAAATTATGCTAAGGCTTGGCGATTATTAGTAACGCTCACAAAGGCATGCGCTTATATATATATAATAAGGTGGCGCTTCCACCTCGCGGGGCGAGGTGGTTATA
>OQVQ01001174.1_pt1 | contig 10894 bp, 7 predicted proteins | sample 1691491 | NCBI WGS metagenome assembly OQVQ01 (sample SAMN03418252, study PRJEB22391) | human gut metagenome | biome: human-gut; feature: organic feature; material: feces | host: Homo sapiens | place: Tanzania | collected 2013-01
TCCGCACAAGGAAACCATACGCTTTCTACACGCTTATTCCAGCCTTTGGTTTTCGTGACATGGCAAGACCTGGACCACCAACCATGCCCTTATCCTCTAAAATTTCACACTTGCAACGAGGCCTGCAAGCGCTATTTCCGATTTACCTGCACCGCTTGACCAACAAGATTCGGAACCACATCCGTTGAGCGATGTCCCGTTCCATCACCTTGTGACGGAATAAAGCCAATCTACTGTACTTCGATTAGGCAGCGAGAGCGTAGTTATTTTCGCCAATTAATTGTTTGTTCACTAAGATTTAGGAGGTAGCCAACGAGCCTCCGCGTGCTTACATACCATCTCATCTCGCCGTCAAATCCAGTCAACCCCGAATCTGCTTGCTTCTTTCATGATGGGAAGATACAAACATCCCAATAGCCACTCACTCGTAACTATTGGGATGCAAAGATAGGACGATTATTTGAAATCTCCAAATATTTTTTCAGTTTTTTATGCTTTAACAGCGCTAAAAGACAACTTAGTACGATTAAAGAATGAAATCAGCGCTTGAAATTGATGGTCTGAGAGAACTTGGTACTCATCACCTTGCCTCTCTCCGAACCAGGATTCCACTTGGTGCGACTGCCAATGGCTGTTATGGTACGGATGGCTTCCACAGAAAGCACGGTCTTGACCTGTATCTCAACGTCTTTCTGCTCGGAAGGACTCAACTTAGAGAAGGCTGCACCCGAGAGAGGCTGCACCTGATATTCCTTCACGGTGATATCCGACAAATTGCCTTCCTCATCGACGATGAAAGAAAGCTTCACCTTGGCAGTGGCATGATACTTCTTTGCCACCTCTGGGAACTGGAGCTCTTCGGAGATGGCCTTGCCCAGGGCTTTCATTCCACCGGGATACTCTGCCGGCTGAATATAGGGAGTAATCTTGCCTGCAGCTACAAGCTCGGCAATTTTCTTCTCCATGTTGGCTGCCACTACAGTGGTATATGCCACCTTGCCCTCAGGGTCGATGAGATACATGGTAGGAATCCACTGGATGTTGTAGGCCTTGGAGATGTTGGTCTCCTTCCACTTCTTGTACTCGCTGAACATGCTCCACTTGATCTCATTCTCAGCGCGGAAAGCCTTCAACTTCTCCTTGTCGGTGTCGAAGGACACGCCGATGAGCTTCACCATATTGCGATATTTCTTATAGATATTCTTCACCGCAGGAATCTCCTTGCGACAGTCGGGACACCAGGTTGCCCAGAAGTCGAGCACTACCCAACAGCCAGGACGCAACAATGTGCCTTCCTGATGGGTGCTGTAAGAAGACAAAGAAAGAGCAGGCTGGTCGGCTTTGGCTTTCTTGAGTACAAAATCGGGAGCCTGAGTTCCCACTTTGAGCAAACCCTGAGTGTACTTGGCATCAAGGTCGTCGGCACTCTGTGCCGTTGCTCCTAAGCTGCATACGGCAAGCAAGAGCAATGAAAAGATTGTTTTCTTCATAAGTTGTTTATACATTATTATATATATGACCTTTATTTCTTCGTAGCCTTCACGAAATAGGTAATGAGGAGGGCATAAGCGATGAGCGAGCAGACCTCAGACAAAGGATTGGTCCACCAACTGTCGGCAACACTCACCTCGATGCCACCAAACTTGAGCAGTGCACTCACCACACCCATCAAGGCACCACCGGCAATGAAACCACTGGCAATGAGTGTTCCCTTCTCGCCACGCTCCTTGTTTACCTGAGCGTCCTTAGAACGGGAAGTGATCCACCAGTTGATGGCTCCACCTACAACAAGAGGCACATTGAGTTCGAGAGGGATAAACATACCCAAGGCAAAAGCCAAGGCAGGAATCTTGAAATAGGTAAGCACGATGGCCAACAAGGCTCCGATGCCATAAAGCACCCAGGGTGCTCCTACTCCATTCATCAACGGATCGATGACTGCAGCCATGGCATTGGCCTGAGGTGCTGCCAATGAGCCTGAAGCGAAACCATAAGTCTCGTTCAAGAGCATCATCACACCGCCTACAGTGGCTGCACTCACCAAGGTGCCAAGGAACTTCCAGCTCTCCTGCTTCTTGGGAGTGGTGCCCAACCAATAACCTATCTTCAAGTCGGTAATGAACGAGCCAGCCACAGAAAGCGCAGTACATACCACACCACCCATGATGAGAGCTGCCAACATACCGCCAGGACCTTTCAATCCTACAGCCACCATCACCACAGAGGCAAAGATGAGGGTCATCAACGTCATGCCCGAGACAGGGTTACTGCCCACGATAGCGATGGCATTGGCGGCAACAGTAGTAAAGAGGAAAGCAATAACGGCTACCAGCAGAATGGCGATAACGGCAAAGAGCAAGTTACCATCCATGACACCAAACCAGAAGAAGAGGAAGGTGACAAGAATGCAGACCAGCGAACCGACGCCGATGATCTTGAACGAGATGTCGCGCTGAGTACGCTTCACCTCCGCATCGACCCCACTCTTTCCTTTCAGCTCCTTGGCTGCCAAACCGACAGCTCCCTTGATGATGCCCCAGCTCTTGATGATGCCGATGATACCAGCCATGGCAATACCACCGATACCGATGCTGCGAGCATAGGCCCGGAAGATCTCCTCAGGAGACATGGCTCCTACGGTAGATGTAATGGAAGGATCCCAGGCATTGAGCACCTGATCGTGGAAAAGCAGACTCATACCAGGAACGATGAGCCACCATACAGCCAAAGAGCCAAAACAGATATAGAGGGCATACTTGAGACCCACGATGTAGCCCAGACCGAGCACGGCAGCACCCGTATTCACCTTGAACACAAGCTTTGCCTTGTCGGCAAGGTCGCAGCCCCATCCGATGACACGGCTTGTGAAGTTCTCGTTCCACCATCCGAAGCTTGCCACGATGAAGTCGTACAAACCTCCCACCAGTCCTGCTATGAGCAAGGGCTTGGCCTGATCGCCACCCTTGGCTCCGCTGACAAGCACCTGTGTGGTGGCTGTGGCCTCAGGGAAAGGATACTTGCCATGCATGTCGCTCACAAAGTACTTGCGGAAAGGTATGAGGAACAGGATGCCCAGGACTCCTCCGAGGGCAGAAGCCAAGAATATCTTCATAAACGAAGTGGTCATCTCGGGATACTTGGCCTGCAGGATATAGATGGCTGGCAGGGTGAAGATGGCTCCCGCCACCACGGCACCCGAACAGGCTCCGATACTCTGTATGATCACATTCTCGCCCAAGGCCTTGTTGCGCTTAGTAGCTGTGCTCACACCTACGGCAATAATAGCGATAGGGATAGCAGCCTCGAACACCTGTCCTACCTTCAGTCCAAGATAGGCTGCTGCCGCCGAAAAGATGACAGCCATCACAATACCCCAGGTTACCGACCATGCATTGACCTCAGGATAAGCCTTGTCGGGACCCATCAGGGGTTCATACTGCTCACCGTCCTTCAACTCGCGGAAGGCATTCTCGGGGAGATTCATTTCTTCTTTCATCGTGTCAAAAATAAAATATGTGTTACGTATAAAATATGATTAACCAATCATTATTTCTCTATCGTAATGGTATACTCGCTCATGAAGCTGGCACCTGGCTGCAGGCTGTTCATGAGATACTTGTCCTTGAACTCGCCGTCGTACTCAGCCCAGTCGTGAAGACCATACCAAGGTTCGATGCACACGAATGGAGCATGCTTGCCTGTAGGACTCCAGATACCAACAGCAGGAGTCTTGATGTCGAGTGAGACGTGAGGCTGACCTGCCTCGTCGAGAAGAGTGATCTTCTTAAGCTGACAGCGGTCGAAGATGACGGCATCGTCAGCAAAGCTGTCCTCGGTAAATGTCCAAACACCATTCTCGGTAGGCACCTTGTGATAGCCCTCTACCACGCAACCGCCCACATTGCCATAGAGGCGCTCTGGCTCAGGGTTGTCGAACTTCAACTGTCCCTTCAGTTCCTTACCCTTTTCGGCACCAGGAACGAGGAAAGCGGGATGACCGCCAATCTGGAAGAAGATTTGCTTGTCGTCGGTATTGGCAACATGCCAGATTACATGCAGTTTCTTACCCTCCAGACGATAAGTGATGGCTAAGTTGAAGTGATAAGGATAGTCCTTGAGTGTGGCCTCGCTGTCGGTCAGGGCGTAGGTGATTCGGTCTTCGCCCTTGCTGATGAGCTGAAACTCTGTATCACGGGCAAAGCCATGGCGTCCCAACTGATACTCCTTGCCGTCGATACGGTATGTATCCTTCCACAAGCCGCACACAATAGGGAAAAGTATAGGAGAATGGCGATTCCAGTACTGCTCGTCGCCGTCCCAAAGATATTCGTTACCTTGAGCATCCTTGATGCTCTGAAGTTCTGCTCCAAGAGATGAAATCTCTACTGTGAGCTGGTCGTTCTTGATCTGTTCCATTTTGTTTTATGTTGTTTGGTTATTTTGAATGTATTCAAGGTTTGCGTAGGAGAAACTCGCTACTTATCCGCAAAGGTACAATTTATTTTCGAAAAAGTGACAAAAGCAACCATTTCTTTTGCTATTTTTTCTCTTTTCTCGAATAAAAGATGTACTTTTGCAGCCCGAAATAAATCGGATAATACCTCACACTCGCCAACAGAGTGGAGCTGGAGAAAAAAATAGTAAAACAACACAAAAAGAAATGGAACAACAACCTTCTGGCAACAACACATTGAAAGGTTTTTCAGCTGCCATAGTGGCTGCAGTCTGTTATGGTACGAATCCTTTAGGAACCCTCAAGCTGTATGAAGACGGATTCAACTCGGGTACGGTACTCAGCTATCGGTATGGTCTGGCAGTTCTGATGTTCGCTCTTGTCATGCTGATACGCAAAGAGAGTTTCGCCATCAAATGGGGACACGCCATCAAGTTTGCACTCTTGGGCACCTTCTTCGCCCTGTCGTCCATCACCCTTTACGTGAGCTTTCATTACATGGCAGCTGGCATCGCGAGCACCCTGCTCTTCGTCTACCCCATCATGACAGCCTTGCTGATGACGGCTTTCTTCCATGAGAAGGTGACATGGAGCACATCGATGGCCATCCTGCTTGCCGTAGCAGGTGTAGGAATGCTCTATCAGGGTGACGGTGAAGCCAAACTCAGCACGGCTGGTTTTGCCTTGGTCATGGCATCATCATTACTCTACTCCATCTACATCATTGCCGTCAACCAATGGCAGACTACCATGTCGAGCCTGAAGTTCACCTTCTGGATTCTGGTATTCTGCTTCTTAGCGATATTGGTGTTCTCATGGTTGTCGGGCGACAGTCTGCAGATGCTTCACACTCCTATGCAATGGGGGTGCGCCCTGCAGTTGGCTCTTCTGCCTACGGTGCTCTCGCTCTTCTTCATGACGATCTCGATCAACCTGATTGGCTCCACCCCTTCTGCCATCATGGGAGCTCTCGAACCTGTCACAGCAGTATGCATCGGCGTGCTTATCTTTGGCGAGGCATTCTCGTTGCGCTTGGGCATCGGCATCCTGCTCATCCTGGCAGGTGTGGTTCTCATCATTCTAAGAAAAAAGAAATCTTGAAAAAAGGAAAATGTTCTGACACAACATGATTACCATTCTATGAACGATTTACAACATATTCCGGCATCACAACCGGACGAAAGACAACTGTCAGTTAAGCATTTGTCACATCACCAGGCAACATTCCATACTCATCCTTGAAACACTTGGTGAAATAAGAAGGTGAAGAGAAACCCACCTCGTAAGCCACCTCAGAGATGTTCATGCTGTTGGCTTCGAGCAGACGACGGGCCTTGGCAAGACGAGCCTTGCGCAAAAGGTCGACTACCGACGAACCGGTGATGGCCTTCACCTTACGATAAAGCTGTACACGGCTCAGTCCTATCTCGGCTCCGATATCCTCGACACCAAAATCGCTGTTACCCATGTGCGACTTGATGATGTCGTGCAACTGCTTGACAAAAGCCTTGTCACGGTCGTCCAGTCTGGACACCTCCTCTGTTTCTTTTCCTTCGGCAGCACCCTGCGCAAAGAGCTGACGCAGATGGGCACGCTGGTGCAACAGATTTTCCACACGAGCCAGAAGCACCTTGCTATGGAAAGGCTTGGTGATGTAAGAGTCGGCTCCCTGCTCATAACCTTCTGCACGATGCTCTTCCAGATTCTTTGCTGTGAGCATGATGACTGGAATGTGCGAGGTGGCGGTATTGGTCTTCAACTGCTGCGTAAACTCCAGTCCATCCATGACTGGCATCATCACATCGCATATCACCAGATCGGGCACTTCCTTGCGGGCTATCTCAAGTCCCTCCCTACCATCAGATGCCTCGAGCACAAAATAATAGTCCTGCAAGAGGGTTCGCTCATATTGTCGGATGTCGTTATTGTCGTCTATGATCAGTATGGTGGGCTTTTCGCCATGCTCGCTGATAATTTGCTGCAATTTGCCGCCATGACGTTCTCCGTCGTCGATATACTGCAACGAACCGTCATCGCTGAAAGAAGAGGACTTATCGGCAGCTTCCGACTGTGGTTCTTCCACAAGACCTTCTTGCTGTCGGGGCAGCAGGACGATAAAGCAAGTGCCTTTTCCTGGTTCACTCTCTACCCTCACCTCACCATGATGCAACTCTACGAACGACTTGACCAAAGCCAGTCCGATGCCCGTACCACTCGCCGCGCCCTTGGCCTGGAAAAAGCGCTCGAACACCTTGGTGAGTTCTTCCTTGTCTATACCTTTACCCGAATCCTTCACCTCTATGCGGAGCCGTTCTCCCTCATCCGCCAAAGACACATGAATAAAGCCACCTGCAGGGGTGTACTTCAAGGCATTGCTCAGAAGATTGAAGACTATACGGGCGAGTTTCTCCTTGTCGGCCACAACATCGGCTGAAGAGAAATGCGAGGTGTCCAAATGCAACTGTATCTTCTTACGCTGTGCCGTCATGGCAAAGTCGCCCGTCCATTGCTGCAAGGCCTTTGGCAAATCGAAACGGCTCAAACTCAGTTCCATTTTGCCGTTCTGTATCTTACGGAAGTCGAGTATAGAGCCTACCAACTGCTGCAGCGACAGAGCATTGCGCTGCACCATCTGCAAGAGCTCACGGCTCCTACCCTTGATGGAACGGTCGTCGAGCAACATCTCCACAGGGTCGGCAATAAGCGTCAAAGGTGTACGGAGTTCATGACTGATATTGGTGAAGAACACCAGTCGCGAATGTGTCAGTTCGAGCACCTCCTCGTTGAGTCGCTTCAACTCGTCATTGCTCTGGGCAAGCTGTTCGTTAAGACGGGTCTTGACAAGATAGCTGCGGAACATATAAATTGCCACTACTACGATGAGCACTACCAACAGAACAAGTCCCAAGGTAAAGAACCGCTGCACATGATAGGCGGAGTTGTATTGAGAAACCTTCCGGTGCAGCATGTCAAGACTGCTGCGCTGCTGCTCGCTGTCCTTCGCCTCCATCAGAATCAGTTCGGCATTATTCCGGGTTACAATCGATGTGGGCAGATAGTTGTCGCGGGCAAATGGCTCATGACGCAAGATCTTCATAGCCAGAGCTATCACCTCGTCGCCCTTAGTAGGATAAAGCATGGAAGCCTCCAACACGCCTTTTCTTACCAACTCAAGTCCGCCATCCTTACCTGCCAAACCGTCTACGCCCACAAAACGACATTTGTCCTGCAAGCCATGCTCACAGGCTACTTTATAGGCACCATAAGCCATGCGGTCGTTCTGTGCGAATACATAATCGAAGTCCTGTGTCTTGGACAATACTCGTTTCATCACCTCCGAACCGCTCTGCTCCTTCCAGTCACCCGATTCGGAAGCCACAATCTGCAAATCGGGATAGGCGTTCAAAGCATCAACAAAACCGCGATGGCGGTCGATGGCAGGAGAAGAATCGTCAAGACCACGTATCTCAACGATACGTCCCTTTCCATTCAGGCGCTGGGCGATATAATCGCCAACCAATTTACCCAACAAATAGTTGTCACAACCGATAAAAGCAGTATACTTCTTCGATTGCGTCTTACGGTCGACAAGAATCACAGGAATGCCCTTCTGCTGTGCTCTTTCGAGGGCAGGCGAAATGGCATTCACCTGATTGGGAGAAACGATGAGCAGACTGACACCCTGGTCGATGAAGTAATTGATCTGCGACAGCTGACTGGCATTGTCATCATCGGCAGAAGCCAGACGCACCTCTACTGAGTCATTGAGATACTCGGCTGTCTTCAACTCGCTGTTCAGTTTCTCTCGCCAAGTATCCATAGAACATTGAGAAACGCCGATAATATACTTCTTGGGCTTGTTGCCACACGAGCAAAGGAGCAGGCTGCATAATATAATAAGGTATAGAGAACCTATACGAAAGTTCCATTTAGTAGTCATATCACTTAAGTTAAAATAAAGTCATATTCGTTTTCATCCGCAAAAATACGAATATTTTTGAGAAACAAAGGCATCTTTGCATTTTTTTAGATTTCCACAAAACTATCATGCAACAATTAGAAAGCCACCAGAAAGACTTTCCTATTCTTTCTTTGACTATCTAAAAACGAAAAAAGCACTTGAGAACTAATGTTCACAAGTGCTTCTTCGTAGCGGGACCGGGCTACGATCCCGGGACCTCCGGATTATGAATCCGACGCTCTAACCAACTGAGCTATCCCGCCATCATTTTCAGCTCCTCTATCCGAAAAGCGAGTGCAAAGGTAGGGATTATTTTCCTTATCTCCAAACTTTTGGGCAAATATTTTTCGAATATATGCAAAATTCTTGGTTTTAAGCCCATCTTAGCCATTTAAGGATAAGAGAAAAGGCGAAACGGCTCTTCCCTTATCGCCTCACCATTTTGTGCCCATCAACAATAACGAGGCCTTTGTAATGCGACGAAACGCGCTGTCCAGAGAGATTGTAAACCGCCGAATGAGATGGGCGTAAGGGTGTGCTAACCTTCATCTCCTTCACGCCCGATTCCACGCCAAGGAAAATATGATTGGCCAACTCCTCAGCGTTTCGATGATACCAGTCCTTGACATAATCGAGCTCTTCGCTGATATTGCGCTTCAAAGGCACTGGATTGCCATTCCACTTTGCATACTCGCGTTCCCATGCTCCCGACTCCTCAAACATGCGGGCGTAGGCATCGAGCCGTCCGCAGAACGCCTCCTCTGACAGCACAGTTTGGCGAAGCGCTTGCCAACGGTCGTATACAAGGCCTTTGAAACCCGCCACATTACCCTCCCATAAGCGTCGGGGCAACTCTGCGGAGAGGATAAATCCTTCCCAAATTGGATTGGTATAATAACTACCATTCCAACTGCCACCAAGCGAGCAGTCGAGATCCCAAGGGGTAATGAGCATGCGGTTGCCTTTGCTCTTGTCCACCACACTAAGGTAAGCGTTCTTAAAGAGATTGTCGAGTATGCCCTGCGAAAGCAGGAAAACCATGTAATCGCGAAGGTTATCCATATAAAACCACTTGGGGATGTCCGTCTGCAATTGCTCATTCGACGATTTTGCGCAATAGTCGATGAACCGCACCAAGGGCAAATAAGCCTCCTCACAAGGATAATCCTCAGGATATGCGAGTTCCCATCCGTTCCACTTTTTTTGCCAAGTGGTGTCTGTTTCATACCCCCTCAGCCTTGTGGCAGACGACCACTCGCGTCCCTTATACAACACGCCCCTAATGGTAGGCTGTCCCTTGTCGTCCACACGAGGTTTCTTAAGATCAAGCAATTTGCGGTTCACCTTATCGGTGAAGCAATACAAGCCATGATACTCGCCATTGATAAACAGTTCGACAAAGAGGCCAACCGTGCCATTCCTACGGTCGAGCTTGGTATCGTAGGGCACACGCGACATGGCGTTCCACACATCGAAGTTCACACGATTGCGCATACGGATTCGATCGACGGCCATGGCATCGAGCACCCAAATCTTATCCCTTCGCAAGCCAAAGAGGTTGGCGTTGAGCTCTTCACCTTGACCATCCACCACCTGAATGGTAAACGATTTCTTGTCATAACGGATGGATGTGTTACCCCTGTATTTCACCTTACACGCAAGCAACGTTACGCCATTACCCCCCCCATGCGCTTCAATGGGTCGCAAATCTCCACGAAAGCCGGAGTATATGTGGGCTTCGACACATGGTCGATGTCGACCATGAGGTTAACCAACGGCAACGATTGCTCATGAAGTTGCAATTTCAAAGAGTCATAACAAGGTATGGTATCCGCTTGAGCCACAACTATACGAAGACAAAGAATACCAACCCAAAACACTAATCTACACATACTTTTCATTTCCCCCTCTTGCTTACTCTTATTAACACAAGGCACACTAAGCGCACTTATCAATGGAGTAAAGATATAATATAAAAGCCGACATAGGTTGTAACGCAAGGATTATTTAGGGTGGTTTACCCCAAATCAGTCTTCAAATCCCATGCATTCGGACATCTGATTCGATCGAAGGCAGGCGTAGGCGTTAAAGGCAAGGCAGACTATGCCGTCTTCTCAAGCCCCTTCTTGCGGTACGACCAAATCTCAAACGAGTTGATGATGTTCTGCCAAAGGATGTAGCAACCAGGGCCCACGGAACTCAACGGATTGAGAAACGCCGTGGAGACCCAGATAGCGAAAGCGGTGTTCTTCTGCCCCAGACTCTGTCCGGCCTCAACAGTCTTACCGAAATAATGGCCGATAAAACGGCCGGTGGCAAACTGAACGATGCAGAGGATAAGCCCCATGGCGGCAATGGAAACAAGGAACCACACGGAGGTATCGTGCCAAGCGTTGCCGATGTTCATGGCGGTGGTGCCGGTCACCACGACCAACGACCCTCCCCACCTACACATTCTTATCCAACTTCCTCTCGGCGCT
>OQVQ01001177.1_pt1 | contig 10858 bp, 8 predicted proteins | sample 1691491 | NCBI WGS metagenome assembly OQVQ01 (sample SAMN03418252, study PRJEB22391) | human gut metagenome | biome: human-gut; feature: organic feature; material: feces | host: Homo sapiens | place: Tanzania | collected 2013-01
TCACTGGATGTCCAGTAAAGAGGGTACATATCATTTTTGTCGGGGGATTTTTGTGTTATCTTGCTGTCAGACGGTCAGCGTACCGTTTTCGCTGATTTCGAGCAACAGTATCTGTTCTTCCTTGCCGGTATCGGCATTTATATATACGAGCATCTGTCTGCCGTCAGGAGAGGTGCAGTGAAATTCATAGCAATAAAGTTCTTTTGTGCCTGCGGAAGGCACTACGGCAAGCGAGGTATCGGTAACCGTAAGCTCTGACGAGAGCTGTTTTCTTGCTTGCTCTGCGGTAATCTTCGGCTCGGACAGATTACGTTTCTTGTGGTTTGTAATATATCCTCTGCCGTCAAAGCTGAGTATATCGCCGTTATCCATTGCCACGCCGACTTTGATAAGGTCGGTGTACATCGTTATATCGCCCTGTGTGCCTGCAAAGTTCACAAGGCAGACGTTGCCGTTTATCTCATAATAGGTGTCGGTTATGTGGTTTATGCCGAGCATCGAGAGGTATTCTTCAGCCTTTGCGACAGCCTCAAGAGCGGTGACGGAGCGAGTGGGAACACTTCTGCCGCAGAGCATATAGCTGAGATAACCTCCGTTTTTTGTCACGGCTATGGTGGTGCTGTCCTTTGTAAAGACGTAGGACGGCATTTTTCCCTGTTCATCGTTCTTGTCATCGTGCGACAAGCCGACAGCGCCGCAGGCTTTCTCGGCTTTTTTCAGTGCGTCCGAAAGTGTGACTGCCGATGCGGATTTCAGCATTTCGGGATTTTTTTCGAGGATATGGTCGGAGAAGGGTCCGTCATATATAAGCGTCGGGTAGTTGTCATAGCCTTCTTCGAAATCGGTGAAGCCCTCCGTTATATATGACGGCTCATCGCTGTTTTTCGCTTCCTGCACCTCTGTTGCGGCTTTTTCAAAGGATAATTCGCCGTTTGTTATGCGCTGTTCTACCTTCCACATATTGTCGGCAAGGCGGTCGGCATATTCACCGAGCGTTTTAAGCGATTTCCTGTCGTCCTCCGTCAGCGTTTCCCCGTCGGAATAACGCTTTGCAAGGCTCTTTGAGAAGTTGCCCACCTGCGACAGAAATTTATAGGTGTTTTCAAGATGAAGCTCGGATACCGGAAGCTCGGCAAGAGAGGCTTTTGCGGTGGATGCATCGCTCCACAGCTTTGACGAAAGCTGTGTCATCATTTCGGGTGTGCCTGCATACATACCCTTGTAAAGCGTGTTCTTGATGTTGTCGATCTCGGCCGACAGATCCTCTACATTTCGTGTCATGCTCTGCTCAAAGCTCCTTTTATATCGGACGGAGCTGTTCATATTCAGCGTGGCAGATATGCCTGCGGCGACCGATATGGCAGTAAAAAAGCTGATTATCCGCACAAAACAACGTTTTGAAATATACATATTATGTTCTTCCTTTCATAAAATCGGCGGTAATGCGTATACAAGGTTATTTTTTCATAAAAATTTCAGAATATACCCTGTTTTTTTATCGCAAAATGGTGTATAATTAAATAGCTTATAGATAAGTGGGTAAAACCCATACGAAAAGGAGACGGAATTTTGATATATCTGGATAATGCCGCCACTACAAAGCCCTGCGAGCAGGCAATAAAAGCGGCTGAAGATGCCGCAAGAAGCTGTTTCGGCAATGTATCGTCACTGCACAGGCTCGGTATTGAGTCCGAAAAGCTGATGAACAGTGCAAAGAAAACGATTCTTAAAAAGCTGGGGCTGCAAGGAGAAATATATTTTACATCGGGTGCGACCGAAAGCAACAATCTTGCGATAAGAGGAGTTGCGGATGCTTATAAACGCAGGGGAAATAAAATAGTGACTACCGCTATGGAGCATCCGTCCGTAGCAAGAACGATGGATTATCTTGAAAAGCTGGGCTTTGAAATAGTCCGTTTGTCGCCCAAGGACGCTATTGATAATTTCGAGCAGTATATTGCGGATAATGTCACACAGGATACTATACTTGTATCGTGCATGGCTGTAAACAATGAGAACGGCTTTAAGGTCGATACCGAAAAGCTGTACAGGCTCGTAAAAAATGCGAACAGCGAAACTGTCGTTCATATAGACGGCGTACAGGGCTTTTGCAAAGTGCCGCTTAAGGGCGATCTTATCAGCCTTTCGGGACATAAGATACACGGCTTTAAGGGCATAGGAGCAATGTATTGTGCGGATAAGATAAGATTCACTCCGCTTGTATACGGCGGAGGACAGCAGAAAAATCTGCGTCCGGGAACAGAGCCTACCGAGCTTATAGCATCATTTGAGGCGGCTGTGAAGGCATACCCTTCCGATCTTACGCATTACAGTGAGCTGAACGGTTATCTGCGTGACAGGCTTTCGAAAATGGAGGACGTTTATATAAACAGCCCGGGCAACAGCGTATATAATATACTGAGTTTCTCTGTGCTTGGGGTGAGAAGCGAGATAATGCTTCATTCGCTCGAAGAAAAAGATATATATGTGAGCAGCGGCTCTGCCTGTTCAAAGGGCAAGATAAGCTCGGTGCCCGACGCTTTCGGAATGAACAGCGAAAGAGCGGACAGCACTATAAGAGTCAGCTTTTCGATGGAAACAACAAAGGAAGACATTGACGCACTCTGCGATGAAATAGAAAACGGCATTGCACGGTTCAGACGTACAAAGAAAAGCCGCAGGAAAGGAAACATATAATGAACGAACTTATAATGGCAAAATACGGCGAGATAGCGCTGAAAGGGCTTAACAAAGGCACTTTTGAGGATATACTTGTAAAGAATATCAGAAGAAGACTGCGTCACTGCGGTAAATTTCATTACATGAGAAAGCAGTCTACCATATACATAGAGCCTGTGGGCGAATGCGACCTTGACGAAGTTATCGAAAAGCTGAAGGTGATATTCGGTATAGGCGCATTACAGCGTTGTGCGGTGTTCGAGAAGGATTTCGAGCAGATAAAGTCGCAGGGTGTACCTTATCTTGAAAATGCACTCAAAAACGCAAAAACGTTCAAGGTTGACGCAAAGCGTTCAGACAAATCGTTCCCTATGAAAACTCCCGAAATACAGGCGGAACTTGGCGGCGCTATACTTGAAGCGTATCCTCATCTGTCTGTAGACGTTCATAATCCCGAAATTACCGTAATGTGTGAGATAAGGGACAAGGGTGCGTATGTCAGCGCCGAGCGTATAATCGGTGCGGGCGGTATGCCTGTAGGCAGCTCGGGCAAGGCTCTGCTTTTGCTGTCGGGCGGTATCGACAGCCCTGTTGCAGGCTATATGATGGCAAAGCGTGGTCTAATTGTAGACGGTATACATTTTGTAAGCCCTCCGTATACATCCGAGCGTGCGCTGATGAAGGTTGAAACGCTCTGCGAAAAGCTGACAAGCTATTGCGGAGATATAAGATTCTACTGCGTTCCGTTTACGGAGATACAGGAAGCGCTGAGGGATAACTGCCCCGAAGAATTTTTCACAATAATTATGCGCAGGCTTATGGTGAAAATCGCCAACATAATTGCCGAAAGAAACGAGTACGGCGCACTTGTCACAGGTGAAAGCGTGGGACAGGTGGCAAGCCAGACATTAAAGGCTATACAGTGTACCGATGCCGCCGCAGAATATCCGGTATTCCGCCCTGTTATCGGTATGGATAAGAAGGAAATTATAGATATAGCACGAAAGATAGATACGTTTGAAACATCGACCCTGCCTTATGAGGACTGCTGTACGGTATTTACGCCTAAGCATCCGAAAACACGTCCCGTATTGGAGGAGGTCGTTAAGGCACAGGAAAGCTTCGATTTTGAACCGCTTATCGCTGAGGCTGTTGAAGGCACAGAGTTAAAGGTAATCAAACTGTAATATTCAGGCAGAATTCACAGCATATTCACTGAAAATTTGCTCTTTCACTTATGGAAATGGGCAAGAGCGTGAAAATATATTTGTGCATAATGACAATAAAACGGCTCGAAACTTGACAAATCGGTTACAATGTTGTACTATACTAATAAATGGACTTGCTGTAACCTTTTGAAGTTTGGTGTGTTTTGCGATACTTATAAGGTTTGAGGTGAAAAAATGGCAATGTCCAAGTCCGCTCAGGCGGCATATAAAAAAGCTGTCAAAGCCAAGAAGAAGAAAAAAAGAGGGCATTGGCTCCTTATACAGAAAGGCGACAGCTTCAAAGAAATTCTCAGCAAGATAATTACCCAGATCGCTGTTGTAGTGCTTGCCGGCTGTATCGTTATCCTCGGAAACGAGGCGAGATTAATGCTCGAAACGCATCAGCTGAATACATCGCTGCAGTATATATATCAGAACCTTTCATCAGCTGTTTCAAATGCAGTCGGAGGCGATACCATAACTCCCGCTGCCGAGGAGCTTCTGAAGATAAATCCCGACACGGTAGGCTGGATAACTATCGAGGGGACAAATGTAAATCTCCCCGTTGTTCAGCGCAAGGCGGATAATTATGAGGATGGCAATATGTATTACCTGACTCATGCGTTCGACGGCTCAAACAATAAGGCGGGAACTATCCTGCTCGATTACCGTGACACGCTTACCGCTAAGGAGCGTTCGGAAAATCTTGTGATATACGGTCATAATCAGAGGGACAAGTCAATGTTCGGAGATCTGGCGCAGTATAAGCACAGTCTTGAATTCTATCAGTCCCATCCGACTGTAACATTCAGTTCAAATTACCGCACTGATGTCTATAAGATTTTTGCGTATTTTGTAACTGCAATTAATCCCGAGCAGACGAGGGACGGCTTCATTTTTGATTATCACAACTATATAAATTTCGACAGCAACGAGACATATGACACATTTGTAAATCTTGCTATGGAGCGTTCGCAGATAATTACGGACGTTGATATCAAGTACGGCGATGAATTTATCACTTTGTCTACGTGCAGCAACGAGTTTGAACCGTCAAGATTTGTTATCATGGCAAGAAAGGTCAGGGAAGGCGAGGATCCGTCGGTCGATGTATCCAAGGCATATCTTAATCCAAATGCGAAGGAACCTGACTGGGATGTAATTTACGGATAATCAGAGGTATTATATATGTCCGAAAAGAGAAGCTTTGCGGAGAGATTTATCCCGCAGAAAACAGATTCAACAGGTGAAATAATCAGGAAGATCTCAGTTATATTAGTGATCTTTCTGCTGCTGTTTGCGGCAGGATTTGTTGCATATCAGGAATATCAGGAGCTTAAGGCAGAGCGTGTGAACAAGGAGCTTGCAGAGCAGTATGAGAGTGCGGTTGTCATCACGACTGCCGAAACGACTCAGACAGAGCCGCCCGAGACCGAGCCTGAAACCACAGTTACTGAGCCTGAGCCGCTTGTTGTTCTGCCGAGATTTGAAGAATTCATCAAGGAAAATCCCGATACGGCGGGCTGGATAACTGTCCCCGGAACAAAGATAAACAATATTGTTGTTCAGACAACGGACAACTATTACTATCTTGACAGGGATTTCTACGGAAACAAGTCTCAGCCGGGTACTGTAATGGCGGATTTCCGTGCGCATTTTAACGATTACGATTTCAATCAGTGCGACAACATCATACTTTACGGTCATAACCAGGCAAGCGGAGAGATGTTCGGAACACTGAAAAACTATAAGATCACAAAGCAGAATACGTCGAATTTCAGCTTCTACAAGGAGCATCCGACTTTCACGTTCTCTTCGCTTTATGAGGAATACGAATATAAGATCATTGCATGCTTCGTTATCGAGGTCGAGCCGTATCAGACAAGAGACGGTCAGATCTTCGATTACCATAACTACATAGTTTTCAATGATAATGAGTGGAAATACAGCACATTCATTGAAAATGTAATGGAACGCACTGCGATAAACACAGGCGTTGACTACAACGAGGACGATAAGTTCCTCACACTGTCAACATGCAGCAATGAATTTGAACCGTCAAGATTTGTGGTTATCGGCAGACGTGTCAGGGACGGAGAGGATCCGACTGTTGATACATCGCTGGCAACTCTCAATGAGGACGCTAAGGAACCTGATTGGTCCTATATTTACGGTAAGTGATTTAGAGGTTTGCAAATGTCAGATGATAATAAAAAACTGAGCGCAGCAGACCTTATTGAGGAATACAGCGCAGCGCTCAAAGGAAATGCTGCCGATGATGCAGATGATACTGTGATCGGCGCAGAAAAAGATATTATCGAGGATACACCTGCTCCCGAGGATGACGGAAGCGGCACTGACGGCGTTATTTCCGATGAAAAGGAAGCGCCCATCATAAAGGACAGACCTGCGGAGACAACTCCCGGAAAGTCTGAGCCGATCTATGATCCCGATGAGTATGAACCCGATTCCATAGACCTTTTCAAGGGCTTTGATGAGATAGTTCCCGATCCGCAGGCAGACGAGATATCTACCGCCTCATCGGATGATGAGGACGATATTTTCGAGATGCTGGAGGGCGAGTCCGACAGCAAAAAGAAGGATGAAGCCGAAAAGAAGGATCCCGAAGTATCCGACAGCTCCGAAAAGAAGGAAAAAAAGCAGAAAAAATCAAGCAGGATCAGAGATCTGTTCCCCGAAAAGGGCGACAGCGTTCTTGAAATAATCAGAAAAACAGTGTTCCTTGCTGCAGTGACAGTGTTCATTGCGGCGGGTGTAATGCTTGTTTCCACACTTATCCAGTCACGCCGTGCGCTTGATCTGAAGAATAATCTGACTTCCGAGCTTGAACAGTTCGAGGTTGAAACGGTTACGTCCATAGATGAGGAAGGCAATGTCATCGAGATCGAACCCGATCAGGAAACGCTTGACAAGGCGGCACTTGATAAGGTGCAGTATCTCAAGAACAAAAATCCCGATACCGTTGCTTATCTCACTATAAAAAATGTCGATATATATGAACCCATTGTGCAGTATACGGATAATTCGTATTATCTTTCCCATGCATTTGACGGTTCAAACAATAAGGCGGGAACTGTTTTCCTGGATTATCGTGCTCACATCAATGCTGACGGTCAGTCGGATACGCTGCTTCTCTACGGTCACAACCAGAGGGACGGCACTATGTTCGGCAATCTCAAGGCTTACAAGAGAAATGCTGAGTATTACAAGGCTAATCCGTTCTTTACATTCGATACCGAATATGGCTCGCAGAAGTACGTTATCTTCGCATATTTCGTGACAAATACCCTTGCAAAGCATGACAGCAACGGCGAGGTGTTCAGATATCACAATTATCCCGAGTTTGGAAACGAAGAAACTTATGACTGGTATATGAGCGAGATCGCAAAGAGAAATGAGATAATTTCTCCCGTTGATGTTCAGTACGGAGATAAGTTCATAGTTCTTTCGACGTGCAGCAATGAATATGCTGATTCCAGATTTGTTATATTTGCAAGACGTCTGCGTGACGGCGAAACTGAACAGAGCTTCGATTTCTCGGCTGCTGCTCTCAACACAGGCACAAGCGATATCGACTGGGATGCGATCACTTCAGATCAGACGACTGCTGACCCTGCATTGACAGCCGAAACAATCGATGTTACCATAAAGCAGGACGCAGCTGATGAGTTCATGAACGATATGTTCGACATAATCTCATCGGTCAATGCGGAAGAATCTCAGGGATGGGATACATATATTGAAACCGAGCATTATGCGTCGGAGACAACAGCGGCACAGACGACAGAAGTCCTGACAACCGCTCCGCCCGAGACCGAAGCTTCAGCATCTGTCCCCGAGACAAGCGCAGATACATCACTTTCGGAAACAACGGCTGAGACGGCTTCACAGACCTCCGGCAGCGAGACTTCATCGGTCGGCAGTGAGACTGAGAGTGAGTCCGAATCTGATACGGAAACAAGCGCAGCATCATAAGCTTCATCGGTGAAGCATAAAAATAATATCGGAAAGGATAGTTTTCATGGCAATTTCGGATGAGGCAAAACCAAAGCCTGTCAAAAAGAAAGAGAAAAAAGGCTTTGTTGAAACCTTTATTCCATTAAAAACAGATTCTGCCGGCACTATCACCGCAAAATGCATTACACTTGCAGCTGCTGCGGCGCTTATAGTGTGCGTGATCGTTCTTATCCGCTATTATGCTCAGATCATCGAGGCAAAGAAGCTGCAGGAAAATATCAAATACATATACAGCAGTGCTGCCGAAGCACAGGTCACAGAAACTGCGGCTGAAACGGCTGAAGAGCCTGCCGAGGATATCCCCGAAGTAAGAGAGCCTAAGGAAATAATGCCTGCCGCTCAGGAGCTTCTGAATATCAACCCCGACACTGTCGGCTATATCAAGATACCAAACACAATGATAGATACCGTTGTGGTCCAGACAGATAACAATGATTATTATCTGACTCACAACTTCAACAACCAGAAACGTCAGTGCGGCGCTATCTTCCTTGATTACCGCTGCAAGCTCACAGACTGGGAGCAGTCCGACAACCTTATCGTTTACGGTCATAACCAGGCTGACGGCACAATGTTCGGCGAAATGGATTATTACAGATGGGACTATAACTATTACAAGAAAAATCCCGTTATCTATTTCAACTCAAATTACGAGCAGGGCGTTTATAAGATCATTTCCTCATTTGTCATCAATACCGAGCCTGAGCATGACAACGGCAAGGTTTTTGATTATCAGAATTATGTTTATTTCAGCGATCAGTATCCTTATGAAACATTCATCAAGGAGATCACCGAACGCAGTACAATTATCACAGGAACGGACGTGAACGAAAATGACAAGTTCCTGACACTCTCAACATGTTCAACCGAATGGGAGCCGTCAAGACACGTCATCGTTGCAAGAAAGGTCAGACCGGGAGAAAGCCCCGAGGTCGATCTTACACAGTTCCAGATCAATCCCAATCCGAAGTGGCCCGCTATCTACTATAAGTACAACGGCGGCACATATATCGAAGAAGATTGATTTTCCTGTATGAAAGGAAGTTGTTTATGAAACATAAGTCAAGGCTGACTGCTCTGACAGCTGTATTCGCAGTTGCGGCGTTCTATACATTTGCAAACTGCATGGTACGTGAGATAGATAATGTCGAGCTTGATTACAGCGTTACAGAAACATCGGCAGAAGCAGATAAGGCGGAGGCTGAGCCTGAAGATGCGGTCTATGATATACCGCAGGACGCAGATGAAGCTGTCCCGGAAGAAACAGTCAGCGTGGAAACGCAGGTGCCCGATAAGACAAATGATGAGGATCAGCCCGAGATAATAACAATGGATATGGCTGATGATCCCGAAGATCCGCTTGCAAATGAGGATTCTCCGCTTGAGGAATATACCCCGCAGGAGGAGGCAGCCGTAACTGTAAGATCGGCTGCGGATAAGGCGCTCGGCGAATCAGTTACAGAGGTAACAACATCTCCCGAGACCGCACCGGAAACAGTTCCCGAAACTGAGGCTGAAACCTATTATACAGCGGCAATGACAGCATATGAGCTGGATGATATGTATTTCACAGAAACAGCCGCATATGAAGAACCGGCGGCAGAACCCGCAGGCGGCGACTATAATCCTTTTGACGAAACAACATACATCGAAATGTTTGAAACTGAGCCTGATGTTACAGTTGCTCCCATTGACTATGCGGAAACACTTACAGTTATAGCAAACGGCTCGTCCATTACTCTCGATGCGTACACTATGGTCTGCAAGATCGTTGCCAATGAGGTATCCACAAGCTTCAATACCGAAGCGATAAAGGCGCAGGCAGTCGCAGCATATTCTTATGTTAAGCACAACAATCTGCACGGTCAGTACCCAAGCGTGCTGCTCGCAAATACAGTTCCCGATAAGATAGCAAGCTGCGTTTCCGAGGTGTGGGGACAGGCATGCTACTATAACGGCGAGGTCGCTCTTGCATGCTACAGCGCATCTTCAGCAGGCTCAACTGCGTCCTCATCCAATGTATGGGGCGGAAACAGACCGTATCTCGTAAGCGTTGACTGTCCTTTCGATGCGGGAAATGACCCCAATTACGGAAGAACAATGCAGATGAGCGAAGACGAGGTTAGAAGCTATCTCGAAAGATCCCTCGGCATAATTCTTTCCGACAACCCCGAAAACTGGATCGTCGTAAGCTCAAAGATCGACGGAAATTACGTCGGAACAGTGACTGTTGACGGAGCACTCACCCTGACAGGCAGACAGCTCAGAGAGCAGGTGTTCGGCTATAAGATCCGCTCTGCAAGCTTCAACGTTGCCTATGCAGACGGCGTATTCACATTCACAACCTATGGCTACGGTCACGGCGTCGGAATGAGTCAGAACGGCGCAAATATCCTCGCAAACATGGGCTATGACTACGTTTCGATCCTGAAATACTACTTTACAGGTATCACCGTTCAGTAATTTTTATTTATTTTACTTAGGAGACCGCCGTAAGACTGTAAAACCTTTGCAGTTTTGCGGCGGTTTCTGCTTATGTGCAGGGGCGAAGGGGCAGAAAGCATTCCCCCGCAGCCCAACTGTTCGCACTCCCGCGGATATACTGCCCCCACAGCCGAAAGGAGATATGACCTATGAATATGTACGATATCATCACAAAAAAGAAGCGCGGCGGCGAGCTTACAGAAGCTGAGATACGCTATTTCATTGACGGATACGTAAGCGGTGAGATACCCGATTATCAGGCGGCGGCGCTCACTATGGCGATATGGTTCAATTCCATGGCCGCATGCTGCCGCTATCGGGCCTGTGATAAGGGTAGTTTTGTCGCCTACGCCGCCTGTGCTGTGCTTATCGGCTGTAAATCCTCCGAGATTCATTGACAGCACATCTCCTGACTTTTCCATAGCCAAGGTCAGCTCGGCTGTTTCCTT
>OQVQ01001180.1_pt1 | contig 10833 bp, 7 predicted proteins | sample 1691491 | NCBI WGS metagenome assembly OQVQ01 (sample SAMN03418252, study PRJEB22391) | human gut metagenome | biome: human-gut; feature: organic feature; material: feces | host: Homo sapiens | place: Tanzania | collected 2013-01
GAAAAACCACGGTTCTTATATCTTTTCATAATATGCTTCCGTCTTTTATTTTTATAATTAAATTTTGGGGCGAGTTCCTAATGGATAAATATACGCCTAATTTAGGTTCGTCGATTTTTAGTAATGTAGTGTTAGCTTAGCAGGCTAAAAAACTCATGGTAGTAATAGTTACTACCACCATTTAACAAAATTTTTTACCTTTTAGCTAATTAGGAGATTACTTAAATTCCTGTTAGCAATGCTCGCTTTGGGCTTGGAGTTTACTCAGTTATTTGTTAATTGGTTACAATTTATAAAGTTATGGCTCTTTAACCACTCTTTAATTAGCCACCAATTAACCGCTTCTAAACTGCTTCCGAGCCGCTCCTAATTACATCCTTGGCTTGACCCTTGGTTTTAAGGAGTGGTGGGATAGTTTAGCATAATTCACTAATAAACAGCTAGCTTAGCAGGACATTATGTATCCCCATGTAACACGCTCAAATGCCACGTATATTTTACTGCATGGTACAAGTAACATAAAATAAATCAAGCAAAGCCGTTGATTTTTTCAGATCCTGGTCGAATTTACAGTAAGTTTAGTCAGGTCTTTTTTTGGGGGGCTAAGTTCTTGTTTGGACGTAGTTTTAAAATTCACTCTTGAAAACTTTTTCTTTTCGCATAATCTGTGGTTTTAAAAGTTGATGGTTAAATCTACCAAGCTAAAGACTAAATATAGATTTTCCTTTTATTTTTAGCGGATGTAATCAGTTGAAGGGATTACATCCGTTACATTATGGTTGGCATTACCAATTAAGCAATTTTAGGGGCTGAAGTTACGCTATTTTACTCGTTTTGTGAAGATGTTTTTTGGTAAACGCTCAAATTGGGGCAGGCTTGAGGAAACTTAATATGAGCGTTTACTTGAACTAGATATCAGCTAGCTTTTCGAACCCCACGCGACTAACAAAGTCCCCTTGAACATCGCATACGGTTAGACGACAGTCGAGAATGGTAATGCGCTCCCCGATTTGCGGAAAGCCCCCTAATTGAAAGCCCATGAATTCACTCAAAGTAAGTTCACGTTCCGCATGGGTAATAGCAAGCCCATATTGAGCTTGGACTTCTTGCATGGTAAGGCTGCCGTTTAGGATGATATCCCCTTGGTAGCGAACTGGGTTTTTAAGTGGAGTCCGACCATTAAAGACTGCATTTAAAAAGACTTCATCCCCGGCGTGACCGATAAAGGAGATGATGTCTCCTTGTTTTAAGGTGCTGTTTTGAGAAGGCTTTATCAATTGCCCATGTCTAAAAATACCGGTAATTAAGGTTTTACGCGGAAATCTGATGTCTTTTAATGGCACATTCTCAAAGCAAGATTTACTTACTTCATAGTTAAAAACTTCGTAATCGTCATCGATGGTAATACCGATTTGACCTTTACTAATCGGAGCGGCGGTACTTGGGGCGTAAATGCCCAATAACTGAGCGGCAGGCTGCAGAGTAGTCCCTTGGATGATGAGGGAAAAAATTACGATGACGAAGGCGATATTAAAATAAAGTTCACCGTTAGGTACGTTGTTTACGTAAGGGTAAATGGCAAGTACAATCGGAACCGAACCGCGCAACCCCACCCATGAAATGTAGGTGATTTCGCGCTTACTAAAATTAAAGAATGGTTCTAAGCACAGGAAAACAGCTAAAGGACGTGCTACGAACGCCATGATGCAAGCTAGTATAATCCCAGGAATAGCATAATCTAAAAGGTGTGGAGGTTGCACGAGAAGCCCGAGCATTAAGAAGAGGGCGATCTGGGACAACCAAGTCAAACCTTCTTGAACCGGTAAAATATAACTTAATTGTCTAGTATTTTGATTGCCGATAATCATGCCCATGATAAAGATGGCTAAGAAGCCGGATCCATTGAGGCTTGAAGTAATAGCAAAACCGGTCAAAGCGATCCCAAGCACTAAAAGGGAGTAGAGGCCTGATGGAATCCTGATGACCGACATCAGTTTACGGCCTAAAAAGCCAAAGATTAAACCAAATAGGATCCCAAAGGCAAACTGAGTTAAAAAGAATTGGAGCATTTCAAAGATACTTCTAGCGGTATCTTCGGCGGCGTTTAGTTGGGTCCCGGTAATGATGCCAATAACAGTTATGGTTAAAAAGATCGCCATCGGGTCATTGGTGGCAGATTCAATTTGTAGCACATTACTAATCTTTGTTTTTAAGGTGACGCCGTTATTGCCAAGGAGGCTAAATACGGCCCCGGCGTCAGTTGAACCTACTAAGGCGCCGACTAGCATAGATTCCCAAAATGAAATTCCTAGCACGTAGTAGGCCCCAATCCCAATTACCGCTGTGGTAATAAGCACCCCACACGTACTAAGTAAGATGGCGGGTTTGGCGACGGAACGGAAGGTAAAAAGGCTAGTTTGGCATCCACCATCAAACAAGATTACCGCTAAAGCTAAGTTGGAAATTAAAAACGCTAACTGTCGATCTTGTTCAATATCCATTTCAAACGGAATATGGAAAAAAATCCCCGAACTCCCACAAAGCATCCCAATGCCAAGGAAGAGGAGCAAGACGGGAATTCCCATAAAGGATGAAATTCGGCTAGCAAATATACTACTTGAGAGGAGTAGACCGGTGATAAAAAGAGCGTTATTTAATTCTTCCATATGGCAAAAGCTCGCACAAAAGATTCGCTACTAGTTAAAAATAATGACGATTTTTTTTAACAAAGCGAAAGATTAATACTACAAAGTGCTTATGTGGCGGTGTCTCGTTTAACACTTAAGCAAGCAGTGAGTTTTTATAACGGCGTTTAGTTTTAAATTAAAGTGTGGCCCTGTCACCTTTTAGGTTTGGCTGTTATAGGTCTTTATTTAAAATTAAACTTCGTCGGGGCTCTAAAATTTTTGGTTTTGGAGTAAAGGCCAACCTCGAGAGCTCAAACAAATATGTGCTTAAGGAAAATTAAGATGATTTGGCTAGTTTTAAAGACTGAGGATTTGGGCTTAATGGTTGATGTAGGTAAATTTTTATGTAAAATCTACTTAGCATTTATAAATATGGGAAAAATAAGCTTTAAGCCTTAGTTTTTAACTAGTAACAAAGAACCGCTAGCATAGATATTATTATGTATGGGCTTTAGGCGCAAGAGCTAAGCCAAAATACTGAAAAAATTGAGCCACAAATACTTAAAAATTTAGTTAACAGCCTTATGGGGCTATGGCGTAGGGCTTAGGAAAATGCGTAGTAACCTTGGGGTAATTTAAGCATAATTTGGCGCCTAAACGGCGTGAAAATTTGGCAAGTACATAACTAAGTGTGAATTTTTTAGGAAACAAGCGTTTTTAGAAGTAGGTAATGGTTCATTTTGCGATAAAAAACACATTAAAATAGTAAAACATGTTAATAGAGTGGAGTTTATTGTTGGCCTAAAAACATATAATCAAAGTAACTTCTACTTACGTTTGTAAATATAAATAGAAGTTAAATGAAAGCTTGGTGATTTTAATATAGTCCAAAGCCATAGTTTAAGGAGAGCGTTTATGCGTCGAGTGTTTATTATTTTACTTGCGGTGTTGTGTATTGGCTATGTAGTTTGGAACCAATTTACCAAAGAAGATAAGAGTTTACTGATGTACGGCAATGTCGACATTCGAGAAGCCTCACCTTCTTTTGAAATTGTCGGTAAAGTGGCCTCTATTCAAGCTTATGAAGGGCAAGAGGTGCAAGCAGGGGCGATCTTAGCTACTTTGGATAAGACTTCATTAGAGCTGGAGTTAAAACGAGCCCAAATTGCGGTAGCTAGCGCAAAGCTGGCGTTAGAAAAATTACAAAATGGTAGCCGCCCTGAAGAAATTGAAGCTGCGCGGGCTGCTAGTGCTCGCGCTCAAGCGACAGCGGCATTAGCTAGTCGCACCTTTACGCGTAAACAAAAAGTTTACACTAAAACAAAAGGCGCTGGAGTGAGCCAAGCTGAACTTGATGAAGCTCAAGGTCAAAAAGATACTTCTAACGCTTCATTCCAAGAAGCATTAGCTGCTCAAAAATTAGCCGAATTAGGCCCTCGGGTTGAAGATTTAAAGATTGCTCAGGTTAATTTAGAAGCAGCTAATAATGAAGTAGCAGTCATTAAAGATAAGTTAGCTAAAACGGTACTAAGAGCTCCAGCTAAAGGCACTATTAGAAATCGCTTCATTGAAATTGGTGATCTAACCGGAGGTTCTGCGCGAGCCTATGCCTTAGCTTTGACTAGTGAAAAACGAGTGCGAGTGTATGCATACTATGGTCAATTATCTCAGCTTCATTTAGGCGCGCCTGTTAAAGTTTATTTTGGGACTAATGAAGAAGCTTTAGATGGCACTATTAGCTACATTTCAGCTGTGGCGGAATTCACGCCTAAAAATGTTGAAACTCAAGAGTTAAGACCAAGTTTGGTGTATGAAGTTCAAGCTATCGTTACCGATCCTCAAGATTTGCTACGTTTAGGAATGCCCGTAACAGTAAAGCCTGTGGAGTCAACGGAGGCTCCGAAATCAGCAAAATAAGTGGAAGCGTTGACCAAAAACAAGTCTTAAATAAAATCTCAATCAAAAGGTAGTGTACTCTAAAAGAGTGTGCGAAAAAAACGCTCTAAAAAGCGCCCCGAACAAGCGTTAAAAAAAATCATTTTACCGTTAAGCCTAAAACGGATGGTAAGTTTTAGGTTAAGGAATGGAAGGCATGAAAGGTGAGTCATTAGCAACAAGTGCATATAAGCCTGACCTTATTTTACTTCATGAGGTTAGTAAGGATTTTGAGGACGCTCAAGGTCAAAAGGTTTGTGCGCTTAATAAGATAGATTTACGCCTTGAAGCTCATGGTATTACGATGCTGGTCGGCCCAGATGGGGCAGGCAAAACCACCTTTATGCGCTTATGCGCGGGCCTTATGGCGCCAAGCTCAGGAGAGATGACGGTTTTAGGTTTAAAAGTGGGGCCCCAAAGCACAAGGATCCAAAATATAGTTAGCTACATGCCTCAAAAATTTGGTTTGTATGAGGATTTAACGGTCGCGGAAAACCTACAACTCTATGCAAATTTATATGGCCTTAAGCAAGACGTTTTTAAAACGCGGGCGCGAGAATTACTCGCGATGACTGGGCTAAGTGCTTTTACGAAGCGTTTAGCTGGTAAACTTTCTGGAGGCATGAAACAAAAACTAGGTTTAGCTTGCACAATGTTAGCTCAAGCCAAGCTTTTAATTTTAGACGAACCGTGTGTTGGCGTAGATCCGTTATCCCGCCAAGATTTGTGGCGTATTATTATAGATTTAGTGCGTACGCAAGGTACGAGTGTCTTAGTTAGTACGGCGTATTTAGATGATGCGGTTTTTGCGGATCGAGTGCTTATTTTTGCGCAAGGCGAGATTTTTTGTGCGACCACGCCATCTGAGTTAGCTGCGCAGGCTCAGGGCTGTGTATACGAGCTAGCTCCACCTATAAATTTACCCTCCCGGGTGTGGCAAGCTGAGCTGTTAGAATTAAAACATGTCACCGATGCTCTCCCGGTTGCCGGCCGAATCAACATTACGTTAGCGCCAAACACTACAGCCCAAGATTTAGTGCATGAGGTCCAAGCTCTAAAAGCGCGTCCGGAGACCGTTTTAAAAACGAAGTTAAGCCCAAGCTTTTTAACCATGATAAAGCGCGAGCCTACGGTTGAAGACGGTTTTATGGCTTTATTTAGAGCTAAGAACGGTTCGGCTTTAAAGTTGGCCCAAACTTTAACCAAAACTAGGGGAACTGGGGTAACTGGGGGCTTGGACCATTTAGAGCCTTTGGTAAACGGTAACAGCGAGCATCCTCTAGAGCCGGAAGTTATCATTGAAGTTAAGGATCTCGTAAAAAACTTTGGGGATTTTGTGGCGGTAAACCACACTTCCTTTGAAGTGAAACGAGGGGAAATCTTTGGGTTGCTCGGACCTAACGGGGCCGGCAAAACCACTACCTTTAGAATGTTGTGTGGTTTGATTCCAGCTAGTGGCGGGACGTTACAGGTTGCGGGGTTTGATTTACGTAAAGCCCGTAACGAAGCTAGACGTCATATTGGTTATGTGGCGCAAAAATTTTCGTTATACCAAGAGCTTTCCGTTTTAGAAAACCTCAACTTTTTTGGGGGGGTATATGGTCTACGTGGCGCTAAGCTAAAAGAACGCATAGACGAAGTGATGCAGGAATTTGATTTGACGGCACGCAAAGATGACAAATCTATTGATTTGCCTTTAGGTTATAAGCAACGTCTTTCGATGGCGGTAGGGACGATTCACGAGCCAGATATTTTATTCTTAGATGAGCCTACTTCAGGCATTGATCCGTTCGCCCGACGTGTCTTTTGGCATCGAATTACCAAAATTGCGCAAAATGGAACCACTATTATCGTTACGACCCACTTTTTAGATGAAGCTGAATATTGTGATCGCATTATGATTCAAGACGCAGGGACCATGATTGCTTTAGGCACTCCGCAAGAAGTAAGAGCGCAAGGTGGCTCGACGGCTAAAGAACCACTTTCGATGGAGCAAGTATTTATAAATATCGTCTTACAAGCAAGGGGGGGGACATGCTTGAGATTTTAGTTAGATTAAAAGCACTAACCCAAAAAGAGTTTCGGCAACTTTTTCGGGACAAATCTAATCTCTTGCTTGGGATTGGGTTGCCGATAATTTTGATTTTTATTTTTGGTTATGGGATTTCTTTTGATATCACTGGGGTAAAAGTTGCGGTGATTGATTTAGAACGTTCCGCTTTATCTCGGGAAATAGTGCGCCATATTGCCGCGTCGCCGGTCATAAGTGTTGACCCTATGGGGAATATCTTAGAAGCCCAAGAGGCTTTAAGAACGCAAAGGGTGGAAGCGATTGTAGAAATTGAGCGCACGTTTAGCCGTAACCTTAGTCAAGGCCAAGGGCGTATCGGGCTAATCACGGACGGAAAAGATCCCAATAGAGCGCAAAACATTGAAGTTTTTATTACGGGCATTGCCAATCAAGTGCTTAATACTAAGTCTTTAGAACATAAGGGCATGGTGGTACCTGTTACTCGGATGTGGTTTAACCAAACTGTAAATTCTACGTGGTATTTGGTGCCGGGATTAATTGTGCTAATTATCACTTTAGTGGGGACCTTTTTAACTTCGCTTGTGATGGCAAGAGAGTGGGAGCGTGGTACTTTAGAGGCTATTTTTGTAAGTCCCGTGCGCCCGTTTGAGTTAATAGTCGGAAAAATAATTCCTTACTTTTGTGTTGGCTTTTTAGGCTTGATGCTCTGTATGTTAGCCGCTGATTTTCTTTTTAAAGTGCCATTACAAGGTAGCGTGTTGTGGCTTTATTTCTTTTCGATGGTGTATTTGGTCATTACGCTTGCGATTGGACTTTTGATTTCAGCTTTGACGCGAAATCAATTTATAGCTAGTCAAATTTCGGTGTTAATGTCGTTCTTGCCGTGTTTGATGTTTTCTGATTTTATTTTTGATTTAAGAAACGTACCGACCTTTATCAATATTATCGGCCATTTATTACCCTCAACCTATTACTTAGAAATCATAAAAACATTATATCTAGCGGGAGACTATTATCCCTTGATGCTCCGTAACGGTGGGGTGTTATTATGGTTTGCTGGGATCCTTATTTATCTTACGATTTTAAAAACCAAAAAAACTTTAGATCGGTAAACAACTAGGTAGCGGATAAGAGTTTTGAGAGTTTTAAGAGTTGTGAGAGTTTAATGACAAAACTTGGTTCAAGCAAAATGCTGAAATATGGAAAGCGTTTAAATATTGAAAGTATCGGCACAATGAAAGCTGTAAAACATTGGTAGGTGTGACATGACTTATTTAATGATGATTTTAAGTCTATTAAAGAAGGAAATCTTAGCCGTGTTCAAGGACAGGACGACGCGTGGGATTTTAATTGTACCTCCAATCCTGCAAGCGTTTTTGTTTGGCTACGTCGCCACTTTTGATTTAAAAAGTGTCAATTATGTTTATTTGGATGCCTCGCATAGCAGTGCTTCTGTGGAATTAGGACGCAAAATAGATGGTTCTGGTTTCTTTAAAAGAGTAAACGTTGCTTCTATGGATGAAGCGCATGACCTTTTAAATGACGGTGAGGTGTTGATGTTGGTGCAGGTGCAGGCTGATTTTGCCAAGCGTTTAGCTCATGCTGAAAAAGCCTCGGTTTTGGTTATTACCGATGGGCGCAATAGTACGACAGCGGCTACGGCTGTGGCTTATGTTTCAGGGATTATTGCTGACTTTAACCGTGATTATTTAGGCCATCAAAATTTAGTGATCGATTACCGGTCTTGGTATAACGATGGTTTACAAACTAGGTGGAATATTGTGCCCGCCTTGGTGGCTACGTTAAGTATGATTCAAACGATTATGTTGGCAGCTTTAAGTGTGGCGCGGGAGCGAGAAAAGGGGACTTTTGAGCAGCTACTAGTCACACCATTATCGATGACGCAATTATTAATTGGTAAAGCGATTCCTCCTATTGTGATTGGTCTAGCGCAAGCTACCGTAATTTTATTGGTGGCTTTATTTTGGTATGAAATTCCATTTAGAGGTTCAATCGTTGAATTGTATGTAGGTTTACTTGCGTTTGTGGCTGCATGTGTGGGTTTAGGGCTGACTGTATCAGCGATATCTAATAGTATGCAACAAGCAATGCTCTATGCTTTCGTCATGATTGTGCCATTAGCTCTCTTGTCTGGCTTAATGACGCCGATTGCTAATATGCCTGAACTTTGGCAGGATTTAACGTGTTTAAACCCTTTGCGTTACGCAATTTCAATATGTCGGCGTGTCTATCTTGAAGGCGAATCATTATTAGCTTTAAGACATGAAGTAGGAGCGTTATTGTTGTTCTCGGTAGTCACCATGCCTTTAGCTGGCTGGTTTTTTAGGCATCATTTAAGTTAGCATGTGAGACGCTAGGCTAGCTGGGATTTTAACTGAACTCGGCAAGAAGTCCCCCACCTCTATAGGTGGGGGAGGATGTCATATTAGATTGGACTTTAAGTTCGGTGAAGTTTGGTAGAGCTTTAAGTTAGGTTGGGCTTTGAGAAAGCTAAGCTTAAATGAATAACTCACTTAAATGAATAAAAAGAAGAGGCCCAAGAAACTTCGTTGGTAGCTAAAGATACTTGAGCCTCTTTCTAAAATAGATAACTTGTTTACCACTTCTTCTTTTTTACCACTTCTTCTTTGGCATAAAGAGGGCGTCGATTTCGTCTTCTTCCTTTTGTTGTTCCTTAACCATTTCCATCTCTTTGTGCTGCTTAGCACTAACTGTTTGATTAAGTTCTTCTAGCATACGTTCAAGTTCTTCACGTAGTGAAAGCATCCACTTGTCGTCGGTGTTTATGCGCGTTATGCTAGTTAAAGCCCCTTGGATTAGGCCTCGCATAGTCCCATATTGTTTTTCAAACTTAAGTTCGTTAATGTGAGACATCAAATTACAAAATTGAATCTTATAGATCATGAGCTCAAGTCGTTTATCTTCGGTGATAAGATCAGCTTGTGACATGCGCCCGCGATTGAATTCAATACGGATAATCTTACGTAAACGGCGTAGCACCTTCATCATTCTTAATGAGGTATTGGTGTCATTAGGAGGCACAAAAGTAGGTTCTGAGTTGGCTGAACTTCTTAAGGTTCTGATTTGTTCGGTTAACCCTTGGATACGTTGTTTAATGCTCACAGCATTAGGGGTTACGGCGAGAATTTGCTTTAGCGCGTCAAGCACTCGTTCCTGAAGCACAATGATAATTTTGGTGCTATAAGGAATTTGGGTCACGTTAAGCAAGAGTTCATCGGTTTCGTTAATAATCTCTTTTTTCTTGGCGATCAAGGCTTTTTGATCGATCTCTTGCTGGATTTTGTAGTCGTTATATACCATGTAGGCAATCATTAAAAGCATGGCTGCCGCGATACAAAGTATAACTAGAGTAAGAATCATAGTTCCATTAATCCATTTTTATAAAATTTCTAGCCACTATTTCGGTTAAGACCTTGCTTTTTAGGGGCTTGTTTTTAGGGCTTTGGGGGCGCATTTTTTTGCTTTAGCCTTTATCTGTTTTTGCTTTTTGGGGGATCAATTATTGACGGTTAGATTTTATCTAATTTAGTCAAATTGGAAAAATTCTCCAAACTTCCTTTAACAGGCAGGCTTCTTTTTTTGGCTAGACTAACTAAAGATGCTTTTAAATGTTTTTAAAAGCTATTATTAGTTATAGTCAAAAAAGTGCAGAAAGTGGTAACCATAGTTTGTCTATAAGTGATTTTACTCTTGCCTGATGGCAGATTGCACGTTTTGCGTGTGTTTTGATGTTTAGGCTGTGATTTGTTAGGTGTTTTTAAGTTCCTTTTGGGCCAAAGAGGAAAAAACTTATAGGAAAAATAAAATCTAAAACAATATATAATAAAAGTAAACAATAACTGATATCTGTAATACAATAAGTCAGAAATTGATTACCAGGAAGCAGCAAGTGATGTAAAACACGTAACTGTTTCAAGATTTTGGCATAAAACATATAAAATTATAAAGCATGGCAGTAAAGATCTATGAATCGGAAAACGACATTCCGGTATTAGTGCAAGCTGAAAAAAGCGGGGCAAGCAAAGTTTATCGTGAAGTAACCGTAAGTCGCGTTACTCGCTCTTTGGCGTATATGCGTATTGCGTACGTGATTTGTTTAGTAGTTTATCTTGTGGGCACTTCGAGTTTTCCGAAAGGTGTTGTGGATTGGCTCGAGGATTTAGGTTACGTCCAAAAGACCCAAGCGGTGGTAGTTGG
>OQVQ01001189.1_pt1 | contig 10777 bp, 12 predicted proteins | sample 1691491 | NCBI WGS metagenome assembly OQVQ01 (sample SAMN03418252, study PRJEB22391) | human gut metagenome | biome: human-gut; feature: organic feature; material: feces | host: Homo sapiens | place: Tanzania | collected 2013-01
GATGATGGAGCCTGTCGCTTTTGAGGACGTTGAAATAAAGATGTCCGACGCTTCAAATAAGCCTTGGGCAGCAAACGGTCACGGCAACAAGAGAGAACATAACATTATCAACTCCCTCTTAGGGAGCGAATACGAGCGCGTGGAAGTCGCCGTGACCGAGCGCGTGGGTGACCTGCCAGTAGTCCGCCTGAGAAGGCTGAATACCGCCGAGTCCCGGACCGCCGCGCTGAACGTTTATAATTACGCAGGGGAGGTCAGCACCCGCTATGTAGGAAATACCCTCTGTTTTAAGGGAAATTCCGGGAGAGGAGGAAGAAGTCATGCAGCGGATACCCGAGCCTGCGCAGCCGTAGATCATGTTGATCGCGGCAACTTCGCTTTCCGCCTGTAAAAATGTTCCGCCGACCTTGGGCATACGCTTTGAGAGGTATGCGGCGATTTCGGTCTGAGGAGTTATCGGGTAGCCGAAGAAACACTTGCAGCCCGCTCTTAAAGCGGCTTCCGCTAGAGCCTCGTTACCTTTCATCAAGCTTTTTTCTGCCATTACTTCTCACCTCCCGAAACGGTTATTGCGCAATCGGGACACATCATAGCGCACAGCGCACAGCCGATACAAGCGGCGTCGTCAATGCACGCGGCAGTGTAGTAGCCCTTTTTGTTCAGCTTTTCCTGCTGAATTGCGACGATTTTCTTGGGACAGGCTGTAACGCACAGTCCGCAGCCCTTACAGCGGTCGAATTCGACCGTCATTTTTGCCATAAGACCATTCCTTTCTTTTATAACTCATTATTCGTAACAATGCGGATCAGAAGTGATGATTAAATCGGATATGCAGATTACGCAGACTGAAAAATATGCAAGTAAGGTGCGTGCCGCGATTTATTCAGCGCTTCCCAAGTATGGCTGATATACGGCGCCCCTATGCGTTGCAGACGGCAAAGAGCGACAAAGCGCCGCACAGCAAGACAGGCTGAATGCCTGCGGAAAGGACGGAATTTATGTCAAACAGATTATTTCAGGGTGTTGTTCATCAGATGCGCGACACGATAGGCCGCGTTATCGGCGTAATCGACGAGAACGCAACTATAGTTGCGTGCAGCGAGCTTTCGAGAATAGGCAGCAGCAGTGACTTCTTCTCTATCGAGCTTGGCGATTCGCACGATATTTTTATCCGCGACGGCTATACCTATAAACCCTTCGGCGTTCATGTAAAGCCCGACTATGCCGTTTTCGTTGAGGGAACCGACGAAATTGCGGGCAAGTACGCTTCTATCCTCGCGATCTCGCTTTCGAGCATAAAGCAGTATTACGACGAAAAGTACGACAGAAACAACTTCATAAAGAATATCATTCTCGATAACGTTCTGCCCGGCGATATAAGCATAAAGTCCCGCGAACTTCATTTTAACGCCGACATCAGCCGCGTAGTATTCCTTATAAATATCGTTTCAACAAACGACGTTTCCGCTTACGACGTTATCCAGAACCTCTTCCCCGACAAGAACAAGGACTTTGTATTCAATATCACCGAGTCTGACATTGTTCTCGTTAAGGAGATCAAGAACAACATTGACGTAAAGGACCTCGAAAAGCTCGCGCGTTCAATTTCCGACACGCTTCAGACCGAGTTCTTTACCCGCGTGAACGTCGGGATCGGCACACCCGTTATGGGCGTAAAGGATCTCGCGCGCTCGTTTAAGGAAGCTCAGATCGCTATTGAAGTCGGAAAGGTATTCGACACCGAAAAGAATATCGTAAGCTATGATAACCTCGGTATCGCGCGCCTTATCTATCATCTCCCGACAACTCTCTGCGAGACTTTCTTAAAGGAAGTGTTCAAGAAAGGCTCTATCGACTCTCTCGACCACGAAACATTGTTCACTATCCAGCGCTTCTTCGAGAACAACCTGAACGTTTCGGAAACTTCGAGAAAGCTGTTCGTACACAGAAACACGCTCGTTTACAGACTTGACAAGATCAAGAAGCTGACGGGTCTTGACCTGAGAGAATTCGACCACGCGATAATCTTCAAGATCGCGCTCATGGTAAGAAAATACCTCTCCGCAGATCCGGTAAAATTCTGATTTTTTCGCTGTGCGGGGAAGAATGTCCCGCGCGGAAAATTTGTCGTATTTTTGCATTTTGTGCAATTTTACGGCGGTTTGAATTGTTATTGTTTATGGCAGCGCTGTCCGTAGCGGGCGGTGCTGCCGCGATATGTCGGAATGTGCCGGCTTCACATACATTTATATACAGGTGATAAAATGGTAGAATTGAAAAACGTTGACGTACATTACAGCGACGGGGTAAAGGGCGGTATCGACGCTCTGAACGACGTAAACCTGCGCATAAACGACGGCGAATTCGTCTTTATCGTCGGAAGCAGCGGCGCGGGCAAAAGTACGCTTTTAAAGCTGCTGACCCGCGAAATTCAGCCCACGAACGGACGCGTATTCGTAAACGGATATAACCTCGCGAAGCTGCGCAACCGAAAGCTCCCGTATTTCCGCCGTTCGCTCGGAATGATTTTCCAGGATTTCCGTCTTATTCCGACGCTTACGGTATATGAAAACGTGGCGTTCGTGCTGCGCGTCATTGATAAATCAAAGCGCTACATACGCCAGAGAGTTCCTTATGTGCTTAACCTCGTAAAGCTCGGGGACAAGGCGAAATGCTATCCCGGACAGCTTTCCGGCGGCGAGCAGCAGCGTGTCGCGACAGGATAACGCTTACGTCGTTTATGCGCAGGTTTACGTCGTTCAGAGCGTTTGCCTGCGGCCCGAAGATAATCATTGCCGACGAGCCTACGGGAAATATCGACCCTGAGCTTTCGTATGAGATCGTAGAGCTGCTCAAGGACATAAACGAGTGCGGAACTACGGTCATCATGGTCACGCATGAACACGACCTTGTAAAATATTTCGGCGGAAGAATCATCAACCTCAAGGACGGCACAATCGTCTTCGATGATTTTATTGAAGGAGGCGATTGATATGAGAATGAGCAATTTCAGCTATCTTGTAAAGCGCGGCATAGGCTCCGTTTTCAAGAATGCTATGATGTCCGTGGCGAGCTTCTGCGTGCTTCTCGTGAGCCTGCTCATGGTCGGGCTTTCATGTCTTGTCGCGCTCGACATAAGCGTTATCCTGTCAAATATCGAGAACAAAAACGAAATTGACGTATACGTTTACGGCGACGTTGACCAGTCGGTCATAACTCACATAACCGACGCGATAAACGCTAACCCGAATACGGCGAACGTTGTGTTCTATTCAAAGGACGAGGCTTGGGCGGACGAACAGGCGAAGCGTCCCGATTACGCCGAGCTTTTTGAATATCTCCCCGAAAACCCCATGCCGCATACGTTCCGCGTTACGGTTCAGGACATTTCGATGATCTCGCAGACTGCGGACGAATTTGAAACAATAGAGGGCGTTGAAAAGGTAAGTGCGCCGTATGATTTTGCTTCCGCGCTTGTAAATATTCGCTCAACGCTTACGTTTATAGCTATCGCGCTTCTCGCGGTAATGATCGTTACGAGCGTTATCATTATCTATAATGCGATAAGAAGCAGCGTTTTCGCGCGGCAGAAAGAGCTTAATATAATGAAAGTTGTCGGCGCGACAAACTCCTTCGTCAAGATTCCGTTCTTTATCGAAGGAATGTTCATAGGCATTGTGGCGGGCGTTGTTTCGTGGCTTATAACAAAGGTAACATACGAAGCCATTCTCGGACTTTTCGAGGAAAATATCACGATATGGCAGATTTTCGGAATGGTGAACGTTATTTCCTTTGACAACGTAACATGGATAGTTCTCGCGGCGAACTGCGTGCTCGGAGCGCTGCTCGGCGCAGTCGGAACGGTCATAAGCACTGCAAAGTATCTCAAGGTTTAAGGTGATTGTTTTGAAATTCAGAAATAAGTTAAAAATTTTACGTTCGACAGCTTTCACGGCAGTTTTCTGCCTTGCCTGTGGTATAATAGGTACTGTTGACCCCGGTTCGGTCGTTTATGCGACGACTACGGAGGAGCTTGAACAGAAAATAAAGGATAACGAGGCGAAAATTGCCGAGCTTGACGACAAGATCGCGGCAACAGAGGGAAATATCGCGGACAGCGAGGCGCTTCAGGGATATTACTTCGATAAGCTCACCGCACAGCAGGACCAGATAAATCTGCTCAATAACAAGCTCTACGCAAAGGAAGAAGAAATTGCGCAGAAAGAGACCGAGATAAAGAGCGTCGAAACGGAGATAGCCGATACCGAACAGCGTATCGCGGACAAGACTGCCGAGATCGAAAAGCTCGACGCGCAAAACCGCGAAAATATCTATAAGTTCGGTCAGATAATCCGCACGATGTACATAAACGACAGTGAGGACGTTCTTTCGGTTATCGCGGGTTCGTCGGATTTTTACGACATTTTCGTGCGCACCGAGGTAATGAAGAGCGTCGGCGACCAGAATATGCAGTTCATGAACGACCTGCTCGACAATATCCATAAGCTCGAGGATGACCAGCTTCAGCTTGAAAAGGATAAGGCGCAGCTTCAGGACGATAAAGCGCAGCTCGAGATCGATAAAGAGCAGCTAAAGGCGGAATGGACGGCGCTTGACGAGGAAAAAAATTACACAAATCAGCTTATAACGTCTTACACGAGCGAGTATAATACATATACGAGCCAGATAGCGAACTATGAGTACCTTAAATCGACTTACGCCGAGGAAAAGCGGGTAAGCGCGGCGGAGATCGAAGCGTATCAGAAAGAGATCGACGAGATAATCCGACAGGCGCAGCTTGCTGCGAGCGGAACCGTTGTCTACGACGACGGCGATTGGCGCTGGCCGCTCGATTCAAAGTTCACAATGATAACGACATACTTTGGATACTCCGAATTCCATAGCGGAAATCACGGCGCGATAGACATAGGAAACGGCGGAATAAACGGCGCGAATATCTACGCTATGAAGGGCGGAGAAGTCATCATCGCGAAAACGACATATAAACAGGGCTACGACTACGGAATGTATGTCGTAATCGACCACGGCGACGGCTATCAGTCGCTTTATGCGCACATGAGCTCGGTATATGTAACGGTCGGACAGATGGTGAGCCAGGGCGACGTTATCGGACTTGTCGGTTCAACGGGCTGGTCTACCGGTCCTCACCTGCATTTCGAGATACGCAAGAACGGAACGAGAGTTGACCCGCTTCAGTATGTCAACGTTCCGTAATAAACGAAAGGCATCTTAGCTTAAATGAACAAAAAAATATCACTCGGCATAACGATAAGCCTTATCGCGATCGCCTGCGCGGTCACATTTGTGGTGACGATGACGGTTTCGCTCAATCTGTACAACGAAAAAATCGCCGGAGTTCAGCAGCGCGAGGAAATGAACACGCGCTTGCAGGAAATAAGCTCATTCGTGCGGAGCTATTCGCTGTATCCGATAGACGACGAAGCCATTAAAGCGGGCGTTTATGCGGGTTATCTTGACGGAATTGCCGATAAATACGCGCGGTATTACACCACGGACGAATATTACTACAAAACCATGCTCGAAAGCGGCACTATGACGGGTATCGGGCTTGAAATGGCAAACGACGGCGGCTATGCGAAGATAACCTCGGTAATGGAGGGTTCTCCCGCGTACGACGCGGGGCTTTTAAGTGGGGACATCATAACCTCGGTAAATAACGCGAATGTTCTTGAGATCGGCTATAACGCGGCTTTTTCACAGCTTCGCTACGGCGACGAGGGTACGAAAATAACCTTTAAGGCGCGCAGAAGCGGCGAAGAAACCGAATACACGCTGACGCGCTCGGTTTTTGAAATAAAGTCGCTGAGCACGGCGCTGCTCAATAACGGTATTCTCTATATTCGTATTTCCACGCTGAACAGCCTGTCGGGCTCGCAGCTTACTGCGGCGCTCGGAGAACTTCCCGAGGACGCGGCGATAAGCGGGTACATTTTCGACCTGCGCGATTGCAGCAGCGGAAATTATGATTCTGTTTCGGAGCTGCTTTCGCCGTTTGTGAGCGCGACTACGCTTGCGACTGCGGCTTACGGAAACAATTCCTCAAAAATTATTGCCGAAACAACTCCCGACAATTTCACGACGCTCCCGATAAGCGTTATCATAAATGAAAAAACAGGCGGCTCGGCGGAGCTTATCGCGGTCACGCTGCGCGATTTCAACGGCGCAAAGCTGGTCGGAGCGGCGACGATGGGTTACGGAACGCTTCAGGAAACGCGTTCTTTCGGTGACGGAACGGCTATAGACATTTCGGTTGCGAAAGTTACTCCCGAAAAGCAGGAGAGCTTATACGACGAAACGGGAATAAAGCCGGAGTTCGCGGTAGAATATGCGGGCGTTGCGGAAATAAGTCCCGAAAATTATGCAAATACATACGACTCACAGTATAAAAAGGCGGTCGAGGTAATTATCAGCGCTGCCGGTACAGCGGTCGAATAATAAACGAAAGGAACAAAACACCATGGCAAAGCAGACAGTATTAACACAGGAAGGTCTTAAAAAACTGGAGGACGAGCTTGAAGAACTCAAGACCGTCAAGCGCCGCGATATTGCGGAAAAAATAAAGGTTGCGCTGTCTTTCGGCGACTTATCCGAAAACTCCGAGTACGATGAAGCGAAAAATGAACAGGGTATGATTGAAGCGCGTATCGCCGAGATCGAAGCTACCCTGATGAACGTAAAGATAATCGACGCAGACGCGCTTTCGACCGAACACGTTCAGCTCGGTAACCGCGTTACCGTAAAGGATATTGAAGAAAACGAAATTATCGTTCTCCATATCGTAGGTTCAAAGGAAGTTGACATAAAGGCGAATAAGATCTCCGACGAATCGCCTATCGGAAAGGCTCTGCTCGGTCACCAGAAGGGCGATACCGTTGACGTTGAAGCGCCCGCAGGCGTTCTTAAATTTGAAATAATCGACATCGGAAAGTAATCTCGAAAGGACAGTAAAAAATGGCAGACGAAATCATTCAGGAAGAATTAACTGCGGAGGAACTTCAGCAGAAGCTTTCCGAACAGCACAGAATACGTCTCGAAAAGCTCGAACAGCTCAAGGTGGACGGAAAGAACCCTTATGAGATCACGAAATTCCCCGTTTCGATTTTCGCTAAGGAAATAAGAGAGCGCTTTGACGAGCTTGAAAATCAGACTGTAAGCATTGCGGGACGTATCACAAGCTGGCGCGATATGGGCAAGGCGAACTTTATCGACATTCGCGACGGAAGCGACCGTATGCAGGTCTACATTAAGATAGACGAGGTCGGCGAGGATAACTTTAAGCAGTTCAAGACATGGGATCTCGGCGATATTGTCGGCGTTACGGGCTTTGTTTTTAAGACGCGCCGCGGTGAAATTTCCGTTCACGCAAAGGAAATCACGCTCCTTTCAAAGTCGCTTTTGCCGCTCCCCGAAAAGTGGCACGGCTTAAAGGATAAGGAAGAACGCTACAGAAAGCGCTACCTCGACCTTATCGCAAACCCCGAGGTAAAGAATACATTCGTTATCCGTTCAAGGGTTCTCAGCGAGATACGCAGCTTCCTCGACGCTCACGGTTACCTTGAGGTGGATACGCCTGTGCTTCTCCCGCTGGAGATAGGCGCGGCGGCTCGTCCGTTCAAGACTCACCACAATGCGCTTGATATTGATATGTACCTGCGTATTGAAACCGAGCTTTACTTAAAGCGTCTTATCGTTGGCGGATTTGACCGTGTTTACGAGGTCGGAAGAATTTTCCGCAACGAGGGCATGGACGCAACGCACAATCCCGAGTTCACCTCGATCGAAATGTATCAGGCGTACACCGATTATTACGGAATGATGGACATTATCGAGGAACTGTACCGCACGGTAACGCTTAAAGTATGCGGAACCGATACCGTGACCTATCAGGGTAAGGAAATTGCGGTCGGAAAGCCTTGGGAGCGCCTTACGATGATAGACGCCGTAAAGAAGTATGCGGGCGTGGATTTTGCGGACTGGACAGATGACGCGGCGGCGCGCGCTGCGGCTAAGGAAAAGCACGTCGAAATCACCGACAACGCTACAAAGGGCGACGTTCTTATCGCGTTTTTTGAAACATTTGTCGAGGATAATCTTATTCAGCCCACGATCGTTTATGATTATCCCGTTGAAAATTCGCCGCTTGCTAAGCGCAAGCCTACTGATCCCGCATTCACCGAGCGTTTTGAATATTTCATCAACGGTACGGAGTTCGGAAACGCTTTCTCCGAGCTTAACGACCCGATCGACCAGCGCGAGAGATTTACAAGACAGGTTGCCGCAAAGCGTGCGCAGGGCGGAAACGACGCGCAGATCGACGAGGACTTCCTCACCGCGCTCGAATACGGACTTCCTCCCACGGGCGGACTCGGCTTCGGCTTCGACAGACTTGTTATGCTGCTCACGGACAGCGCTTCGATACGCGATGTACTGCTGTTCCCGACGATGAAGCCCGAGAGCAAGTAATCGGCTGTTTGCCGCAATGTCAAAATTGCAAAAAAAATAACGACCCTTTTCGATTAAATTCGGAAAGGGCCGTTTTTGTGCAAAATCAGAATGTTATGCAAAGAAAAAGCCTGCGGTCATGTCAAGGTAATTTTCACCGCTGTAATCGGGATACTGCTCCTTGACCTTGGCTTTGAATGTCTCGGCGGTATCGGAGTTGTCGGCAATTTTCTTGAGATTTTCGAGGTACGCGATCTTTGTTTCGGCGTCCTTTAGGTTCTCGGGGGTGTAGTGCGAGGTAAGAATAAGGCTGTAGCCGCTCGCGATGTACCCCTTGAGCTGTGAGATTATGCCGTCTGCGTGACCTGCGCCCGCAACTATGGAGTGGCAGTCGTGACCGAGCATATGTGTATATACGGCGTTTATTTCGGGAATTTCAATATCGAAAGCCTCGTGCGTCCGCTTGATTGCGAAATCAATTCCGCCTATTGTAATCTTGCCCTCGCCGATAATGTCGGTTATCTTGTGTACGGAATTGTCGAATATATCGCCGAACGCTTTCGTGAAGTTCGTGATAAGCCCCTTGCCGCCGCCGTTTTCGGAATATTCAACAGCATTTGCGGTCGCGTACTTGGGCACGTCGGGCAGGAATGTCGCACCTGCTCCGTGATAAGCGACGAGAATTCCCTCGACTTTCATACCGCTAAGATACTGCGTAAGCTCGGCAATGTTGTCGAAAAAGCAGGGCGACTCGATAACGACTGCTTTTCCGTTCTTTTCAACAATGAACACCTCGTTGTCGATAAAATCGTTGGTTTTATAGGCGTGGAGCTTTGTTTCACCGAAGTCGTAAACGTTCATTTCGCCCTTAGCGAGCTTTACTGTCTTAAAATTGTTCTTATCCATGATAATAAATCCTCCTGTGTGGTTTTTTGCGGTCGGAAGATTTCAGCGCTGTTTTTCTTTCCTTGATTGTATAATAGCACACTTTTATGCACTTGTGAAGTACGCACTTTTTTGTTACATAGTTACCTGAAAGTGACTTTTGCGTAATATCGCCGTTTATCGGGTAAATTTTATTGATTTTTGGGTACTAATATGCTATACTGTATGTAGTATCATATTTTGAACTATTGGAGGAATAACCATGTTAACACGCGAAGAACTGCCCGAATGTAATGTTGCAACTACTGTACAGATAATCGGAAGCAAGTGGAAAATTCTGATACTGCGAAATCTTCTCTCGCGGCCGTGGAGATTTAACGAGCTGAGGAAATCACTCGACGGGGTGAGCCAGAAAGTCCTGACCGACAGCCTGCGGCAGCTTGAAGCGGACGGGATAGTAAGCCGAATGGTATATCCCGAGGTGCCGCCGAGAGTGGAATATTCGCTGACGGACATCGGCGAGTCCATGCGCCCGATACTTTCCGCGATGGAAACATGGGGGAAAGGCTATAAGGAGAGGGTTTGAGAGAGCTTTGACTGCAACGAAATAGAGAAATTACATTATTCTCGTTTTAATATACCCAGAGAGATGTGAAATTGCACAATTTCTAAAAATAATTTTGTACATATATACAAAAAGAAAAAGCGTACTTGCTCGCAGACATGGAGAACCAATATCTCCGGTCCATAAACGAAACAGTGGTACGCTTTAGTAGCAGTGTAGCATATTCTGCGGAAAATGTCAAGCGATATTGCAATTTTTCAGCAGCTTTTTGTACAGTGCGTCCATGAGAAATGCGCCGAGCGGGGCGGTGATTATTATTGCCAGCACAGCGACCGACAGCACGATATTGCCGCAGGCAAGCCCCGCAGAGAGCGGAACAGAGCCGATCGCCGCTTGAACCGTCGCTTTCGGGAGATATGCAATCACACAGAAAAGTCTTTCGCGCCGCGACAGGGGAGTTTTTATCAGACAGAGAAGCACGCCTACCGCTCTGAACGCGAGCGCAATGAAGATCATTCCCACGGCGGCAAGCCCCGCGCCGGCCATATAGCGAATGTCAACTGCGGCACCGACAAGCACGAAAAGTATAACCTCGGCGGCGAGCCAGAGCTTTCCGAATTTTTCGGACAGCCTCTTTGAAACAGCTTCGGGCGCTTTCCATTTTATTACGCACGCCATCCCTACGACGGCGAGCAGTCCCGAAACCGCAACAATTCCCTCCAGCCATGCTTCGACCGTCACAAGCAGGAACGAAAGTCCCAAAACGACGATGACCTTGACGCTGTTTCGTATGCAATGCCCACGCTTGTAAGAAAATTCAAAAAATAGACTAATAATCAGTCC
>OQVQ01001191.1_pt1 | contig 10775 bp, 10 predicted proteins | sample 1691491 | NCBI WGS metagenome assembly OQVQ01 (sample SAMN03418252, study PRJEB22391) | human gut metagenome | biome: human-gut; feature: organic feature; material: feces | host: Homo sapiens | place: Tanzania | collected 2013-01
ATGCTGGACGGGAATGTGCTACTTCGTCAAGAATGTGATGAAGTTCCTAAGGGAATTTTGTCATGCCCTGGCCGAAATCTGGCGGATTTTCATTATTATCGTCACTATGAGGGTCTACGTCCGCTACCCTCTGTCTGTGACTAAAAATTAATTCAGCAGACCCTATTTAGTAAAGATAAAAATCCATATTAAAGTTCACCGTTTCCCGAGAATGCTGTCAGCTTTCTCCTGCATCTGTTTTGTAGCATTCGACTCAATCTTAACGTATGAGTGTCTTACGCGTTTTGCCATGTCGTTAGCTAAAGCTTCATCACCCTTGTCGGAATACATCATCATCAACAGATACATTGGATACAGTCTGTTAGGCATAATGGAATATGCCTTCTCATAAGTTTCCTTTGCCAAATCATATAATTGCTCATCACGATAATTGTTTCCCATGATAATGTAGAACATCGGGTCAGCACTTACCTGTGCACCCATACGCAATATAGCGTTACTGTCCTCATATCGCGCTACCCCTCTGAGTGTTTTAGCAAAGTCAAAAAGGTATTGAGGGTTGTCAGTCTCATAAGGTTGCAATTCATAATAGTCGAGCAAGAAAGCAGAGTTTCGCATTCCAGCAAAAAGGGTGGCATCCTTATCCTGCATAATGCGTTCCGTTATTTCCGCTTTTAAAAACCAGCTAAAGGCTATGATTATAATGCTTACAAAAGTACAAATAAATCTGTTCAGATGCAAACATAACGTACTTTCTTCTCTTGATTCACTCCATGCAAACACCATTACGGCAATTATTCTGTATGGAAGCAATTCAAATGGGTAGGAGAACATTGAGAAAACCAACAAAGACACCATTCCCATAAATAAAGAAGCACTTACCTTATATAGTCTCCACATAGCGAACAAAGTAATAGTAATCCACAGCGAAGCACCAACTAATCCTTGCTCAACGAGAATCTTGGCCAAGGCATTATAAGCATAATCCGTGACACCAGCAGATGCAAACTTTGCGGAATCAGGATTAGCGTTCCACATCTCTGCAATACCTTCCGCACAAGCATGACGGAATCCACCTACGCCCACACCCAGCCACATATCATGCATCCATGTGGTGAGCGATGCCATCCATATCAACGACCTTCCATCTGCAGACCCACGCTTGATGAAATAGAAAGCAATAGCCACAGCTACCAATGCTCCCCATACGCACCATCTGAATCGCCAATATCTCTCCTTGAATATCCACAAAGCACATACGCCAAACCCAACGAATGCCGCACGACTCCACGTAGCAGGAAGAATAAGCAAAGGCAAAATAATAAGAATAAGGAATGAAAAATGAGGAATATTCTTAATGAAGCTATTCACACGCTCATCCTCTAGTAATCTCCGTAGTAAATGGTTTGCAAATGAAGAATTGTAAGGACAAGATAATATCCGCGAGAAACGTGTCTGCAAATTGCACTTTATATGTTGTAAATGGAAAATGGCTAAGGTTCCTGCTATCATAAGATATGCCGAATAAGGACCAGGATTTTGGAATGTACCAGTAAGTACAAAGATATGATGACGGCCACTACCCGAAATCAGCTGACTGGCTCCAACAACAGCTTCATAGAAAGCAAACAGAACTATTCCTGCACAAAGAACCCATGCTGGTATCTTGGTATTGTGGAACATCATCCTCAACACAATGTACAACACAATCATTTCCATAACCTGAAGCCAGTCCGTACCACAAGAATACTCTGCCCCTAACCATACTCTGCCAACATAGTACAAAGCCCATACATATACAAGTCCATCAACGATGGTCAACTTTCCGCCACTCTTCGTAAACAAAACACACAATCCTCCTATCACTCCAATAATAGGTAAAGCATAAGCCATGATGCCATCAGCGTCCGACCACCTCACCTCCACAGGCAAAACTGTAATCCACAAAAGGAACGCAAGCATCATAACTTGCAGCAACGGAATAATGTATGTCTTTATCATAAACCTTTTTTTGTAGTTATAGATAATTGAAAGGTTCAATAGTTCAAGTGTTCTAAACTCATAAACTTAAGAGTAAAAAAACTCCCCTCATAACCATAAACTATTAATTCTTAATTACCGTTGTTACTATTCCCACAATATACTCTTCAGGAACAACGCCCCAGTAACGAGAATCGCATGAGTTCAAGACATTATCGCCTGCCATGTAATAATAGTTGTGTTGCCATTTATGCTGAACCATTCGCTTGCCATTGGCATAAGCCTCATTCTTCTCCCGGTCCCATGTTATGTCTTTTCCCATTTCCCATTCAAGTATCACCTCATAGATGGCAGCTTCAAGAGCATCTATCTTCACCACATCGTCCTTACGTGGAACATACAAAGGTCCAAAGTTCTTGATGTTCCAGCCATTGACATACGGCGGAACCCAGAATCCTTGAATTAACGAATCTGGAGTATTCCCCAAATGTGCTTGTTCCTCTTCAAGTCCGAGCACCTCATCATAATTGTTATTATGGTAGTGACCGTTAACGGCACTAATGCTATCTCCTGGAAGGGCAATGACACGCTTGCAAAACACGTTGTTTATTATAAAGTTTATCTTTCCCCAATGGTTGGCTTCATTAAACACTACAATATCGTTATGCTTCACACCACTGTAACCCTTCATACGAAAAGACTTCAGTTCCTGTCCTTTAAGATTGAAGTTCAGATCCATATATATCCTTGCCCCCATCTTTAGCTTGTTCACTATAACCTTATCCCCTGGCTTCAGAGTCGGATACATAGACTCCGTTGGTATCGTGAAATAATCAAACACCAACATTCGTGCCAATAGCCATGCTCCATAGAGCAATGGCACAGACAGCATGAAAACCGACAGACATTTAACTATCTTTATTAGTCGTGTTTTGAGCATCACTTACCATGTCACCATTATTTGTATCCTACTAATATTCATTTTCGACCTATACAACCAATGCTGGCGCATCGCAATAAATCACGCTGCGGATGCCAAAACACAGGTTAGCGTATTGGCATCCGACATTAATGCATTAGCAGTGAGAACCTTTTCTTGGCATACAATATTGTCAGAAAGTCTAAAATGTACAGGCTAAATCAATCGCTTATGAAACAAAACTGCATACAACAACGTCAAGGTTTGTTTGTTTTGAGTTTATTCCTCTCCAAGAATTCATTAAAGAGCATTTCCTGCTCTTTTCTTGGAATGATAAAGTCTTTGACCTTACCGTCTTGCATACGAAAAACATATGGGGTAAGTGCATCATCAAAATCAACATTCAAACTGTCAATCAAATAGATCTTAGTCCCTTCTTGGGTGCGCTCATATACATGCATGTCTCTCTGTGGCATTTCAGACACTAAGAATACACATTGTCCGTTACGAACATGATTAGACATTTTATTCACTATAAAATCCAGGCATTCTTGACACGCTTCATTTGAATAACGTATATACAACAAGTCATTGGATATAATATCCTGCAATAATAATGTGTCATTGTTGCTGCTAATGGCAAGGGTTTTCAAATTTAATTTTCGCCCTTCTGCTTTTTCTTTTTGTATGCTATCAATATCCGCATATTCATTCATAGAATAATCTTTTGGCTTGTCTGCATTGTTGTTCTTGCAACAAATAAATAAAGCAGCAACAATGACTAATGATAAAATCTGTCTCATTTAATGTTCTCTATTTCAAATATTATTAAGCACGGATTCTCTGTAGGCTTGGTTTTGTCTATGGCCGACAAAAGCATCTTGTCCCCGATTATCTTTAAGAAAGGTTGCAGCTGCATGTTCTTATTCGTAAAGTCAAACTGAAATAGTTTCACAGTATTGTCTTTGGTGTTTAAAGAACACAACGTTATTTCATACCCTGGTGCCACGCAAACGAAATATATGAAATCGTCATGCACTGAATAATATCGGAGCATACCTGCAAAAGGTTTCTTTTCTTTATACATTTTATTTGAAAAGTCTATCCGCTCATAAACATTTTTGCATGAAATGTCACTTGGCATAGCATATTCCCCTAAATCGAAATGGTAAAGAGGACGGATTTCACTACCTTCTGCCACGAATAAAGTGTCACACAAGGGTTGCCAATACAACGCTTTGTCTTTCCAGATGCAAATGTCATCCGGAAAGAAAAAGCCATTTTCCACGTTGCGTCCGGAGAAAGGTGAATAGTTCTTCATTGCAGTGTCGGCCTTACTAAGGCACGGTACGGCTCTGTCACTTCCGCCAAACGTATTAACACTTATATATCCATCATTTGTTTGATACAAATGATTTGGTATTATAGTATTCTTATCAACAGTACGGATAACTTTCGTTCGTCCTTTATAGCCACCATTCACGTCATATGAAATCAAGGACTTACTGTTAAAATCATAAAGTTTTATAAGGTTTCCATGGACAAAGAAATTGGCGATGCTCTGATATTCATTTTCTGCATGTCCCTGCGCACCTATATTGCGAACGAATTTTCCATTCTTGCTGAACAGTCTTAGAAAGTTTCTAGACTGAACAACATAGAAGCTGTCGATGGCTTCTACATTGCAGATATCAAAGAGAAGAGAATTGTCCAAAGTCTCCAAACTTACAATCTGCTTGTCATCTACTTTTATTATTTCTTTTTTATCAAAATCAACTTTAATCTCAGTTAAAGGTCTTGAATCCTGCCCGTCATTACATGAAGAGGCAAAAATTGCCGTAAGGGGACAGCTATCACACTTGTCTTTAATTTCATAATTACATTGATTTACTTAATTGATTAAGTAAGTGTTCAAAATTAATCGCATACATGAATCCACCAAATAATATATGAAATGCTTTCAAATACCTCTACGCCCTATTTCGTCCGTATGCCCACCTTTCATCGGTCGTGTAGCCCCACACTCCCTCTTTGGAGCTGGGCATACGGACGAAATAGGACGTAGATTCATTTAAATTAACTTTGGACACCTATTTAAATAATTGTCCGTTAAAAAGAACTTTTCACTAGGAATTTTCAACTGTATTTCACGCACTTGCATGTTATGTTACAACATGCGTAATACCCTGCACTACAGGAAACACTACAACCAGCACTGCCTCCAAAGCCAGCAAAAGTACCTCCACCTGAAAAGGAACATGAAGAGGCCCCCTTTCCACCATTAATGCAATCGGTTGATGTCAATGCTTCAACATCATCCAAAAGTAGTTGTGCAGTCATAACTGCTGAACTTCCAGAATTGGCGCTATGTACCAAATACATAACCGCCACTGCCATTACAAAAAATGACAAAATAACAATTTTTTTCATCTTGCTTAAATTTTAATTAATTAATATTACAACATCGCTATATTGCTTGTATATTTTATAGGCTGTGATTGCCTCTATACCGAGTTATACTTGTAAGAGAAACACCCCTGTAATCACTGAATAAGATTTTCTAAATAGATGAAGTGACTATATTTGATATGTATATTTTGAGATAATGTTCATCTATTTTCTGTATTTACCACCAAACTTGCTTGCCTTTCTCATACGTGAAGATTCGTTCCTCAACGCCTTTTGTGATATCCTTCAATATATACAAGCCATCAGGATGGATATCGTCAAAATGAAGAACATTGTCAATTGCGGTCTGACTCGCTATCAAGTTCCATGAGCCATTAGGGTTCCAGCAATACAGCTCGTATCTGTCACCTTTCTCTATGCCGTTACCGTCATTGCGGCCGATGTATTTTATCCTTGAAACAGATACTGGTTTCGCGAGTTTTAGGCCAACCCAATTCCCATCAGGTGTATTACCGCCAAAACCAGTAAGTATATCTCCATCAAAAACCCGTTCCTTGGGGCACCATGATTCACCTTGAGTTCCGATAATAGCACCTTCTATCTTCTTTCCATTATAATCATAGAACTCAAGCTCATTTATATTACAGAAAGAACCTTTGGCTCCAATATATCTCAAATACTTAAATACCGACTGATTGTTAATTGACACATTATACCAGTTTCCATTGGTAATGCCTTTATGGGTATATAAAGTTACGCCATCGGAAAAATCGGCTTTGTTGGCACCTTGGAACTGACCGCCATTCATTCTGTTGTTGAAGAAATCCTGTGCGCCCATAAATGGATATTTCCTCAGCAATGTCATCTTTACTTTTTTCTTTGTATTATACTCAACGTCCTTGACCTTCCCATTCTGGGTGATGATGAACGGATTCCCAAATGGAACAATCTTACCATCTTCATACAAGGCTGCGGTATAGACTATTCCACGTCCCATAGACTTAAACGTCACCTTGTCCCCATTTATATTTCCGTAAAAGACAGGTACCCAATTCCGATTGTCAAAGACGCAGATGTACGCGACATTTCTGTCGCATAGCTGTTTCGGTACTGTACGTACAACATCCGTGGTATTATAATACTCATCTGTGACATCCGTATAGCAGGGGCACTTGAAAATATTCGGCACGGATTTCTCAGATGTCAAATCGTTTACAATCTCGTCATTGAGCCTGTATCTGTACCTGAACACTTTCGGCTTAATATATGAATAGAAATAATGTGCTGTATCACCTGGCATATTACCAGAATAGAAAGGAACACCCTTCCCATTTGTATCAATCAATACGCTCCACGAATGGGTGCCGCTACGATTTCCCCAATGAGGGGTAAACTCGTATGCTGCCGGTATTCCAAGATAACGGCAAAGCATTACCGAATATGCAGTCTCATCCGCACATTTTCCACTTCTTGTTTTGATTATCGAACTGCCTTTTGACAGGAACGGCCCATTATGCATATAATATTAGGGTGTCCAGTTAACCGTTCCAAATTCAGATAGCTTTTCTGAATATATTGGTTCGTTCTGTAACCCAGTTTGTGGACATGTTCTTGGTTGCCCAAGAATCAACGTCCTTAAGTTTAACATTCACTAAACGCTCTTTGAAATTAAATGTATCAGTAACAGATTTGTTCACGAGTTTTGGGTATAGTGGAATCAACAGAACAAATGGAGTAATACCATACAATTTGTTAGGCGACTTTTTCATTTTGAAGATTCCAAAGTCGGACTCAATGATGTCAGATGAGATGTTGTCATTCTGCACATCATCAACCAGCAAAGCCTCTTCTTTCTTGAAGTAGTCAAGCATCCTGATGCCTAGCATGGCTCTGCGGTTGTTGGCGTTGCCAATGACATTCCTGATGATAAAATGTTTGCATTCATTGCATGTAGCAATATTGAAGCCTCTGGTCTTGCAGATTTCCTCTACATGTCTTACGGCATCAACGGCTACAACAAGTTCATCAAGCAGTTCTTTATTCTCAGGAACGAAAGAGTATGCCTCTTGTTTCTCCTTGGGTAGAATGCTATATGCATGGAGCATGTGCTGTCCCCAGTCAACCCATGACGACATGTTCATGAATCTGGCGATGGTTCTCATGTTAGGAGGTAGCAGGAAAGCCTTGTCTGTAAGGTGATATTGCAGTCTTACCTCACCTAAAAGTTTGGTAAATGCAATGAAATCAGCCTGTTTGCCATACACCTTCTTCAAGATTGTGCCCATGGCATGACTGATGTCAATGTGCTGGGCAATACCCGATTTTGCAACTCCATTCGTAAGGTTGTGCGTCTGGTCATTGACAATATACTCAGGACAGCTGCCAGCTTCCCTGGCAGACTCATCAATCTCACGTTTGATGTCATCACCATTGAAGACTTTGCCAACCTTCATGCCGACAACCGTAACATCCTCATGCTTCACGGGCTCACCTTTGTGGTGGGCAGGAATACCAAGCAGAAGGAGTAGTTTCTCGCTGTTGATGAATATGCTTTCATCCACAACAACTGCATACTTACCTCCCCTGCATGGAGTACGGTCATTCTCGTAAACGGACAACCCCAGTTTCTTCATCCAGTTCTCTACTGTGTTGTAACATGGAACCTTTCCGCACTTGCCTTCAAACACCTCGCCGAAGATTTCCAAAATCTTAACCACGGTACGAAGACCGCAATTTGTACGAGTGTATATCAGTATGCACAGTTTGATTACAAGGAGTGAATATCTATGTCCGGGAACAGCGTCGAAAGTAATTCGCTCTGCTCTTTGGTCAAGGTTATCGTCGTGACGTCTTTTTTTTTGAGTTCAGCCTTAGTCTGTTTAAGATCATCCTTGGCTTTCTTGAGTTTACCTTTGGTTTGCTCATGTTGCTTACCAGACTTCTTGAGTTCTGACTTCAGGGACTTAATCTCTTCACGAAGACGTTTCAGCTCCTCTTCTGGAGTCTCTTTACGAGATGTAGATTCTGACTTTTTCATTATTTTTAGATGATTGAAATTCTATACAAAGTTACTAAAAATCAATGAGATACACAAATTTTCAAAGAACTATTTCTGTTACTAAAACGTTAAAAATCAGAATATTAAATTAACATTTTAAGCAGGGCTAATCCAGTGCGTTTTTAGTACGACAAACTGGACACCCTAATTATTAAGTGCCCTTAAGACACATTACTTTTTATGTAAATCTTTCAAATATTGAAAAAGCAACCAGTTTATTTTTTTATTTGTTTGCGGATTTCCAACCATGATAACATTGTTCGACTCATCTAATAAAAAATTATGAAACAAATTGTTATCAGGGATATTCTTATTTGCTCTTCTAAATACGCATGATGTATCCAAAAAACAAGGATAATCAAAATTAACTTGTTCAAATGTCTTAAGTATCTCGTCAAGCTTTTGTTTCTGAACATTAATTATAAAACAGAACTCAACATAAGCCCCATAATCCCTTTTGACAGAATCTATCAAATTATACCAATTTGGCATTTGCTTAATATAACATGTAGTACATAAAGATGTATCTGCAAACACGACCATTTTTTTTGCACAATTGCTCATGCAATTTGTTTTAACTTGCAATATGTCATCACCATCATAAGATACTGCCATCATTTGATTAAGACATAAAGAAATAGTATCTGATGTAAGCTGTTCATACTGTCTTTTAACATTATCTCTGGAATCGCACGACAACAAAAGAATACATATTGGCAGATAACACTTCAGAATATGTTTCATTTATAATCACTTGAATTTACACAATACAACAATAGAAGAATTATTAGATGCTTTTGATAATACTTCTAAAAATTTTTTATCAACAGAAGGAGACAATTTGTATTTTTCATTACTTTCTATCATGGCTGATACAGAAGCATTATCTTTCACGAAACAAAAATCATATTTATTCCCTTCAAAAGGAATATACAACATATTACTTATCCCAGCCATAGACGTTAGAGTCGCTTTATTATAATGAATAGTTTGCATGTTTTTTTTGTTGCAAATATTCATATCCCCCAAATTGGAGGAATATAAAATATAGTTCTTCGTTTCTACAACATTGTTAAACACATATACATATTTATTTTTTGCACATAATTGTGTTATTTCCACACAATCATATTGACGATCTTTTTTTTCTTGTGGAAAAGTCAACGATGCCATATCAACTTCTAACGTTCCTGACACCTTTCCATTCTTCAATTTATAAATATGATTGTCAAATTTTCGAGTAAATATTATTTCTCCGTTTGATTTCAACATATTTATTCCAGAAGAACAATATGGAGCAAAGTCCACATCCAACGGTAGCAAACTTTTCTTTTCTCCTGTTTTTTTATTGATAACTGTCAATGAATAATCTGATAATTTGTTATTAACATAAGTACTATTAGTTAAATATATATATTCTTTATCAACATTGATCTCATTATAATACTCATCAAGCTGTTCACAGCCTATGTAATTCCCTTTTTTATCCAATCGCATAATTGAATTTGGATATACCAATAACAAAAGCTGTTCATTATATTCATCATAAGCAACATCATCCAAATATGTATATTCTCCATGTCCTCTACCAACGCGTTTAACTTCTTTCACATAATTGCCCAAAGAATCAAAAAAAACTATTTTTTTTCTTTTTTACAAACAAAACAAAACATATCTCCAATTTCTAATATTTTAGACACTTTTGAAAAAAAAGCATTTTTATTGGAATCCAACAATATGAAATCTACCTTTGAAAGATAATTGACATCCAGAAATTCTGTCTTAATACTATCAACTCTTGTAAAGCCTGTATTTTTCACAAGAATATTCTCTGTTAAACACGATACACAAAATGAGATGGTACATGCCAAAATTATTAAATTAAAAATCTTTTTCATAACATTCTAATTGTTTTGTTTTTCTCACGACATTGTCGTTTGAAAGGGTTAAAAATAAAATTAATAAACTCGATACCGTATTCATCTACCACCTGTACACAAAAGTAAAACGTCTCCAGTATTTTGTGAGGTTGTACACTCCTCACGGTATCTCATATTCCAAAACGATAATGTATGCACTCTGTCATTATCACCAGAAGCATAGGATTGGTATGATAAGATTCGATGTAGTCCTTCTCCCATAGGGAAAGAAAGTTTGGAAATATTGCATATTCCTGCGCGCCAAGAACGCATGAAAAAATTTTACAGCGCTGAAAAGCGTCAATAGCAACAATTGCCAATGATTATTGTCACAAAGAACATTTGACATGGAGTTTATCTTTAACCTATTAATAACTAAACTTATTAAGCACCTGAGTAACAAAAGTGGAACATAGAATTGGACACTTTAGTTATTAATCCTCAAATCCGCAACCTTATAGGATGTAGTGGGACTATGCCTGAAAAGCTG